>Ga0126335_1000216_pt1 | contig 27673 bp, 20 predicted proteins | sample OlaspJWI45metaG_FD_108409 | JGI IMG/M metagenome (GOLD analysis project Ga0126335, IMG submission 108409) | Marine gutless worms symbiont microbial communities from Oahu, Hawaii - Olavius sp. 1 OAHU.JWI-45 metaG | ecosystem: Host-associated > Annelida > Digestive system > Unclassified | place... | reverse complement strand
CACCTCACTGTCAAAAAAGATATTTGCTTATATAAGAACCGGACCCCACGTATCGGGCTTGTCCAACCACAGGATAAGATCGTGGTTCGCTTCGCTCACACAATCTATCCTTATTCGTTATAATAGCAATTGTCATCGTAGTAACCGTCGATAAACTGCCTGATATCGAAGGCGCCGCCCATCGAAAACGCATAACCGACCAGGTCCGGATGACGCAGGGCCAAATTGACGGCGTGATACCCGCCAAAGCTGCAGCCGGCCGTGGCCACCTTTGAATGCCCGGTTTCCTCACGCGCCATGGCAGCAACGTCGTGAATGATAACATTTTCATAGCCGTTGTGGGTATTGACGCGATCGGCCGGGTGAATCGAATCATTATACCAGCTGTCTGCATCGACGCTGTCCGGACAGTAAATTCGGATCAACCCGTTATCCACAAACCAGCTCGCCGATTCAATCAGCATAAAGTCCCTATACTGATAGAAACGGCCCTTTGATGTGGGAAAAAGGATGACCGGAAACCCGGCGTGACCGAAAACGAGCATTTCCATTTTCCGGTCAAGATATTGCGTATACCATTTGTGATATGTTTCCTTCAATCGCAACTCCTGCGTAAATATATCAAATCGGATGCCGAAAGTAAAAAAAAGATTCGGATGGCTCTGATTTATTCCACGAATGGTAAGACAGCGTCATAGGGTGTCAAGAACCATGTCATGCCCGTTACACTATATTTATTTACTTGGAGGGACGAACTCGGGATGCCCCGCTGTAGCGTTTCAGCTTTGGTGTTAAGGCGTGCAGAATATGCATGATTGCGGCGCACCCCAACCGCCTCAGACAGACGGGGAAAAGGTTTGCTTGAAGGCGTCCACCGCATTTACCGTAAGCAGTCAATACCTGAGTGACCATTTATTGATCAATTATTTAACGCCGACCCGCCATAGCTCCCGACGTTACGAAAGCCATTCTGGCGGCGGCGTCAGCAGGAAGTCTTCCACCGGAATCCCCTGCGCTCCGACCAGTAACTTCCTCGTAACCGGAAATTCGTTCGAAAATGCTTCAATACCCGGCAATGTCACTTTTCTGCGTCCGCTCTTTACTTCCAGGATGGCCAGGGAGGCCCCGCCAGCTAGCACAAAATCCACTTCGCGATTGCGGCCGGACCAATAGAATAGCTCTATGTTCTCACCCCTGAGACCGTTCATTAGCGCCGCCCCAATTGCTGATTCAACCAGTCTGCCCCAGAAATCAGAATTCTGCTTCGCTTGCTCCAGGTTAAATTGAGATTGAGCTGTCATCAGGGCCGTATTAAGCACCAAAAGTTTCGGGCTGGACGCCCTTTGACGAACACGCTGGCCAGCATATTTGGGCAATCCCGCGAGAAGCCCGGCGCCCTCAAGCAAATTCAAATAGTGAGCAAGCGTGGTGGTGTTTCCGGCATCCTGGAGCTGACCCAGCATTTTCTGGTATGAGAGCACTTGACCTGAATAAGAACAACCAAGGTAAAACAGGCGACGAAGGAGTGCGGGTTTATCGACCCGGGTCATCAGTAAAATATCTCGTGAAATTGTGGTTTCTATCAGGGATTCCTTAATATAGTTAGACCATCTTTTTTGGTCTTTGATCAGGTGCGCCCCACCTGGATAGCCCCCAAAAAATATATATTCATCTAATCCCCAATCGAAAGCCTCGCGCATTTCCGGAAATGACCAGTGTGGAACCGGGATGACTTCGAATCGTCCTGCCAGGCTTTCGGTCAAGCCTCGCTGTACCAATAGAGGGGAAGACCCCAGCAGCATCACCTGCAGATTATGGCCCATGGCTGTATCCTCGTCCCATAATCTTTTTACCGTTTCTGACCAGCCGTCGATTTTTTGGGCTTCGTCCAGGACGAATAATACTTTTTTTTCTGATCCCACCTTGAGCCGGGCGATTTCCCACTGCTGCTCTATCCAGGTCCGATCCTTCAAGGTGGGCTCGTCGGCAGAGGCATAATGGCTCGGAATATCAAGATCAGCTGTTACCTGATGGGCCAGGGTGGTCTTGCCGGTTTGTCTGGGTCCGTAGAGAACTTGCATGAGCGATCTGGCCTCAATAATTCTTTCCATTAGTACGCGATGAATTTGCCTTTTGAACATCCGGGATCCTTTGATTTTACAATTTACTCAAAACATTGAGTAAATTTACTCAAAATGATGAGTAATTGTCAACCGTAAAAAGGATTTTGCCAATATCGGGGTATGGAGTTGTCATAAATATGTTCCGTTTAGATAGACCGTACGCCAGTTGAGAAGCAAGCCGGAACAAAGATGCAAAAAGTTCGGAGTTCGGAGCCTGCCCTGGCGCTTCAGCGAAAATCAGTGGCATTTGTAAGGATTATTCTTAATAGTCTGTAACCTTGGTGACCGATAGGTAGCCAGTTCTGGGCCAGGGTTGTGGAAGCGCTTGCGCGCGTCTATTATATTATTTCTCTGAGCTACGGTCGATCGGATGAATGCCATCGGGATAGTCCGCATATTCTCAGGACAGTTTTTCTCATGATGAAAAACTTTTAGAGCGTTTGGATAATTAGACGTTATCGACAATCTGCACAAAACTCAAAAAACTAGCCATATCGGAACGTTATTCTGACAAACGCTCTAGCCGGATGTGCTTTGGCATGATTTTCTCAGAACGGAATAGATATCCGGTCATCGCTGTTTTATTCAGGTCAGTTTTTTCATGCTGAACAGTACATCGTTTTCCCAGTAGGACTGCTCGAGCTTTTCCTGGTGTTTTATGAGATCGACACCGTATCGGCTGGCCAGTTCCTGCACAAGGTAGGTGATCAGGCACGACAGCGAGGTCGGGGTCCCGATCAGGGGGATATGGGCGGAAGGTGCCATCAGGCTTTGGTCGGCTTCGTGGATGATCGGACAGGCCGAGCTGTCGGTCAGCACCAACAGGTGCTGGCCCAGCCGTTTGGCCAGTTTGGCCAGGCGGATGAGCTCGTTGGGATAGCGCGACAGCGCGATGATTATCACCAGCACACCGGCAGGCGCGATGGTCAGCCAGTCGATGGTGGTGCGATCGCTGCCTTTGAAAATCTGAATCCCGCCGCGAACCTTGGTGAGCGACCATCCCAGATAGTACGCAAGGGTGTAGGACAAACGCGAGCCAATGACATAGATCTGCGGACTGCGGTGAAGCAAAGATACGACCTGCTCCATTTGATCAAAGTCCGCATGTTCGTATAACTGCCTCAAATTATCGATTTCCTCTGAAACCACCCGCCGAAACCGCTCTGCGCCCGGTTCCAGCATATCGGTGAGGTTGACCCGATCGAGAAGGGTCAGTTCGGTGTCGACAAAGTCCCTGAGAGATTGCTGAAAATCAGCGTAGCCCTCATATCCCAGCTGGCCCACGAAACGAACCACGGTGGCTTCGCTGACCTCACAGGCCCTGGCCAGTTCGGCTACGGTCATGAAGACCACCTTTCGCGGGTTCCCTTTGACGTATTCGCCGATGATGCGACTCTTGGGAGTCAGCTCCTCGTAATATCTGGATATCCGGTCCGGCAAAGTGACTGCTTCATTCCTTCTAAGCATAATCTGAAACCTGCGCTTTAAAATTATAATTTGTTTTGATACTATTTATTTCATCATTTGGAACCCTGCGACGGGCATCTCCTCCATGCCGTTATCGGTCTCATCTATCCATGGCATCCCGGCTTGCAGACCATAAAAATACGCGCCTTTTATTCGCATATATCCACTCAATAAAAAATTGAAGGCTATTCTGATCATAGCTGTTCAGAGATATCGACCAACCGCTTCAAAGAAAAATCATTTGCATGTCATCCAGAATAGCAAAATTTACACCCTTTTTTATTGACAATAAAACTGTCATATGAAATGAAATCTGTCAATTTGAATCTACATGACACGCGATCATAAATAGAGCATACCCATGTCTGGATTTGCCCAAAAACGTATCTGGAAGTCCAATTCCATGAAGTCCGGCTATGACGCCGTCATCATCGGCGGCGGCCTGCATGGTCTGGCCACGGCCTACTATCTGGCCCGCAACCACGGCATGCAAGATGTCGCCATCATTGAAAAGCGCTTCATCGGTTTCGGCGGGGCCGGCCGCAACACGGCCATCGTGCGCGCAAACCAGCGCACCCAGGACAACATTCCCCTATATAAGGAGGCCCTGGACCTCTGGCCGGTCTTGACCCGCGAACTTGATTTCAACCTGATGTTCAACAATTGCGGGAATCTCAACCTGGTGCACAGCGAAGCAGCCATGAAGGCGGCCCGCATGAACGTGGCCACCGCGCAGTTTCACGGTGTCGAAAGCCACCTGCTGGATGCCGGGCAGGTCAAGGAAATGGAGCCGGCCATCAACATCTCCGAGGACATCACCTATCCAGTCCAAGGGGCGATGTATCATCCCCCCGGCGGCATCGTCCGCCATGATGCGGTTGTCTGGGGCCTGGCCAAAGGGGCGACAGCGCTGGGGGTGCACATTCACCAGCAGACTGAAGCCACCGCCATTCACACCGAAAATGGCAAAATTTCAGGGGTCTCAACCAGCAGGGGCCCAATCAACACCCCGCGGGTGCTGGTCTCGGCCGGCGGCTATTCGGCCGACATCATCCACCGGATGCTCGGCGTCAAGCTGCCCATCAGCGTCCTGACCATCCAGGCCATGGTGACCCAGCCTTTGAAACCGCTCCTGAACCACGTGGTGTCCTCCGGCGCCTATCACGCTTATGCCAATCAGACCCTCAAGGGGGAAATTGCCACCGGGGCCCACATGGATCCCTGGCCCAACTACACGACCCAGACCACGGCCCACTATATCAAGCACCAGGCCGAGGCACTTTCGGAATTTCTACCCTGCCTGAGGGGGGTAAGGTTTATGCGGATTTGGGGTGGGTTGGCCGATATGACACCGGACATGGCGCCCATTATGGACGGCAACGATCCGGTTGAAGGTTTTTACATGAATTGCGGCTGGGGCTATTTCGGCTTTAAATCCTGTTCAGCCACGGGTAAATACATGGCCCGGTTCATGGCCGAAGGCCATTGTCCCGCCATCCTGAAACCCTTTCACCTGCGGCGCTACGAACAGCACCGGCTCATGGGGGAAACGGCGGCGCTGATAAATTACACTCCAGATAACTAACCCGAGCATTGCATGGCGTCTTATCGTGGAGTGGCTATATGGCGGTATATTAGAAATAACAAGCATCAAACACCAAATCACAAACAAATATCAAATCCAAAAATGTAATGATCCAAACACACTGCGGGCAGATAATTGATAAATTTGAAATTGAATTTGTTTGAAATTGAGATTTGTCATTTGGGATTTACAAATCCCCGAGAATCCCATGATCTGGGAGCATCCGCAGTTCTAGTATTTTAAATAATTTCCGGGTATCATTCATAGATAGGAATTTGTTGATATGGCACTCACCCTCACCTGCCCCATATGCGGCAAACGCAACGGGTATGAATTCCGCTATGGCGGAGAAGATAAAGGTCCCCGGCCGGACGAAGAGGGCCTTACGCCTGAAAAATGGTGCGACTACGTCCACATGAACCGATGCGTGGCCGGCATCCAGAAGGAATGGTGGTGCCACAAAGACGGTTGCGGCGCCTGGTTTACCACCTGCCGTGACACCGTGCGAAACCTTGAAGTTGAAGAAACGGAGGGGCTGAAATGAACCGTTTGGCCCATCTGCCCACGCTGCGGGTCAACCCGTCCGAGAAGCGATGGCTGAACTACCGCGGCAAATCCCTTGCGGGACTTGGCGGTGATACGGTGGCAACCGCTCTTTTCGCCAATGGCGTCCGCATCTTCGGCCGCAGCCTGAAATACCACCGCCCCCGGGGGCTCTACAGCCTGGATGGCGAATGCAGCAACACCTGCATGCAGGTCGATGGCATCCCCAACGTGCGCACGGAAACCACGCTTCTTAAGGACGGGATGCACGTCAAGGAGCAGAATGTTAAAGGATCGGCCCGGTTCGACTGGATGGGGTTCATGGACAGGCTGGACTGGCTGATGCCGGCGGGGTTTTACTACCGCAGCCTGCACAAACCGGCCGCCATCTGGCCCATTGCCATGAAACAGGTGCGCAAGGCGGCCGGACTGGGGACAATTTCTCCCGATTTTCAAATGCAGGGTGTCTTCGACGAAATCTACCCGGTGGCCGATGTATGCGTCATCGGTGGCGGTGCCGCCGGCCTGAATGCCGCGCTGGCAGCGGCCGAATCGGGACTCCGCATTATCCTGCTGGAGGCCAGGCCCCATCCGGGAGGCTGTTTCGATTACCGGGTTTCGCCTTACAACAAAGACAAAAAACTCTTTGAACGGGCAGGCGAACTTGCGGATCAGGTGAGACAGAAGGACAACATTCGCTTGTTTACGCACACCGCCATGGTGGGCGCCTACAATAACAACCTGATCACCGCATTTCAGGTGGGAAGTGAGCCGGATGAATTCGACGAGCGCTATATCGAAATCAGAGCGCAAAGCGTTATTGTCGCCACCGGATGCATCGAACGGCCGCTGCTTTTCGAACACAATGAGAAACCCGGCGTGATGCAGGTGGGTTGTGCCCATCGGTTGGCCCGCACCTACGGACTTCTGCCGGGCAGAACGGCGGTGTTTTGTGTGGGCCACGATATGGGACTTGAAGCGGCGGTCGATCTGTTCGATCTGGGGCTAAAAATTGCCGGCGTGGCCGACATCCGGAAAGACGGCCAGGACCCGCGATGGGTGACGGCCCTTGAAGAACGCGGGATACCACTGATCAAGGGGCACGTGGTAACCCGTGCCCATGGCGGCCGGCATGTGGAAAAAGTGACCCTGACAACAGCGGATGGGTCAAACGAACGCACGATCAACTGCGATGTGCTGGTGACATCAGCCGGTCACACACCGGTCAACGGCCCCCTGACCCTGGCCGGTGCCCGATTGGCATACGACGCTCATACGGGATACTTTTTACCGACGGACCTGCCGGAAAAGATGTTTGTCGCCGGCCGCATGACCGGGCGCAACCACCCTTTCGCCATCGAGGCCTCGGGTCGTCTGGCCGGGCTCCAGGCTTCAGCAGCCTGTGGTGCGAACAACCGGACAAATTTGGCGGAAGCCGAAGCGCTTCTATCCGACCGGCCGGGTCCGGAACCAGGCTGCAGACGCGTCATGGCCCCGGTTGAGGGTCGCAAGACGTTTATCTGCTTCGACGAAGATGCCACCATCAAAAACGTCAAGCAGGCCATCGCTATGGGATTCGATGTGCCCGAACTGGTCAAACGATTTGCGGCCGTGGGCCTGGGCCCGGGACAGGCAGGGATTCCCGGCCACAACCTGCCCCTGTTTGTAGCTCAGTATACGGGCTCAACAAGTCCACCCAAACCGACCACCGTGCGCCCACCCCTGGTTCCCACGTTTCTGGCCACCTACGCCGGTACGAATCACGATATGAGCAAACGCACGCCGGTGCACGACATCCAGGCGTCTGCCGGCAGCGTCTTCCGTCGCATCGGGGTCTGGCAGCGGGCGCGCTACTTCTCCGATGATCTGGAATGCCGGCAAGAGATTCTGAACGTGCGTAACAACGTCGGGCTGTTGGACGCCTCCACCCTGGGCAAGTTCCGAATCCACGGACCGGATGCCCTCAAAGCCCTGCAACGTGTCTACGTATCGAACGTGGGCAAAATCAAGGACGGTCGCATCAAGTACTCGGCCATGTGTAACGACGATGGCTGTGTCATCGACGACGGGGTGGTGGTCAGGACGGGCGAAAACGACTATTACTTCACCACCTCCACCGGCCGTGCCGGCGCCACGGTGGAGTGGATCCGCTACCATACCCGCTTTGATAATTGGGATTTTCACCTGGTGAATCTCACCGACGCCCTGGGGGTGGTCAACATCTCCGGTCCCAATGCCCGCAAGGTTCTGGAGAAGGTGGCCGATGTCGATGTTAGCCATTCAGCGTTTCCCTTTGCCGGATACAGAGAGTTTACGATCAAGGAGAAAATACCGGTACGGGTCATGCGCCTTGGTTTTGTAGGCGAGCTGTCTTTCGAACTCCATGCGCCCTCCTCCTGGATGCCGGCACTCTGGGACATTCTGGAAGCAGCCGGCAATGAGTTCGGTATCATGAATTTTGGCGTCGAGGCCCAGAATGTGCTGCGCATGGAAAAAGGACACATCATCCTGGGACAGGAGTCGGAACAGCGCACCAACCTTCTGGATCTGGGGCTCGGCTTTCTGTGGGACCGCACCAAAAGCGAGGCAAAAACGGTCGGGGCCATGGCCCTGCGCCAGGCCGAAGCCGATCCCGACCGGCTCAAGCTGGTGGGCATCCGGATGGAAGATGACGGCAAGGCGCCCAGGGATGGATCCATCATCGTTGATGATCGGGTGCGGGGCTATGTGTGCACGGCCCGGAAAAGCTTTACCACCGGTGAAGCCGTCGGTATGGCCCTGGTCCAGGCACCCCTGACCGGGATTGGCACGCGCCTGGCCATTTATGAGGATGATTGCAACGGCCAACTGCTCTACGCCAGCGTTGTCCCGATGCCGTTTTACGATCCCGAAGGTCAGCGGATGCGCATGTAAGGAAATCGTTATGGATGATCTGAACAGACAGTCCCCCGTTAATTTCGAATCCAGACCGGCGAATACCGAGATCCGGAACCACTGGGTTGTGGTCCGGGAATACGAGAACGAGGGTCCCGGCCCCTGGCTGGTCGATCTTGGCCACAAAATCCGCTGGGACCTTCAGGACGGCCGCCTCGATGAGGGCAAACCGGCCGGGGTCCCGGTACCGTCAATACCGGGCGAATGTAAACTTGAAAACAGAATTCTTGTCAATCGCATGAACAGAACCCAGGCTGCGATCTGGCACCTGGGAAATGGGGACGCGCCGGAATTGCCCGCCGAAACCGGGTATACCGATCTATCTGAGGCCACCGTATTTCTAGCATTATTCGGCCCCAAAGTCTTCTCCATCGCCGAAAAACTGACTGCCCTGGATTTTAGGGATCCGAACCGGCAGACACCTTTTCTATTTCAAGGCCCGTTCTCCCGCGTCCCCGGCCAGATTGTAACCCTGGAACGGGGAGCGGACCGGTCCGGGGGCATTCTGCTAACCTGCTCGAGAGGATACGCCCAAAACATGGTCCACGCCATTCTAAACGCCGGTGATGCTTTCGGGATCAACCCGGCGGGAGAAGACAGGTTCAATGCCTGGCTCACCTCGATCCAAGCCTGAGCAGTATCGCGAACTGTACGACTGCAAAACGGTGGGTGAGTATGGCGACACCTGATCCATTTTTCTTATGCCAGGGTTCTTTTTTTCCACTTTCTGAAAAATTTCATGAAATACCCGGAACAGGCGCCGCCCCCATGGCAACACCCGTTTACACATATTCGCGTTGCCACCGCCGGGATGCCACATGCGTTTTGCCGTAATTTATAATATATTCATGAATTTATCCATCAGTACGGTGTGTCCGCTCCAGGTGTAGCTGTTTAGCTCCTTCCTCCAAGCCCTTGACAACCGAGCACGAATAGGATTTAAGTGATTGCAGAAAAAGTAAATATGTCCGCAATTGACTTATAGAAGAAAGAGAAGAAATGACTTAAGCCCTTGTCATAAGTAACCTTCCTTTTAACATACGGGTTATTGTTCTGCACGGTTTCATTTGCAAACAATGTTGAAAGGAAGTCCATTAAGTTTGCGTTACAATGGTCGCCCGGTAAGTTTTTTCGCTTTTGAACGTTACCATTATATTTAGGAGGAGGTAACATTATGACGACTGAAGACCAGAAACAGACCATCAAGAGAGTGCACCCTGGCGTTGAGAAAATGAAGAAAGCGCTTGCCGACGGTAAGTGCTCGCGGCGCGAATTTCTGCGCACAACCACTTTGCTCGGCGTATCCGCGTCGGCTGCCTACGGTATTGCATCTAAGATACTGGGCGAGAAGGTGTTGCCTGATTTCATTTCATCGGCCATGGCCGCCACGCAGAAAAAGGGCGGTTCCATAAAGTTCGGCATGCAGGTACAGGAGATGGCCGATCCAGCGACCTATTCATGGACCCAAAAGTCTATCGTTGCCCGACACATCGTCGAGTATTTAGTGGAAACCGGGCCTGATAACATCACCAGACCCGGTCTGGCAGAGAGCTGGGAGGCATCCGACGACCTGAAGACCTGGACGTTTCATCTGCGCAAAGGTATCAAGTGGTCAAACGGCGATGACTTCAATGCCGATGACGTAGTCTTTAACTTTACCCGCTGGCTCGACCCGAAAACCGGATCTTCGAACCTAGGACTGTTCGATGCCATGCTCGAACAGACCGGCGAAAAAGATAAGAAGGGCAATCCGGTCAAGCGTATGAGCAAGGGCGCCGTGGTGAAAATGGACGATCATACGGTCAAACTCAACCTGAACTCGCCGGTGCTGGCGATTCCCGAGAACCTTTACAATTATCCCACCGCTATCGTTCACCGCGATTTTGAGAAAGAGGGCGGGGATCTGTCCAAAAACCCGGTGGGTACCGGGCCATACAGCCTTACCGAATTCAGGGTTGGTGAGCTGGCGGTATTGAAAAAAAGAAAAGAACCCTATTGGGGCGGGGAGGTTTTTCTGGATGAAATTCGCTTTGTTGACCTGGGCGAAGATGCCGGCGCATACCTGGCCGCAATTGCTTCAAGACAGGTGGACGGCATCTATAATCTTGACCTGACAACGCTCGAAGCGGCCAGGAATATCCCCGGAATCAATATTGTCGAGATACCGTCGACCCAAACCGGTGTTATCCGCATGAAGGTAAACAAGAAACCGTTTGACGATGTCCGCGTGCGCAGGGCGGTACAGAAAACCTGCGATGCTAAAAGACAGCTCGACATTGCCCATCGCGGCCTGGGCATTGTAGCCGAACACCATCATGTCGCCAAGATACACCCCGAATACTTTGCCCTGCCCCCGTTCAAACAGGATATTGAAGGTGCCAAAAAACTGCTGGCCGAGGCCGGTTATCCCAATGGTATTGAATTAACCTGCAACGTGGGCAATACCGAAGGTGTCTGGGAACAGGATTCGGTGGCCATACTCAAAGAAGATGCCGCCAAAGCCGGAATCAATATCAAAATGAATGTGATGCCGCAGGCGCAATATTGGGACGTATGGACCAAGGCGCCCTTGAGCCTCACCTCCTGGACCCACCGGCCGCTGGCCGTCATGGTGCTGGGCCTGGCTTACCGTACCGGTGTACCGTGGAATGAGTCCAGCTATGCCAACCCTGAGTTTGATGCCGCCCTGGTGGCAGCCGAATCGACCCTGGATGTTGAGCAACGCCGGGTCAAAATGGAGAAGGTGGAACAGATTCTGCAGGATGACGGCGTTATGGTCCAGCCTTTTTTCCGGGCGGTATTTACAGCGGTCCGCGATAATGTCGTCGGTTTTGAAATGCATCCAACCCGATACTACCGTTTCCACAAGGTTTCTTTCGCATAGTTAAATCAGTGTGCGTTCGGGGGCGGGGAGTGCTGCGGCGCTTGCCGCCCTTGAATCTCCCCAATAAACGATCCACTATATCAGGAGGCGTCAAATGGTCACCCTGGTGGTTAAGCGCATCGGATTTATGATTTTCACCATGATTGTCGTATCTCTGATTCTTTTTTTACTTCTGGAGACAGATCTTACGGGAGATCCGGCCGCCCGGGTGCTGGGCCAATTTGCCAACGAAGAGCAAAAAGAGCTATGGCGCGAGCAGCACGGGTATAATCAACCCGTTATGGTGCGTTATGTGAAATGGCTGGGAAATTTTGCGACCGGTGACCTGGGGGAGTCGATCCGTTTTAAAGGCCCGGTGGCCGATGTGATGTTGCCCCGGCTGTGGAACACGGTCATACTGGGATTTTGGACGTTTGCGGTGATGATCCCGCTATCACTGGTGTTGGGCGTCCTGTCGGGGATGAAGGAGGGATCAAAGCTCGATCGATCGATATCGGTTTTCGGTATTATAACAACGTCCGTGCCGGAATTTGCCAGCGCGGTCATCTTCTCGGCCATCTTTGTATTCACCCTGAAGTGGTTGCCGGGCACCAGCAGCATGTCGGGCGGGTTCGAATTCAAACAGTTGATCCTGCCCGCTCTGGTATTGATCGTCTATGATTTTGGCTATGTTGCCCGCATGACCCGGGCATCCATGGCCGAGGTGATGACCTCTCAGTACATCAGAACAGCGGTGCTAAAAGGCCTGCCATACAGGTCGGTGATTTTGAAGCACGCCCTGCGCAACGCACTTATCGCCCCTTTCACAGTCATCATGCTGCAAATCAACTGGCTGTTGTCCGGAGTTATTGTGGTGGAATTTTTCTTTGCCTATAAGGGATTCGGGGCCCTGATCCTCGAGGCTTCCCTGAATAACGATATCGCCCTTCTGGAAGCGTGCGCCATGGTGGCTGTCTGTGTCGCCGTCACGACGCAAACCATTGCCGATATCGGGTATACCTTCCTCAATCCTCGCATCCGTTTTAGCTAAGGAGGCTTCATACTCATGACGACATCTGTAACCGAAATGCGCACAACCGGGTTTGGCCCGGCACTCTGGCGCGCTCTGAAATCTTTTGGCTTATTGCGGGAAAGTTGGGTCGGCATGGTGGGGGCGTTTCTGGTCGTATTCTGGGTGTTGGTTGCCATCTTGGCACCGTTGCTGGCTCCGTTTGACCCCAACTCGTCTATTCAGCCGTTTGCCGGGCCGGGAACAGTGGCGGCCAAAGGCGGCGGCACATTCTGGCTGGGCACCGATCATATCGGGCGGGATATCCTCTCGCGTATTATCTGGGGTTCACGGACAGTATTGATCTATGCGCCCCTGGCTACCTTTTCGGCTTACTTCGTGGGCATTCTGATGGGACTTGCGGCCGGGTATCGCGGGGGCTGGGTGGATGATGTGCTGTCCCGCATTGCCGATATCATTCTCTCATTTCCGGTGCTGGTGCTGTATATTATCATCATCGCAACGATCGGTGCATCCGGTTTTAACATCATTATTGCCATTACCTTCGCCTCTTCTCCCGGGATCATGCGTATCGTGCGGGGATTGGTGCTGGACCTTCGCAATCGCGACTATGTGGCGGCGGCCCAGACCCGGGGCGAATCCGACTGGCGCGTGATGCTGGTCGAGATCTTGCCCAATGCCCGCGGCCCGCTTATTGTCGATGCATGCCTGCGTCTGGGTTACGTTATTATCACCATCGGTGTGCTCGGTTTTCTCGGTCTGGGTCTGCCGCCGCCGGATCCGGATTGGGGTGGCATGGTAAATGAAACCCGGCAGATGGCCATGGCCTTTCCACACATGACGCTTTTTCCCTGCATCGCGATATCGACCTTGATCCTGGGGTTTAATCTACTGGCGGACGGTCTGCGTGAAATCTCACTGCGTGACTAGGAGGTAAACGACATATGAATCAAGATCACACACCGGTGCTGGTCTGCAAAGATCTGTGCATCTCTTACTATACCCGTGCGGGAGAAATTCCGGCGGTGGTGGATTTTTCGCTGACGGTATTGCCCGGTGAGACGATCGGCATTGTCGGCGAGTCGGGCTGCGGCAAGTCGACCGTCGCAATGGCGATCATGCAGTACATGGGCGCCAACGGCGGCATCAAGAGCGGCAGTATCACGTTTAAAGGCCGTGATTTGACCCAGCTGGCGGAAGATGAATTGCGTCGCATTCGAGGCTCGGAGATCGCGATGATTTACCAGGAGCCTTTTGCCTCTCTCAATCCAAGCCTAAAAATCAAGACCCAGCTTATGGAAGTGCCCCTGGCGCATGAAAACATTTCCAGGGATGAAGCGCATCGAAGAGCGGTGGAGATGCTGTCTGATGTCAAACTGCCGGATCCTGAGCGGTTGATGGAATCCTACCCGCACCAGTTGTCGGGTGGACAGCAACAACGGGTGGTTATCGCCATGGGGCTTTTGTCCAATCCAGCACTGCTGCTGCTGGATGAACCAACGACTGCGCTGGATGTTACCGTAGAGGCCGGCATCGTCAAGCTGGTTGCCGATATCAGCAAGAAGTTCGGCACATCTCAGATCTATATCTCGCATAACCTGGGGTTGATTTTAGAAACCTGTGACCGGGTTTTCGTGATGTATTCCGGTGAAGTTGTAGAAGAAGGGACGATTGACTCGCTTTTTACCTGGCCGCGGCATCCATACACCCACGGCCTTTTTGCCTGTATCCCGCTGCCGACAGCAGATAAAAATGCGGCCCCGCTGAAACCGATTCGGGGTCAGCTGCCATTGCCATTCGAAAGACCCCGGGGCTGTTATTACCACCCGCGCTGTGATCATTTCAGGCCCGGGCTGTGTGACCGTGAGCATATCAATATGGAACATGTCGAAGACAGTGCGGCTGACCATCGCGTTCGATGTGTACGCTATAAAGAAATCGACCATCACCTTTTGAAACCGAGTGATGAAGTCAAAGAGCCGATGGAACTTGGCAAACGGGTTCTCAATGTAGACGGCATGAAAAAGTACTACGAGGTTCGCGACAGATCACTGCGGGCTTTATTTAGTGGCAAAAGAATTCGTTATGTAAAAGCCAATGAGGAGTTGAACTTTACTGCCAAGGAGGGTGAAACCGTAGCCATCGTCGGTGAATCCGGCTGCGGTAAATCAACCTTTGCCAAGGTGCTGATGGGATTGGAGTCAGGCACTGACGGCGAAGTGCGCCACAAAGGCAAAGACATTTCGGAAGTGGCCGTCAGGGACCGCAGTGCCAAACAGATTAGCTCGCTTCAGATGGTATTTCAAAATCCGTTTGATACCTTGAATCCAAGTCACGGCGTTGGCGGTCAGCTGTCACGGGTCATCAGGAAATTCGGAGATGAAACTGATAAGAAGAAGATATTCGAACGGGTGATGACCCTTCTGGACACGGTCAAACTGCCAAGGGATTTTTATTATAGAAAACCAAGGCAGCTGTCCGGTGGACAGAAGCAGCGGGTCGGCATCGCCCGGGCATTTGCCGGAAACCCGAGTATGGTCATCGCAGATGAACCGATCTCCGCGCTGGACGTCTCTGTTGCGGCGGCGGTGACAGAGCTGCTGACGGATATTCAGCGCGAACATAAAACCACGCTGCTTTTCATAAGCCATGATCTGAGTGTGGTGCGTTACCTGGCGGATCGTATTGTTGTCATGTATCTCGGACACATTCTTGAAAGGGGAACGACGCAGCAGGTCTTCGACCCACCCTATCACCCCTATACCGAGGCGCTGTTGTCCGCGGTGCCCATTGCCGACCCCGAAGTGACCAAGCGTGAAATTGTGCTGGAAGGAAACCTGCCCAGTGCAATGAACCCACCCAAGGGCTGCCCATTTTGTACCCGCTGCCATCGGAGAATCGGCGAAATTTGTGACATTGAAATGCCGCCCGATCGAGAAGTTGTCGATCGGCACGTTATCAAGTGCCATATACCGATCGAAGAGTTGAGCAAGATTGGGCCGGTGATCATCGTGCCGGATGAATCTGAACGTATTCACGGGACAAAATCAAAATGAGCGTCCAAACCATGCAATTGCAACGTTCAATCGCCCAGTTGGGGAAAGACACCGTTGATCTGCTTTTGCAGGTCCATGCGGATAGTTTGTGGATCCTGGAGAACATGGGGGTCGGGTGCCAACAACCCGAAATACTGGCTGTCTTTCGAGAGCACGAGCCGAACGGGAAGGCCATTATTCATGAGGACCGGGTCTATATCACTTCGAAGCTGGTCAAAGACTGTCTGTCGACGGTACCCGGTGTGGCAGCGTTTTTTGTCCCCTTAAACAGCTTTTTTATCGGCGGCACGGCGCCCTATGTCTATGATGACGATGCCGGCACAGGCGGCATCCTGCCGACGGCGGAGCACATCGCCCGTATTGCCCAAATTGCGGAATCCCATGCGGTGGTGGCCGGCATGGGGCGGGGGGTGAAGATCAAGGATGAAGTCGAGCAGATGGACATCATGGCCGCCCACTGCACCAAACCGCTTTATTTGGCCGTGACATCCGCTGCCGCCCTGGACCGCGCCCGACAGCTTTATGCCGAGCGTGGCAATATCATGGTGGTGTTCTGCCTGACTCGGCCGGTTCTGCAGGTAAACCAAAATCTCTCAGATGACTTTGTCAAGGTGGTCAAGGCAGGATTGCCGGTTTTTATTTCGGCCATGCCCATGGCGGGCATCAGTGCGCCCTATTGTTACAACGGGATCCTGACCATGACCCATGCCGAGGTTCTGTTCGGTATCTGTGCGTCTCAGCTGCTGAATCCGGGTGCCAGCGTCATTCATGCCGGGTTTCCGACGATCGCCGATCCGCGTTTTGACTACAATCCGAACTACGGGTTAAGAAGTCATTTTTTGTTGAATATCCTCCAGGCCCATTTAAATCTGATGCTTGATATTCCGACCTTTCAAAGCATTGCCACTACCAATGAGGAGCACCTCACCCCACGTGCACTGGATGATGCCCGCATCGGCCAGGCGATGGCCTTAAAATTCGGATTTCACATGATGCGCCATCCCTTTGGATTTTTGCGTCACCTGATTGATTTTTCCTTCCTTAAACTGGAGAAAGCAATTAAAATTGCTGAAACGGTCACACCGGACGATTCACCCGAAATTGAGATGCCGACATATGATGAGCGCGGCATGCAATCCATTGAGCGCATAGGGCTCGGGATGTATATGGACGATCCCCTGACTACTGCCAATATTGGCAGGGTCTTTATCGATTAAGTCCTTCCTATCAGTGTCAACGCCGTCTTTTGGATCAGCCGTTGAAACCGTTTAGAGCGTTTGTCAAAAAAACGTTCCATTAGAGATGATTTTAGGGTTGTTTCGGTATGGTCGTTGATATTTCATATGCCCGGGTCCAAACGCTCTAATAAATTCCCCTTCGGGGAAAATGATATTGGGTTAAATAATTTACCTTTCGCACCGGCGAATTACACCAACTAATCATGATTACCCATTACAGAAAGAAGATGAAAGGGATATTCTTTATCCAACATGCGGTGATTCGAAACGGAACATATTTATGACGAGCGATTTGCCCTTTCAGAAAGCAGCACAGAACAGTGACTGATTCAAAGCACACCGACCGTGTAATCCGATTTATTCAAAAGTTGGCCTGGGAAGAACTATCGCCGGATCTGCAGCACCAGTCAAAGCGCTGTCTGCTGGACACCCTCGGCGCTCTGATTGCCGGGGCGAAGACCCCTCCGGCTGACGTCATGGCAGGGGTGGCCGAGCGTCAGTTCTACGGTTCCGAGGCCACCATTCTGGTTCGGGGTGCACGGGCCTCGGCAAGCGGTGCGGTCCTGGCAAACGGTTTTGCGGCCAACGCCCTGGATATCGACGACGGCTATCGTCTGGTCAAGGGACATCCCGGCGCATGCGTGCTGCCGGTACTCCTGACGACGGCGGAACTCACGCCGGCCTGCACGGGCTCCGAGTTATTAATTGCCTTTATCATCGGCTACGAACTGGGCATCCGGGCGGGGCGCATCCGTCACGCCTGCTATGAAGCCTACCATTCATCGGGAAGCTGGGGTGCGGTCGCCGGGGCAGCGGCTGCCGGTCGAATCATGGGATTGTCGGCCGAAAAACTCCGGCATGCCATGGGTGCGGCCGAGTACCATGCGCCCATCGCCCCGATGATGAAAGGAATCAATACGCCGTCGATGGGCAAAGACAGCATCGGCTGGGGCGCCATGGTGGCCATGCTCTCGGTTTTGATGGCCCGTGACGGGTTCACGGGTATCGAGCCGCTCTATTCTGACACGCCCGATGCCGGATGGATAGAGAATCTCGGGCACGACTGGCAGATATTTAATCTATACCACAAACCCTATGCCGCCTGTCGCTGGGCCCAGCCTGCCGTGGACGGCGTATTGAAAATCAAAGCGGAACAAAATCTAAAAGTCACCGACATCCGGGCGATCCGAATCCGGAGCTTCACTGCGGCCTGTGCCTTGGGCACCGCCTCTCCTGCCAATACCGAAGAAGCCCAATACAATATTGCCTACCCGGTAGCCGCCGTGCTCTTCGATGGCGAAGTGGGTCCGCGCCAGGTGCTGCCGCCGAGGATATTCGATGCAGATCTTCTGGATTTGCTATCGAAAATCACCACCGAAGTATCGCAGGAATACGATGATGCATTCCCGGCCAAAACCTATGCGGAAGTGGTGGTCGAGACGGTCCGGAAAGAAAAATTTACGTCAGGACGAATGGAACCCCGCTGGGAACCGCCGGACAGCCTGCCCACGGACGATGAGCTGGAAGCCAAATTTCGCGGGCTTGTCACCCCGGTGCTGGGTGAATCCCGCTGTGCTGAACTGGTGGACCTGATCTGGCATTTTGAAAAGGAAAAGCGGGCGGATGTGTTGATTAGACTCTGTCAAAAGGATGCTTAGAAAATGAGTTGATTGCGTTAATTGCGTTAATTGTGTTTATTGAGTTAATCGCGTTACCTGGGTTTGTAACGCTAATTACGACGAACTCAAAAGTCGGGGGGTTTCTGCGAAAAAGACCGTCATTCCTGCGCAGGCAGTCATCCAGATGAACCTGATCCTAGTTGTCTGAACGCCTTCTTACTTTTGCGTGACATGCAATTCTCCCCCTTCAATTTACTCTGTTATGCCAACAGGCTCAATGAACCCAATTGACCCAAGCAGCCCTACAAACTCATAGTCTGTGTTTTTATAGCTGCCATGTCGCAGTCTTGCTTAATCGGGATGCAGTCTGGTGACCATTGATTTGCCAGCCATGCCACTCAGTTAATTTCTTTCACAACAAAAGATACAGTTGTGATATAATCCCACTTCTACCGAACAATTGGAGGTCTCCGGGCATGTGCGGAATCGTGGGCTACTTTGGCGGGGCCGGCAACAGCCTGACCCGTCTGTTGACAGGCATGTCGGCCATTATCTACCGGGCGCCGGACAGCACCGGCATCGGCGTTTTTGGTGACGACCGCGAACCGATCCGACTGCGCAAGTCGCTGGGATCCGTGGTGCAGCTGCTCAACGTACTCCAGAGCGAAGCGGTTTACACCCGGCCTGAATCCTTATTGAGCCAGGTGCTGGTGCCGGATGCGCGCAAAGACGGTCCGAAGCGGCAGCAGCAGTGCCTGCTTGACTTTGAGGGATTCGACCACGAGCTCGATGAATCAAAAGCGGACATTCCGGATTTCGATGCGCTGGTCGATCTGGAAACAGAGCATCCGGCACGCCTGTTCCCGGGCCGTGCCGGAAAGGCCCTGTTTAAAGCTGAATACAGCATCAGATCGCGCAAAGACCTGTCTTCCCTGATCAATTCACTGATCACCGCGTTTGATCTCTCCCCTCTTGCAATTCATACCTTTTATCGGCGTGCACTGATCGAAACCATCGCCCGCCGACGCGCAGCCGGGTTGGTCAACGCAGCCGATGACGTTATTCTGACCGTTTTTGACGATCTGTTCGAGGCCACCCGCGTGGGTGCCAGGGTTAGACATTTGCGTCATCGAGCACCACGCCACCTGCCAAAACCGCCCAATGCGCGCAAGGAACTCTGGCAGTGCCTGATCGAAACCGTGGTTCGGATTCCCGATGACTATAATCGTGACGGTGTTTGCTGCCTGTTCCGCCTGCTCGATGCGGCCTTGCTCAGCCGTATGGCCGCAGAGCCGGCCCTTGCCGAGGAACTCGACCGGGTGTTGGACATGATGTGGCTGCCCTCCCAACGTCCGCACCGGGTCGACTGGCGCACCCTCTATGCGGCCGAAAAAGGTCTGAATGTCTACGGCTGGGCCGGAGCGGCAGCCCTGACCTTTCTTCAACGGGAAGTTTTTTTTCCGGCCGTAACCGCCGACATGGCGCGCAATTCGCTGATGACGGACGAATCGGTTGTGCCCGGCCGGACAGATCCAATGCTGCTGCGGTACCTGGCGACGCCTATCATCGCCCACGGCCGCTGGGCCATCCAGTCGGCCATCACGGAAAAAAATGCCCATCCGTTTTTGGACACGCGCCGCCAGAGGGCCCTTGCCTTAAACGGCCAGTTCGACAGCCGGGTGGAAACACGGCTGCGCACTTTCCTGGAATCCGTCGCCGGTTATCGTTTGCGCAGCGACAATTCCGCCGAGTATGCCGCATTGCTGTGGGGACATTTTTACGATCAGCTGAGTCTGGAGCAGCAACGCAGTGAACTGGTGCGACAGCAGGTGGAAAATGACATGGCCGATATTGCCATGGGCAGCCAGGCGATCGATTTCAAGGTTTACCATGGTGTGCGCGACCGCACACCGGCCGACCTGGATCGAATGGCCTTTATCGCCGCTGTCCAACAGATTGTCCGGAAAGGCGGGCAGATCGCCGTTGCCGGGATCAGTCTGGTGTCGCCCCAACGGCTTTACGTGGCAGGTCACAACAGGCCGGTGTTTATCGTTCGCCGTCTTGAGAACGATGATTTCATGGTGGTCTCTGACATCAATGCCGCCCTGGGCCTCTTTCCCCAGGTGCTGGTCGAAGAAACAATAAAAAAATTGGAGCAACTCAAACGCAGCCAGACCGAAGCAGTGGCCCGGATGGCTGGGGACGCGCCAGACCGGGAAATGTTGCGAACCTTTGCAGATTCTTTTGCAAGAGAACGTGAACGGCTGCTCGAGTCCTTTGCCGTCGAAGTCTACCCCCTGGACGGCGAAGAAATATTCGCCCTCATCGAAACCGTCCTGGAGGGTGGAACCGTTCGCCGCACGGTGTCCATCAGTGATTTTGACGGCAATATACTGCCGGAAGTGGAACCTTTTGAGACAAAGCTCGATCCGGTGACCGTCCGCAAAGATGTCGACAAATCGTTTCACGAAACCCATTTGGGGGAAGTCCCCGAACGGTTCCGGTATATCCTCCATATCTACAGTTCCGACGCACCCGCCAACGGCCCGGTCATCGATTTGAGAACCCGTGTTCTGCGTCGCCGTTTCGGTCGCCGCCTGGAGGGGCTGCGGCGGCTGATCCTGGTTGGAACCGGCAGTGCGTTTAACATGGCCACCATCGCACAGCATTTTCTGGCAGATTTGTTGCCGGATATCGCGATCGACGCCCTGCGCCCCGGTGAAATCGAAAATCCCAGGCGGCGAATCCTGCCCCAGCAGGACCTGGTCATTTTGTTGAGCTGGTCGTCCACAACGGCTGAAATGGTCCAGTTGACCCAGCGGCTGCTCAGTAAAGATATCCTGATGATCGGCATCACCGAAAAGCGGTTTGCCGATATGGCCCTCACCGCAGGCAAGTCGGCCGGTGTGATGCCCATTTTCAGCGGCGAAGAAGTAACCGTTGCCGGAATAAAAAGCACATTGTGCATGCTGCTTTGCGTCAATTTGCTGGGTGCCTGGATTTGCGCTGAAAAAGACCTGGCAATGTGTATGGAAACGGTTTTCAATCGTATCAATGACCTTGCCGATCGAATCGAACAGCTCAATGACGACACGGACATTGTTGCTTTTTCGAAGCAAACGGCCGCAGCCATGGCCGGGGCCGACGCCATTGTGGTCGTCAGTGCGCCCGAGGCTGCCGGTACCGGTAGGGAGATCACCCTCAAACTGGAAGAGGCCGGCTGGTACGCTGTTGGCAAATGGTATTCCTACGGAGATATTCAGACTGGCGATCCGGGTCTCTGGTCACCCGGCCGCTTTGTCATCGTTCATGCCACCCGGCGTGCACACATCGAAGCGGCCATCGCCGCCATGCAGAGGTTGGCCGATGCCGGCGTCGAATTTACCGTTTTGACCTGCCCGAACCGGCACCAGGAACGAATCAAAAAGCTCTGCGACAATTGCTGCATGGTGCTGCCTTGGACAGACGATTTCAGTCAGCCCTATATCGACATCGCTTTTTACTACCGCCTGGCCCTTGATTTCAGTCTCGTCTGCGGCCATGGCATCGGTGTGGGGCCCCGCAACCGGGCGAAATCATCCACGGTGACCAGAACTCGATCCAAAAAATTGCTTGCGCCGGCTGCCGAACTGAGGCACATGGACGCCACCACGCCGGGTTTGGTATCCGTCGATTCGGACGGCGAACGACCGGGCGTGTCTCTTTGGGAAAATGAAGTTGACGAACCTGAACCGATCGAAGTATTCGCCGGGTTGCGACGTCTTGCGGTTAATTTGCGTCAGAATGCTTTACTGAAGGATCTTGTCGCCTTTGATGCGCCCGACCTCAGAGAACTGGGTCGCCTGTTTTTTGATCACCGCTCAGAAGTCAACGATGCCGTCATCGCAGCGCTCGATTCGGCCGCCGGCGGTGCGGTCCGGGATGCAGTCGCGGTCTGGCGTCGCCTGATCAACCTGCCGATCAGAGAATTGCCGGCCGGCGAATGGCCCCACCAGGCCGCCGGAGAAACCCTTTTGCTGGCCGTTGCAACGGTGTCAACCAAAACCGATGACAGCCGGAAAACGATGATGGCAGAAGAGAGTTTGAAAATCGGCTGGCTCGGTCCGAAACCGCCGTCCTGGCTGGAAGCAAATAGGATGACGGCAGGCCGTTTCATTATACCGACCGCCGAGGGTCAATGCTCGCCGTCGCAACTGTATGCCGCTCTGGTGTTGTTGCTGACAGAGGCCTGGTCCTATCATGAACACCAAAAAGCGGAAATTGTCCGCCGCCATATAGCCGGTGCGGCTGATGCCATCACCGACGTGTTGAACGACGGGCACCTGCTGGCCGAATTGCGGAAAACCGCTAAAGCCAACGCCGGGTACCGGACCGCCTTTTTCATCAGCCCGTTTACCGGCAGTGGCCGCGTATGGGAATCACTTTTCGATAACACCGGCCGCGTGATGATGGTCTATCATGAACCCGGTCATTCCGGACACGGTCCCATTGTGACCATCGACGGCGCGGTCGATCAAAAATACGTGGCCCTGGAAAGCCGGACCGATATGGTTGCCCGGTATGGTGAGTCGGAAGTCGCCGGCTGGGAGAAGCAGTGCCTGCATGGCAACAACATCGACACGTTCCTGGCCGGCAGCCCGACCATACCTCAAATGCGGCCGCGGGCGCCCTTTTACGCCGGCGAACAATGGTATCTGCCGCTCCTGCAGCCGGACTATGACACCCACCGCGACAATTTAATCATCCTCGATATGACCGCAGAGCGTGACCTGCCCCGGATGCTCGATGAACTCTCCCTGCTCGGCAGCCGGGTACCACGACTGGTTATCATCACCCAGGCGGAGCGGATTCGTGAAGCCGGGGAAAAAGCCCTGTTCAGCTTTCCGATCACCAACCTGCTGGTGCTGCCATCGCTGCACGGTGCACCTATCCCCGACATGCACCTGCCGTTTGTCCTCAATGCTGTGGGCACGGCTCTGGCGGCGGCGTGGAAAACAACCTAAAGGTGTTGTTGAAGAACTGATAGGGTTTCGAAAGCAGTAATTCAGCTTACATCCCGATACCTGATCAGATTCATGGCCATCATGGTTGCCACTACTTCGCTGTTTTGATTCAGCATCTCGCAGAAGGAAAATAGCACGCCCCGGTCAGGTTTGCTTCGGGAAGGTTTCACTTTTTGCACGGTAATGCGCAGGGTTAGTTCATCGCCAGGGCGCACCGGCTTAAGCCAGCGCAATTCATCCACCCCCGGGCTTCCCAGGCTGGCCGGGCCAGGCAGATAGTACTCGACAAACAACCGCATAAACAGACCGCAGGTGTGCCAGCCGCTGGCGAGAAGCCCACCGTAAACCGTCTCTTTGGCCCTTTCCGGGTCGGTGTGAAAAACCTGCGGATCAAACTTTTCCCCGAACTGAACGATCTCTTCTTCTGTGATATTAACAGGCCCGAACTCATGTACGGATCCCTCAGTGTAATCCTCTAAATATCGCTCCTGCGGCGCAGTGCTGAAACTTCCCTTGCTCATTTTTATGAATCCCAGTTTATAAACTATCGTTTATCATATAGAATTTCTTTCCCCAATTTCAAGTTTCCAAGATTTGACAGCGCGCCAGCGCTTCCACAACTCCGAACTCCGAACTTTTTCCATAATTGATCCGTTTCGTATTTCAACCAATGCACGATCCATTTAGAGCAGTTGTCATAAATACGTTCCGATTGAATTTGGTTACCAACTGTGTAGGGGCGGGTTTTAAACCCGCCCACAAAGCTTTGCGATAAACACCAACAGATTGTAACGGAATATAATTCTGAAAATCACTATAAACGGAATAAAGTTATGGCAACACCTATATATCAACCCATCCAGGCAAACCACTGCAGGTCCAGTTTCCCCGCCAACCAGAATAGCAGCATTCCCACCACCACCGTTCCACCCAACGATCGCGTCCACCAGCCAAAGGCAAGCGTTGGCAGGGCCACCCAAAACTCGGGCCGCAAAAGGTCGAGATATTTAGGATCACCGTCGAGGATCAGGGCCGGCAGCAGCAGAGCGCTGAGAATGGCCGCCGGAATCAGTTCCAGCCACTGGGTGAACCATTCCGGGAGGGAACGCCGGGAAAGATAGTGCAGGGGCAGCCAGCGCGGCAGGTAGGTCACCAGGCCCATTCCCAGCAGGAGCAGCAGGTAATCAGCCATTGTGCGGATCCCTCCGCATCGCTTTGCGCTGGATGATGACTCCCACCGTGGCGGCAACAATCGAAGCGATAACGATATAGGTATTGCCTGGAATTACCAGGGCCAGGCCCACAGCAGTCAAGCCGGCAATCACGGCAGTTATCAGGTGTATCGGTTTTCTGATCTGGTAGATGAGCAGGCAGATGAACATGGCAATGAGGGCATAATCGATCCCAAATGCACCTTCAGGGATGAAGCGGCCACCGATGCCGCCGGCAACGGTGCTGATGACCCAGGTCAGGTTGGCAGCGTGGTTGACGACCAGGGCCTGGGGCAGACGCCAGTTATGGGCATGGAACCGGGGCAGATTGACGGCGAAGCTCTCATCCGTCACGCCGTAGGCATACAGAGCGAGCCATCGCCGGCGGGCGGCCCGCAAATATACCGCCAGGACCGAGCTCATCAGCACATGCCGTAAATTGACCACGAAGGTGGTGATGATGATGGCCGGTGCCGAGGCCCCCCCGGACAGCATGGAGACGGCGATGAACTGGGAGCTGCCGGCAAAGACCATGATGGACATCAAGCCGATCTGCAAGGGCGTGAGACCGGCCTTCTGGGCCAGAACCCCAAAGGCCATGCCGATGGGCAGATAGCCCAGGCAGATGGGCCATCCGGCTTTCAAACCCTCTTTAAAGATGGTTGACCTGTCAGCAGATGCAGGGTGTGTCATCCTTAAATCCATGGCAATGAGGTGACGCCTATTTAAGTGAGATACAAGTTAAATCAAGACAACTGTCCGATACTCAATCCGGCCACGATGGCAGTCATCGTCCAGACCAGGGCCTTCACAGGGGCAGGTGCTTTTTCATATACGATTCGAAATTCAGGCACAAGCAGATATTTTTAATATCCAGGTTGGGAAGAATCTTCCGGCCTGAACAGTAGATCAAAATTCGCAATCCAATTTGCTGCCATGACAGCCTCCTTTGAACCAATTCCGAAGTCATTGGGTCGCTACTTTCCAATGCTTTTATTTCGGTGAATGCAGTTCGCCAGGTCACCTGCTTAGACATAGTTTTGAACCTTATTTCTGGGACACGACACTAGGATTGGCTGCCCGTTTACGGTTGTTGTTTTGGTTATCCTTCAACCCTCTTTCCCAGACTTCCGTCAGGTTCTGGTATTTCAGGAGATGGAAATCGGGCTTTATGCTCCAGTACATTGAGATCGAGATGGCTGCGCATATATCTTCCGGTGGCATCTTCAAACGGCTGAAAATCCCAGGATGCGAACTTACCTTTTCGCATTGATCTATCAATCGTCCGTCTGCGGCGCTGGCTTGCAACTACCTGCTTGCGTAGAGCCTTTGTATCCCATTTCTGCATTACTTCCGCATTAAAAGTCTTACGAAGGTCCTCATATTCTGACTATCCCGCAAGGTTGTTCTCCTCCGTCGGATCACTTTCTACATCATAAAGCTGTTCAGGATCCCTATCGCAATAAATATATTTGTATCTGTTGCGCCTGAGCATAATTATCGGGGAGATTGCCCCCTCACAGAGTATTTCACCATACACAGTTGCATCTTCATCCTCACTTCCTCCTTCAAGCAGTGAAACCAGGCTTTTTCCGTCAACTGCGCCGGCATATTCGGATGATTTGTCGCCTGAAGCAATGTCTGTAAGGGTGGGAAGAAGATCAACAAGGGAGACATGCTGTTTTACCCTTCTGGGGGAAAATCTACCTGGCGCATAAATAATCATGGGAACACGGGAAGCCCATTCAAAAAACGACATTTTGTACCACATTCCGCGCTCACCCAGCATATCACCGTGATCAGAAGTGGCCACGATTATGGTGTTGTCTTTAAGACCTGTTTTTACCAATGCATCCAAAAGGTACCCCACTTTATCGTCAACGTAGCTGATCTCGCTGTAATATGCACGGCGTGAATTCCGTATGCGTTCCTCCGTCTGCTCATACTCCCCCATTGCACAGACATGATAGAGCCTCTTGCAGTGGGGGTCTAGCTCGTCATAGGGAATCACCCCAACTGCAGGCATGTCAATTTCAGTATGATCGTATCTGTCCCAGTATTCTCTGGTAATTGTATAAGGATCATGGGGGTGCGTAAAGGAGGTGAGCAGAAAGAAAGGGCGATCATTGTCGCTACGCGCAAATTCTTTGATTTTGCGAACAGAATTAAAAGCGACTTCCTCATCAAAATCAATCTGGTTGCTTGTTACGCAAGGACCTGACTGAACCACACTCAGCATGTTGTGATACCAGGTCGGGCGCCTTTCAAAATTTTCCCAATCAGGCGTCCAACCAAAATCTCCCGGATAAATATCGGTCGTAAGCCTGTCTTCAAAACCGTGACGCTGGTCAGCCCCTACAAAGTGCATTTTGCCGGAAAGGCAGGTGTAATATCCTTTGTCGCGCAGGTAATGGGCAATGGTCGGAACATCTTCCGGGAAAAGAGCTGCATTGTCATATGCTCCGATGCGGGACACCAACTGGCCCGACATCATAGAGAAGCGGGACGGAGCGCAAAAGGGACTGTTACAGTAAGCATTTTCAAAAATAACACCTTCATCGGCAAGTTTTGAAATATTCGGGGCTTTTACAACCGGATGTCCGTAGCAGGGAAGTGCGGGCGCTGCCATCTGATCAAACATGATAAAAAGAATGTTTAGCTGTTTTTGGTTCACTAAGCTACCTCCTAAGGACCAACGTAAAATTAATATAACCAAAAACAGGGTTAACTATGACAAAATAATTGTCAGTATATCACGCTGATTGTTAAAAGAGTACCTATATTTAGCTTCTTACATGTAATTCTTTAATGTCAATATTGCCCTTGACACGCTTTTATAAAAAGGGTAATGTTGACAATATGAGAACTCAACAGTATCGACCTAACGAATAAGGATAGATTGTGTGAGCGAAGCGAACCACGATCTTATCCTGTGGTTGGACAAGCCCGATACGTGGGGTCCGGTTCTTATATAAGCAAATATCTTTTTTGACAGTGAGGT
>Ga0126335_1000215_pt1 | contig 27697 bp, 22 predicted proteins | sample OlaspJWI45metaG_FD_108409 | JGI IMG/M metagenome (GOLD analysis project Ga0126335, IMG submission 108409) | Marine gutless worms symbiont microbial communities from Oahu, Hawaii - Olavius sp. 1 OAHU.JWI-45 metaG | ecosystem: Host-associated > Annelida > Digestive system > Unclassified | place... | reverse complement strand
TATATATAGATTTCATAAATAAATGTTTTGTTTGTGACCAGAGCACCGGTACAATGTCGTCACCATCAGCTCTGTCTGAAAAGCTACAAGATGTTGAATGTTGTAAGGTATCAGATGGTGTTGCTGGTTGGCACAACTGGAACAATTCTGCAGTGGAGGCAGAGAAGACAGAACATGTAGCTGATGGTTCTCAGCATACAGAGCATATGCTTCCAAAGACTGCAGCAGTCAAAGAATGTGAAAACTTGGTTAACACTGAAGTTCAGATAGAGGAAAAGTTGGATAGTTTATACAGCTGGGTCATTGTTGCTGCTTCCTTTGTCAACAGCGTCATTGTTGGCACCATGTTCATTGGTTTTTCAATACTGTATGTTGAAATCTCGGAATACTTTGGTTCAAGTAAAGGTGTTGCTGGCTTCATTGGATCCTTGCATATGGCATCAGGCAATGTATTTGGTGAGATTTTTGTCATATTTGTTATTTGTATTGCTTGCTGATTTAGTACTGTTCCAGGGTTCTCACATATTTTAATGCTAGCAGTAGCTAAAAGCTATTCTAAACTATCCCGTTGGGTCTGTTCCACTTTCTAAATTTTTGGTTTGGTTCAGTTGCCACGGTAAAACTGCAGTTTTGGTTTTGAGTTACTTGCCAAAAACCTATTTATGGCCCTAACTCCCTTATTTGAAGAGATATCGCAATTTTGGTGAGAAATTTACCCCCTCCCCACCTTTAATAATGCCACATCTACTATCACAAGGCGAGTCCGAGGGGTCATATGACCCAGGTGACTTGACCTTATCATTTGAAATGCCAATATGCACTGTCTTGACTCGTAACTGTTATTTGAAACTATGTTAGCGGGTTTATAAACACTTTTCTAAAATAGGTCATATGATTGTATCCAAGGTAAAGGTTAAGGTCACCCCTTGTTGGACTCATCTTGTGATAGTAGACGCAGATTTACTGGAGGGGTGGTAAATTTTGCATCGAAATTCTCAAATAAGGGATTTACAGCCAAAAATAAGTTTTAGCCTGCATTTACCTTGTCCAGGGTACAAAATACTGCGGTTTTGGTTTTGGCTGGTTTTTGGAGAAAAACGTAGTTTGGGTTGCAGTTTTTAAAACCGACCCACTTCTACTGAACTATTTGATTTGTGTGACAGCAGATTTTATTTTAATACATAATGATTAAATTGTGTTGATGTAGTAAACGCTAAATAATAGTCATAATGTTTAAAAGCTAGTTAACTGTGAAAACGTTTGCAATGTCTGTGTGTCAGGAATTGTCTTCAGTGTATTCGTCATTCGATATGGCTGTCGCATTGTAACGCTAATCGGTGGAGTCATTTGGTTTATTGGTTTCGCTTCCAGCTCACTTGCACCTAACATCATCGTACTCTATCTTACATACGGCATTATTGCTGGTCATTTTTATTTCATTTGTCGAATTTTCAGTGTATCTGATGAGCTAAGTTCGTAGTATAACTGGTCAAAAGCTTCAGTGTGTGTATCTATTAAAACAGTAAACATAGGGGCACATGCCATATTTGCTGCCCTTACCTACTTTTTGGGGTTTTTGGCCATCATAGGTTTGTCTTCAGGGGCACTTAAATGCTGTGTATGGCACACTTTGCTTTGTTGTCATTGACAGCTACTGGCTGAGTTTTGTTGGTATCAGCTGTCTAGATTTTTATTGCAATGACTTAGAAATTATGTTCTGGGAAGTCACCCACGTAAAAAGCATGGAAAGAGGAAAAGTTGTCCAGGTGCACTTCAGTCTGTAACGGTACTGTCTGTTCTCTATAAGGTACTGCGTCATATTTAACAGATGAGTTGTCTATTGCTGCCTTGAGCTACCATGATGTTGTTGTGTCTGTCTGCAGGAATGGGATTTAATATGGTTACATTGACCAGCTTTATCATAGTGCAGCAGCACTTCAAAAAGTTCCGTGCATTGGCTGCTGCAATTGCTGCAAGCGGCCTTTCTTTTGGAACATTGATTTCTGGTCCATTACTTACTGCTATGCTGAATGCCTTTCAGTGGCGAGGAACACTGCTACTTATGTCTGCAGTGGTGCTGAATTGCTGTGTGTTTGGTGCACTTTATCGTCCACCGCCAACAAAGTCACCACAACGAGCCATGGGACAAGCAAAGACCATCAATTCGAATGCCACTGAAGGCAGGAATTCAGTCCGTGAGATGACTCTGTGTGAGACAATGCAACGTCTACTGAAAGACTTAACTAACTTGTCAGTTTTCTCCAATGTACCGTTCACGCTGGATTGCATCGGGTCAATGTTGATGAACTTTGGTCTAATGGTGTTCTTACATCATACTCCGAGCCGAGCCGTGTTTCTTGGCATTGACCGTCGACTGGCCTATCTCCTGCCGACTGTTACAGGTGTTGCCCTGCTCGTTGGTAGAATCACCGGTGGGGTTATCGGTAATTTGTCGTGTACAAACCGACTGCTGCAGTATGGTGTGAGCATTGTCACTGGTGGTCTTCTGCTGATAGTGCTAGGCAGTCTGCTGTCGTTCATATCATTGGCTGTGTTTGGAGCTGCAGCAGGCTTCGTCACTGGTATGTGGGCAGCTTCCATTTGTGGGTTGATTAGTTGATAAACTTTGATCTTTGTTAACAGTCTTAATTATGGCAGATAGAGTGTAGTTGCGACAAGCTGTCATTTAACTCTATTAATGCACACGCAAGAAGAAAAAAAATTATGGCTTGGTAATGCATTTAGCTATAACTTTTTAATGCAGGTAAATTTTCATAATGTATTAGGTATGGTTTCATTATTAAGGTCAGTAGTGGGTGTAAGGTCATAGTCACATGCACATTTAATATTTAGACAGATTTTTAGTAGCTCAAGTGAGGTCGAAGGTCTCTAGGTATCTTCAGTAATATTTTGTTTAAATAATATTTCTTGCCCAACAGTCCAGCTTTCTGTTATTGTGTGAAATATTCTCTCATGCCGTCAGGTTCGTATGGTAATAATTGACTTTGTAGTTTGTAATCGCAGTAGAAAATCGCATGCTGTATTTTTTAGCTTATTGGTGAAGGTGAATTTTTCATTAGTGGAAATGAATCTTGAGGGTTTAAAAGTCATAAGCAGTGTTGTTATAGCAGACTGAGAATTTGTGATATTACTGGGTGATTGTGAGCAATCAGTACCATGCTTGATTTGACATTTTGTTGCCATATCTCTGTCCACGTCATGATTGATGGTGCAAAATGCTGCAGGCTGTTTTTTGACAATACAATCCACAGTGTTGTCTGATCTCGTCGGGGTTGAGAACATTGCACGTGCTCAGGCGTTTCTACTGCTGTTCATAGGTGTTGGTGCTCTCGTTGGTATTCCACTAGCAGGTTATTGTTTTTTATATCAATTAGGAAAGCATCAGTATAATGGTCTTATTTGTTTTACAGCACGAATGCTGGATTGACATCTGCCATGCAGGACAGTACATATAATGGAACACAAAGCATCATTATATAAACATAACATAGCACACAGGTTTAGCACAGTAATATACACGCTGCCAAATAGCGGTGCCAGGTTTACTCAATGCAATAATTTGTGAAGTGATGCTGTTTTTGTAAACTTATTCAAACTACTGAGTCATAGCTTGTACAGTGCATTTTAAGATGGTCAGTTTTTACCAAAGCTTTCAGGTTTGCAGCTCCAGTGGTTTGGAATCATTCAAATACAGTTTCAGAACCTGCCACTTTTCTCTGCCTGGCTTAGAACTAGTCATGTTCCCCACCTTGCTGTACCAGCACCACTGAGTCTGACTCAAACTGGCTTGAATTTGTGCACTATGCAAATTTCGCATTGTATTGTATTATACCATCATTAATTTTTGCAGTTTACTTAAGCGTTGGAGAGTTATGTACTATTATTATTGTTGAGTGTATGTTGTGTGTTTTCTGTGGTTTAAGGTTTCATATATGACCGCACTGGCAACTACAGCATTCCGTTCTACATGGGTGGTGCTGTGGAGGTGCTTGGTGGTGGTCTTGTCATTGTAGCTGTGATTCTCAAACACATCTCTGCATAGACAGCACCACTACTCACTGTCTGTGTCATTTTTTCAAGTCTTTACTCAGCTGGCTGGTGCTCTTTTAGGCCTACAGAGAATTGGTGACCTCTTTGGACCGTACGTAACTAACGATGACTTGATTGTTGCAAGCGTAGCACATTCACAGTTCATTCTTTGCAGGAACTAGTCTCATGCTGCTAGAGTTCCCATCAAATACTTGCTGATGCAAATAGTGCAGGCTCAGTTTAAGGATGCAGAGAAAACTCGTCACATGACACAGTCTTCTTGTGAAGTCAAGTCACTGGCTTTTCCTTCTTTTATGAGTCTGGGGCCTGATTTACAAAAAAACTTAGGACAGTGTGTAAGTCTGACTTTGGAATGTCCTAAATCTCTGCTAACTTTGACTTAGTACAAAGTTACAAGTTCCTAAGTTATGCATAAGTATGTCCTAAGTCAATTTACGAATGCTGTCTTAGAAATTCCTAACTTTTTCTACAGATTTCATATACAAAATGGCCATCAAACAAGGAATCTCATTTTATTCAAATTTTCCATTTCAAATTTACAAATGTAAGTTGTGCAGATCTTAAATTTGTTTATTTATGTTTTTGAAGTTCTAGTTGACACTATTTGTATGTCATATTCTAATTCGCCAGAGGTCGCCGCCAGATCATTTTCAATGTTCTGCCAGAATTACTTATCTAGAACATGTTATCGAGAAATGTTAACTTTGTTCACGTGTCTGTTATTGTCCTAAGTCTCTTAGAACGCTGTCCGAAATTTTGCACGACCTTTATGTAACTTTGACCTAAGTTTGTCCTAGGATTTTTTGTAAATTGCATGATTGTACTAAATTCTGCGTAGGTAGCGGACATCCTAACTTTGTTTTGAATTTTTTTGTAAATCAGGCCCCTGATCAGTAGAAGTGTAGCAAATAACTAATACTTAGTATGCTTATACTCTACGGGAGTGTTGAAATGTTGCCCATTATACTGTATATGAGTACTACTCTCCTGACTCTTTCACTGTGACCAGATGGCAGCAAGTTCCTTGTAGCCATTGCTAAATGCCTCGCCACTTGTTCCTGTTCTTACTGTGAACAGCAGCAGAAAATGATGTCACTGTTATGAACATTGCAAGCAAGTACACATGATGAGAGGCATTTCATGTATGTGTGGGAAGAGAGAGAGCACTAAGTGACACCAACAGTGTATAGTACATTTCCCAGCTGAGTCAGTCAGCTGAACAAGGTTTTGGTTATGTGACGTTTTGTGGTTGTATCGTTGCACTTTTATGTTGTTTTGCATTTGAACTGGCTACCAATATAGTGATTGCAGTACTGGACTTGATTATCGCTATTGGTTAGGTATTTGCATGTGCCAGCTACTTCTTGTCCTGGACAAGAAGGTGTAGGCTGAAAGGCTTGTTCAAGGTGAAAGCAAAGGTTGATGTCGAGGACTACTACGACCGCCTTGCAACAGAAGCCGAGGAAGGAGTCAGGCAGAACAACCCTCGATCGTTATGTGAGATGAGTACAGAGTCATTCTTGAGATGTGGGGAAACTTCAGTTGCGATTTTACAGACTCTGTACCAGTTGCCAAGAAGGATGGCTTACTGTGCAATTCAGCCTAGGAACTCTTGGAACGTTGGTGCGAGCACTACCAGGAACTGTTGAACCACGAGTCCGCCACCACATGTCGCGAACTGGACTCTGTGGCAGCAGCAGCTATGCCTGACAGTGACACTCTTGAAAATGCACCGAGTCTCAAGGAGGTCCGCATGGCAATTGGCAAACTCCATAATGGACGGGCAGCGGGTCTTGATGACATCTCACCAGAGCTGCTAAAATGTGCAAAGGAACTGATCAGTATTGCACTCCATAGCCTGTTCGCAAAGCTGTAAGTCAGAAGAGACCCTCTCTCTTTGGCCTCGTCAGGCGTGTGAATCAGGCTGCTCTTGCCCACCAAGCCTTACATCTGTCAGTCACGTCATGACAGGGCTCAGGACAGTTTGGCACCTGGAGAAGACAACCAGGTCATCCACGAAAATGCTGGGTGGAGCAGGTCACCACAAGCACAGGACTGTCTCCTTCTGATGCTTGGGGTGTTGCGACGGATCGGTCAGCTTGGAGGGCACTACAACCCTTCGGCGGTCAAGGGTAGAGAGAGAGAGGGAGAGAGAACTACTGTAACATCTTTGCTGTATTATGTATCGTAACTGTGTACTATGATGACTCGATGGCTCAGTGATTAGCATCACGGCTCATGGCCCAAGAGGTCAAGGGTTCGACACTCATTACCGCTGCGCTCCAGTTGCCCTGTGAGGCGTGGCGGTATGAACAACTAACAACTGTGATGCCCGTCATGTAGCAGTCCTGGGCAGACTGTTCACTCACCATGGTGGTGCCTAAGCCAACTCGGCCTTCCATCCCTCAAGATCGGTAAATGAGGATTAGCTTCAGCCACACCTGAGCGCCCCTACAGTGAGATTTCTTCACTAATGGGCGTTATATCAAGTGTATGACCTTTACCTTTGTATGACCTTTGTACCAGTGCAGGAGGCCAAAGTAATTTGGCAAAGGCTACATCGAATGCACCACACACGCTGGAGTCTCTAGCTTCAGCCATTCCTGAGATATGTAGGGGGTCCCAAAGTAGGTCACATGGATCTCTAAGAGTGTTCACCCCAAACAGGATCTTGATCCATTTAGCTGTTTTTGCACAGTGAAGCCGAGTTGATCCGTGTGACAGACTGACAGACAGACGGGAAACATCCCTAGCAATAGTCTGCCTCTCATGCGTTTGATGGAGCCTAATGAGCAGTTCTTAGAAGTGGCGTCTTCTAGTTTAGGAGTTTAGGTTTTTGTGTATTTGTTTCACGTGCAACGTTTAATTTTACTATCAACTGATTGAGCATATTTAACAATGTCTAGACGAACAGCAGTGAGCAAATGATGGGCTCAAGTGACTGCAAGTGGCTTATTCTTTATTATTTGGCGGCATCATGTATGAGATGCAGACTATTGTGATTGATGATCCTGGCGTCTGTCAGTCTGCCTGTCACATGGCTTTGCCGTCGCACCACGCTGTGCAAACATGGCTGCTTGAGGTGAGGACTCTGTGAGCCCGTGGAACATTATATTAGACAGGATGTCCTGACCCCCAAACAGTGATGAGTGGGCATTCAATGTGGCTTTCGCCAAATTACTTTGTCCTCTTGTTATCATGGCAGCCATGTATTTTGATACAGATCTTGACAGTTAATCATTGTGAACATCATCACATTTTGTGTAAGTCACTGTACAATGTAGGCATTGTCGTGTGTACTGCTCTATATCTGCATGATGTATTGGGTAAATGGCATTTATAGGCTACAGTGGCATAACTTCAAATTCTGAGCCCCCCCCCCGCAGAAAACCACTCGAGGGCCCCTTCCACTGGCAAAATGTTCTGCAAAGTTATCTGCTGTTTTACTGCATTTAAAAATTTGCATAGACTTAATGTTAGCGTTACTTCATGTGGTATGATCTTCCAGAGGTATAGCCAGCAAGAATTCAATGGTTTGAAAAATCTGCAGTGGCCATGGGTTTTCTTCCTTTCTTTTCCTTTCCACTCCTTTCCTGCTGGCAGCTACATGCCTTAACCAAATCAAATCCAGCTGGCAGTAATCATAAGCTGTCAATGGAGTCCGTGGCGGAGCCCCAGCTGCAAAAGCATTTTTCTATATTTCACCTAGGAAGCGTGTCAGAAGCAAAGATTTTGGTTTTGCTTGTGCAGAACAAAATATCCATTAAAACCAAAATGCAGAGTTTGTTATCTTGCATAAGCTTACTTTTGCATAGTTAAAATTTTGCCACCATAGGCAACTGTCTAGCTTATCTATTGCAAAATACCCACAGGACCACTGGCTGCCTGTCGAGCTTAGACTATTTTAAGGCACCACATGTGGGCCCCCTGAGTTCGCCCCCCACGCATTGCAGTGTCCGTAAGGCCGGTAGTTATGCTTCTGCATATGTTTGGATAAGAATTAAACGATCTGTGCTGCTCTTAACTAGTGCTACAATTTTTTGTCTCCCAGCAACGAAGATCCCCTTGACCCTTCAGCCCCCCACATTGCGGGTCTGTGGGGTTGGTAGCTATGCCACTGATAGGCTGTAGATGATAGTATCGTTTACACTCTAATTTTAGTTGTTGCAGCGTTTATGTACATGTATTTCTTAATGTATTGAAATCAATCCTTAGTGTAGCCATAGTCATACGTAGAAGTAGAGAAATCATATGTTAATGTATTTGTACATAGTACATTGTCCTTGCATTGTGTTTGTATCACGTAGTCAGTACTTGTTATATAACATCTAATAGTACGTTGTTGTCAGTTGTCATTGAGTTATAAAATGTACTTCAGTTTGTATTTTTGTTTGTATTGTATAACGGAGACTTCATAATGCAAATTGTTGCATTGCAAAAGGGTTTTCGTCATGTGATGTTATGCAGTGCTTTGTGTACCCTATGGCACATTATCTCTCAGACTTGTCCATTTTGTGGACTGTAGTGGTAATTGCACCTGCTGCCACACTAATCTAATACTGTGACGCCCTCAACCTGTGTGGCCTCATCTGACTAGTGATGTTGGTCTGGAGTTAAGAGGGGACTATTAAATTGTAGTACTTTAGTTTTTACTTTTATTACTGTAATACTGTGCAGCATTTTGTTGTAACACGATGTTCTAGGCAGCTTATAGGTCCAGCAGATTGGGTTTTTGTCACATTGGGACCCTTAGGCTGTGATTAGCCTAGAGGCGGTTGCCTACAGTTCATATTGTAACACGGTGGAATGGTTCTGGTGGGATTGAAGCCTAGTGGCCAACTGACTTCCTTCAGTGCTTTGACACTGTTGGTTGGGTAATCTGACCTGTAAAAAATCGTCCCCTAAATGACCTATGATGTGTCGAGTGGGACGTTAAGCCTCTGCTGACACACTCACCCCAGTGTGAAATTGCCAAGCAGACCCGCCAGAAGTATATGATTCTGTTAGAACGTGGGTTGATCTTGTCTCTAACTCTCTATGTTGAGATATGTAAGTTCCCCTTAATTTTATGTGGCCAAATGGTGCATTTTTGTTAATTTGATCTAAGTCAGTTTTGGATATCCATTGTTTTGAAGCACAGCAGTTTGTAACTAGTCTTAAGATGTTATTAGGCACTAGTGATAGGCTACAAGGTACCTAACCCCCAAATTTAAGTGCAGTTAGCGCTAGGAAACGCTTCCAGTTTTTGCTAATGGCTGTCCAGAACAAAAATTGCAATGGACAAAGCCAGTATTCATGGACGAAAAGAAATTGTGGACTGAGCCACAGAAACGAATTGTAACGAGTTCGTTGTACAGTGGATGCAGGGCTGAAAAAGTAGATTTTTAAAATAAAGTTCTTAAGTTATTACGTATTAGGTAGTAGGTACGAAGTGATTCCAGTGTTGGATTTCTAGAGCCCAGTGTGGGAACCAGCAGTAGCTGGAAGGCTGTGGGACCAGCTTGGAATACGCCGGCGGCCCGTGTGGGTGTGTTTATCGATAGAGGGGCCAGGCATGCCGCAGGAGCAAACTTGGTCCCTGGCGTGAGCTGCTGTGATGCCTGAAACAGGCCTGACTTGCCCATGGTCGTCCTGAGATGGTCCGTGTTCTTCGCCGTGCTCCTCCGGCCTCAATACTGACGGTGACCAGGTGGGGTGGTGAGGGGGCTACAGTGCTGGTATTGCGGGAGCCCTGGTCGGTTGATGATGGCTGTTCCTAGTGATTGCAATCCCAGGCGGTTTCTCAATCCTGGCATTGTAAAATGATCCCGTGAGTGCAGTCCCTAGCTGGTCTATCCCGGCCGTGTCAGTCCTCGGCGCTGCCTCGGGTCCTACAGGCAAGTGGGGGAGACAGGACTGACCGATCAGTCTGCATCTTTCTCCCCGGTTCCGTCGAGGCAGCGAGGCTTTCGCAGCTGGGGTCCCCAACTCTCCGATGCCGGGGACTCCACACCCCTGACCACAGCTACAAAAAGATAAAATATGTCTGGAGAAAGTACAACGAAGGGTAATTAGAATGGTCAAAGGACTCAAGTAATTTCCGTACGAAACCAGGTTGAAAAGGCGCTACTGCCTGGATGGACTGAGATTGCGTGGAGAAAATAGAAACGTTTAAGATACTCGCTGGAAAAGAACGTGTTGACTGCAGCAGATTTTTGGCACTTGTAGATGTCACCAGCGGATTTCGAGGATATTCATTGAAACTGTTTAAGCAAAGATGCGGTACAACAATTAGACAGAACTTCTTTAGCTTAAGAGTCGTAAGTGAATGGGACAAGTTACCCAAGGAAGTTGTGGACTTGTGCAGGCACCGTCTACCACCGCATTCAAGAACAGACCGAAGAAATACTGGAACGATATGAGCGCCTTCAGCTGATCAGCTTTACAGCCCATCAACAACAAGTTTGAAGTAAGTATATAACGTTATATACTTCAAACTTGTTGTTGGGTTGTAATGCTGAATACGGTTAAACAGTAAACGCATTCACCGACGCCATGTCACAGACAATACTGGCATGAGAAAGCACAGGCTTTCGCCATATACTGCCTACTATATCAAACGACTAACTATAAAACTATACAGCTCCCGATGCCAGTTCAGGGTAGAGATGCTTCTTAAAAGTGTAAATGGTAATGCGGATAACGAGTTCCAGTTGTCAATAACTCTGTTACAAAAAACATACTTTCTAATATTAAGTCTGAATCTTCTCTTGAACAATTGTTGGTCATGTCCTCTTTTACCAGCTTCTTCAAGCTGAAAAAAATAAATCACGATTAAGATCGTATTCTCCATTCATAATCTTAAAAGTTTCAGTTAGATCACTCCCACTCTTCGTCTTCAAACGTTTTACATATTTTTTTCGAGCACCTGCCTCTTGTAATAAATATTCTTCGGTGTTACCATAACAACCACTCGTCAACAATAATGGCGGAAGAAGGGAAAAGTGAGTTTAGCAACAATTTCACCGTTTTGTACAATAATTGTTTACTCCGACAAGCAGTTAAATTATATCTATTTTACAGACGATGGTGTTTACGTAAACTTTATGTACGCAGAACTTGCGGTAGCCGAAGTGTCGCGTGTGGCTTGAAATATCAGGGTATTGGTAAAGTGCGAATCTGCGGGACTGCGGGCGTGGCAACAGGTAAATGCGGGACAAAGTGCGGGGGCCACCCGCATTTTACTCACTTGCAGTGTAGTCGACGACGCGGTCGCACTGTCGCCGGAGTACAATGAGCACTGCGCGGCTTGCCGAAATATCATGTCTTTTAATGCTTCTGCCGCTTAGAAAAGAAGAAGGTGTGCGCGGTGCGTGTTTGTCCATGATTCTTTTTTTCTGTCATTCGTGATGAGTTGTTGACAATAAATTTGCACTGACCGTTCAACTACAAGGTGGTGTAAACTGGCAAGTGGGCATGTGCAGAGGCATATGCATTGTTTACATGCATTCTGATCTGTAATTGTCATGCACACCGTCCTTGTTTTTGCAGTGCTGTACTGTCAAACTCCATCATTTTACACACATAATGAGAGGCTGCAGTTTATACAGTTAATAATCATTCAAAGTTCAGTCTTGCTTGAACCATGTCTTTTTTCTGAGGCTTTTCATTCAAGACAAAGGCTTAGGTTTGACTTGTTTTCTGTATTTTGAGGCTAAGAAACAAGGTTGGACATTAATATAGTTAAGCCGCTGACAAGTGTTGCCAGAGGGTATGCGTTTTACCGCCGTTTTTTTTCTTTTTTTAGCCAACCATCCAATGTGTGACCAGACTGCCAATTGCCACCAGGTAAAAAGTATACCGGTGTTTAGAACCAACATGTGGCACAAACAATTCATACAGACATCTCTACCAGTCCTCCCCTATTTTTCACAGGCATTCAAAAAGTGCACAATTTTGCCCCGTGGCCCAGATTAGGTGATGTAGATTTAAATTTATGGACCCCTGGGAATATCTCTTAAATGGCTAAAGCTACACAGTTCAAATTTATCGTGCAGATATACTGTAAGGAGTGGAAAATAAGCAGTTAAAAAGTAGGTCAATAGGGGACATAACCTAGGTCACATTGACTGCCTTTAAATTTTGGAATTTCGTCTATTTTTCCGGAATGGCTACAGATACAGAATTCAAATTTGGTGTGCACATTGCTCACATAAAATACCTTTCACTAGTGCACAGGTCAAAAGGGTCACGTGGCTACATTTTAAATATATGGATCATTGTGAATAACTCTGAAGTGGATAAAAGGTAGAGGCGTCTTATTTAGCAAGTTGACAGATTGTAAGGAGTAGAAAATAAGCAAAAGAAAAGTAGGTCAAAGTGGTACATAATCTACGTCATGTGATCTAGTTTTAAATTTTGCAAATTTTTTATTTTCTTTGCAATGTTTAAAGCTAGAAACTTCAAATTTGGTGCACGTACTCCTTACAAACAGTTCTACAACTACAAAAGGAGGTCAAAGGGGCGTAACCTAAGTCACATGACCTGTCTTTAAATTTGGGGATAACGATTATGGCAGTTATAGCATAGAGAAAGTTTTAAGGGGCTGGCGACGTGTACTGAAGGCACGACATGAGTCAAGGCACCAAGGAGCGAGCTTGAGAAGTTTAAATTTGGCCATTGAGCATAGAGGCTATGGCCTGTGCCTTCGTCTAAACTTCTTTTGCTTTGCTTTGCTTTAGAGAGGGCTGTAAGCTCCCCAAGTGGAAAAATGCTTTTGGTGAATTCCACCATGGATTTTTTTGGTTTTTCTAAAAGTTGGTACGTGGTTTGGTCACATGATAGCCGAGCACTGCAAACGTTGAAGGTCATGAGGTCAAATGTCAAGATCATGACATTAAGCGATATCCACCACAAGTTAAATTAGTAATATTATGGCATATCAGTGAGTCACACTTCATCGCACATTATAGCACATGAGCACGTGCGTAATGCTTATGATACTTTGTGAGTGACTTTAGACAGTGCAGTTGGTTTCGCTGTCTGCAGTCAAGGCAGTAGTTGTTGATGCCTGGTGACATGAATTCAGTCACTGCGAACGATTGTCGTCAGTTGGTGGTGTTGTGTTGCTGCTGTGCTGGCGTACTGCAGTTTAGGATGTTGGGTGTTTGGGGTTGCCCTATGCTGGAGGCTATAAGTGGCAATACATCTGAATTGCTCATTTTTTAGTTCATCATTTAATTCATTGTCACCAAAAACTATACTGTGCAGCCAAAACTGCTAACATAGCTACATTACATAAGCTTTGAATTGGCAAAGCAATAACCATGTGGAATTGCTATATTGTGGACCCACTGTCTTCAGTTTGATTATGTCAGCTTCATCACAAGTGAAAGATGTGTCATTTTTTCACAGTGAGCTTGGATCTCTGTCAAGTGTCACTTAATCGCATTTGTTATATATTTCAGTTTGCTAACTGCAAAGTTTAGGCATAGTAGTCAACGTGTTACATATGTGTTGAGCAGTAACCTGTAATTGATATGGAGGTCAGTTGATGCTAAAGAGTATGGCAGTATGATGATATCTGTAACCCAGCAACTAATTGTTACGTCTACATTTTTAACACTTAATTTCAGCAAGTTATTAGAATATATTATCATTTTTTGGGTGTGCATCATATGTTTAAAATGACTTGTTCAATTCACTAATTCACTGTTTCACTAATTTTTCACTGTAGGTTTTAGTGAGGTTGCTAGCAAAGTTGTGAAATTAAAACGAGCAACATGGAAACTTCGCACAGAGGCTCTTCGTCGATATCGCCAGAAGCACAAAGGATCACTAGATCGAGCGGAAGAGGAAGTGGACAAGATGTTGAAATCAAAGATTGCTTGGGCTTCAAAGACACCCATGGATACTTATGTATCTGCTGATAAACGCGTTGATAACACTGATGTGCCAAAACTTCAGAGTACAGGAAAACATGACACAAAGCAGTTAAACATTGATAAGATTAAAGAGATTCCATTATCTAGTACTGTAGAGGTTCCAGACAGAAAAGGGGATGATAAATCATACAGGCATCAGTGGAGTGTTACTGGATCCAGAGAATGTGTCACAGGCACACCGACAACAATGTCTGGAAATAAAGAACTGATCAACAGTCAGAAACCCACTCATGAGAATGATAAATGTAATGCAGTCACAGCTGTGGCTGTTGTGGGTTATGATGCAGGTGGAGAAAACTTTGACAAAGAATCAGTTTATGATGAAAATGCATCAGTATTTGATGATGAACTCATCTTTGGTGATGTATGTCTTACTTATGACACATCATCAATGTCTGTTGAGATCTTTACAGATCGTGCGATAAGCGAAAAATCATTTACAGAGGATAAGCCACAGGAAGATGCCAGTCAGTACCATAATGATTCACGGGCTGCAGAAAATGGAGAACTCTCTTTGAAACTACCAGTAGATGAGGATGGAGTGTCCACAAACTCTAATGATGAAACGTTCTCATCTGTGAATGTTGCACAACATGTTGCAAAGCCTATTGGAGAGAAATTGCTGCCAGAAAAGCAGTACAATGTCCGTGAGTCACAGAGGTTGAAAAGTAAAAAAGATGCACTAAAGTCAAAGATTTATATTCCAGAAGAACGTGTTGATGATAACCGCAGGTCAAAACTGGTCAGTGACAGCAACACTAATGTTGATGGTTTTGGATACGATGAGCAACTTCCTGAAGCAGCAGAAAATGCAGCAAAGCTTACTCAGTTGCAGCTAGATGGTAGGCTTACAGAAGCTGTAAGAACTGGTAGCATGGCTATGGATAACACACTGCAACAGCAGCAGATGAGAGAACAGTCTTTAACAGGTTCCAGACAGATATCATCACAGTGTGGCACAGTTAGCAGCCATGATAACAGTGATGCTATAACACAGCAAGCACATAAAAAGCATATTTCTGAAACAATGAAACATCCAGATAAACTCAGCTCGTTGGAGCTGGAGAAAATGGCAGCTACTGAAACAGGTAGCATGGCTGGAGAGAGTGGGTTACGTCAGGTGAGTGACCATTCTTCGTCGACTTCCAGACACATTAGCAGACAAGATTACAGTGATTCTGGCAGTATTCTTGACAATGAGCTCATGCCTGAAACTGCGGATGAAAGACAAAATCATCCTGCAAGGCAGACGGATAGCACAGAAACTGATAATGTTGGTTGTGCATCTGCAGATGAAAGTCCTAAACAGCATCAAGTAAGGGAAGCATCTTTGTCACCTTCCAGTCAGCATGTATCACAGATCGGAGTAATAAGTAGACATGATTCTGTACCATTAGCTAGACGTTTAAGCAGCAGAAGCAGTCATACCAGTGATCTCAATTGGCATTTTACATCAGTAGTTGAAAGCACATTTGACGATACTGAGGCCGTTTTATCAGCTTCCAAGAGCCGCATCCAGTCAACAAGCTGTGAGGGCTCGAATGTGAAGTCTGATTTGCTTCACAAATCAGCTGCTAGTGATACTGGTAATGAAGGGAAGTCTGTTAGTGACCTGGGATCTGTGAGAAGTCACACCTCTTCTGCCAGTGGTTCAGGCAGCCATCGGAGATTGGTGGCTGCTGATGGTGATAAAGACAGGAAGTCTGATACTGTGCCAAGTCCAGTACAGCATCTCAGCAGTTCAGACGACGGTTCAGACTGGCATTTGGCATCCATGTTCCGTGAAGACTCAGGACGTCATAGCCAACACAGTGGAGGAGCGTCCACGCAGTCAAACTCAGCTTTGAATCCGAGTTCTGCAAAGAGCATCGGGTCCTCTGTGTGCAGTTCAGAATGGCACATGAGATCTCTCTTGTTTGAGAACTCATACTTGTCTAGAAGACAGTTATCAGGTGATTTACATGCAACGGCTGTCAGCTGCTGATGTTGGTTTCTTTCTTCGAGAATCTTTCTGAAGTGCTTCATCATGTTACTGTCAACTTTGAATGCACTCTATTGTAGCATTCAGTGCACTAGTGGTGGGTGCTGCACCATGAGGTTTTTTGCATGTATTAATGAACATAACATATTTTACAGACTTATCATACTCAGTTCAGATTGTGTTTCTCATTCTGTTGATGTGCTGCATTACTCTGTACTTGTGAACTGTTGCACTGTTTCGGTAATTTCACATTTACATGACGAAATTAGAAATCCTCTTCCAGTCACTGGCATGTGCATTTACCATAGTTATAAGCTGAAAGGCAGGCTTGTACGAGCTGTATTGTACATATTCAATGTTGTTTATCTATATGCACCATGTGTGTTGAAAATAAGCTGTCTGTATCTGTCAGAGGAATTGTGATAGTTTAGTTAATGTGAGTAATATGAGTGCTATCTTCAAAACTTCTGCTGTTACATCTGTCAAGATTTTTAGTTTGTTGGATTTGTTTTGAAGTTGTTTATTTTATGACTTCAAACTTTCTGGTGAATTTCGTTTAGTTATGCTTATGTCATTGCTAATCTTGAAAGACTTCGGAAATGTAATATGTAATTATCATAATACTGTAATAGTGTATAGTGCATTTTATGTACGTTTATTAGTTGCTTGGGAATGTGATTTTATTGACGAACAAAAGTAGCAGTTTTTTTATTTATGTCATTATTGTGTTATTTGTTGATAAAATTCAGCATTGTGCTGGAAATCTGTGATTCTTTTTGCCATTATACACGTGTGGTATATTATATTGTAGGCTACATTGTATGTTTCTTGTTGCCAGCCTGACAGTCGCAATCACATTTTGTCATAGAATAGATAAGTGTTGTATTACTGTGTCAAAATTGTCCACGTTACTTCAGATACAGAACTAGTGTATAACAGTAGAATTACAAATTTGTTGCCAAACACAACATTGCCCGCAAAATCAGTTCAGTTGGAGAACGGCAATGTCACCAAATTTTGTGAATAGTGTTGCAGTTGTTTTTGTAAAAAAAATCGTTCTATATTTCTTTTTCAAGTTTTCAGCCAATGTCTAGCACTGTAATTTTGCCAACTTTTGTGGCCAGCCACCATCTGGAGACATCCTCTAGGTTTTGACTTCTCTCAGTGACAGTGGTCCGTACTAGATCTGTTCCAGGCAGATCAAGGCCACTGTGCTGCCTACCACAAGTGATGGGGTTTGACATACTCTGATCTATGTCCCCGTGGTGAGGTTCAGACGATGTCCCACATCGTGGACTCTTGTCCACTAACAAACTTGATGGTGGTTTGTCCCAGCTTCACTCTGCTGGTGAGACTGCTGGCAAGTGGCTGGCGTGAAACACATTACACATATGGACAACAACAACTGAAATTTTATGGTTGATGCTATTGAGCATGGTGTTAATCATATGCTTTAGCTTAGTGAAACCTAATGTCTCACTGAGAATGATGCATGTCTGCTGGTAGGTGAAACACTGGATGATGAAGCTTTACCAAAAGCTGATGGTAGAGCAGATCGGCATGACACTGGAGGTGTTGATGATGATATTGATAGTGGTGATGAGCAGCGAGCAGTGGCTGTAACTGCAGATGATGGTTTGTTGCTAACTTGTTACATTTATCAAATATGCTCATTTAATGTTTAAGTTTTGAATGCCTTGACGTAGTAACCATATTTGGTATGCAGATTTATCTTTGTAATATTTGGGTAAACTATGGGTGTTAAGTCACGGGTGCAAGGTTAAAGTCACAAAAGCAATAAAACTGATAGTTCCGGAGAAAAAGCAAGGTTTATGAACAAGTGTATATGATGTTTCAAACTGCCACAAAGTGTCTGTGTAGCGGCTTGGTGTAAATTTTTTAGACATCAGATGTGTGTGTGTGTGTACATAACATTTATAATTGTATGCAGCATGATAACTTTTGAAATCCTTAACGTTGAAAGGTCAGTTTTGGTATGTTGGGAAATACATGTCACTGAGATCAGGTTAGTATGTCAAGGTCATCAGGTCAAGGACAAGGTCACATGAGCAAAAGCAGCATGCTTGCAGGTAGTTCACCCGTGAGTAAAATACAGTCTTGTTTGAAATTAATTTGGGGATGAAAAGTTTGAGTCCAGTTTGTATAATATAATTTAATGTCTTATAGTGATGTTCATGTTTCAGAGACTGTTTACGACCCTTATGCCAGCTGTGATGAAGATGATGATAATGACGATGATGAAGCTGAGAAACGCAAGGAATCACCAAAGCCAGCTGACGGCACGTCACCACAAACTACAGGAGCGGAGGAGGTTATTGAGAGTGAACAGGCTTTTGACAAACAGGCTGAAGTTGAACTGATACCAGACGACTTTTACTACAACTATGAGGACTATGTGTCAAAAGCTTCAGTTTCAGATGAGTCTGGCTTACCACTGAATCTCATGACACTCTAGTATCCTTGTTTGTTGACTTATGAAATCACTGTTCAGCAAATATAGTTAAAAGGTAAAATTGCCAGTTTGTACTGCTTTGTGACAGAGGCACATAGGTGTTGTAGTAAATTGCCCAAGGTTACAACACCGTGGGCCATAAAAAACGTGCCACTTTATTTTCGACTATAACTCTGACATTTGTTGACAGATTTCTACATTTTTTGCACCATTGGAAAGAGGAAAAAACACGCTACAATTTACTTACTTAACGACCAGATGACATCATAGCTGCGTCACACTGCGCGTCACAAAACTTTACTGGAGTTGTTTGTTACGATTGAACATTTATGTTGAGTTTTGAAGATAAACTTTTGATTAAAAATCTGTGGGAATGTAAAGGATTTTCTTCCAGGCGACTGACAAAAGAATTTTCCAACAAGAATTGAAAAAGACGCACGCTTGATGACTTTCTTCCAAAACTGCCAACAACTGGTAGGATCGAAGGCACAGCTGGAAGTGGTCAGCCGCAGTCGGTTCGGACTGCAGATAACATTGCTGCCATCGAGGAACTTGTTCAGAGTTAGAAAGACAAGCCTGAGACACATCTGTCAACCTGACAAATCTCCAAAGAGCTCAGAATTCCGCGAACGTTGGTAATGCGCATTATCCACAACAAATTAAGACTCAAATGCTTGAAAAGAAGACGGGTTCAAGAACTGGTAGCCATCTGGAAGGATCTGGAACAGCACATTGTTGACACTGCCATTGATCAATGGTGCCGTCGTCTCACAGCCTGCATCAGAGCAAAAGGCGGACATTTTGAGCACAGCCTGTAATAAACATTTGAACTCGCTGACTGGTACTCACCGTTGTATTATAAGACATATAGTGAACACTGACGTCAATATGTGCTGTTTTATGTTGTTTCTTGTTTTACGAGGTAGAGTCGAGACATAGTTAAGGTGAGGTGGTAAATTTTTGTAAGATTTAATAGAGTATTTTTTCCTGTATTCATTGTTGCAAAAAGTGTAAAAACTGACAAAGAAACGTCGGAGTTATGGCGGAAAACAAAGTGGCACGTTTTTATGGCCCACGGTGTATATAGCAGTGTCCAGCTGACACTTGAACCTGCTCACAATAGCCAGCAAAACAGAACTCATTATAAATTTTTAAAGGTAAATTTTTTGTGGATTGCCAAGATTGTGGGTATTTGTAGCAGAATTTATATGCAGATTGTCTACTTAACAGAATCTGTTGGACTTGTGTTGACCATGCTCTGTTTGCAGTTGATAAGATCAACTTTTTTCGTTAACACTTTTTCATCAGTCACTCCTTTGGATATGAAGCTCAGAAGCGTTCAAATATGCACATGATTGAGAAAGACATAGTGATGCTGATGGCTGGAAACCTGGTCCAAATCGTTAACATACGCACATTTGAGCACAGATATCTGCGCAGTATGTCGGGAAGAGGCATCGGCGCTATCACGGTGAGTTAAACACGGCTGTTACAGCTTGTGTCAAAAACATACACAGCTAACAAGATTGCTTTTCGATCGAAGGCAGGCAACCCATGTGTAGCTCTGCACAAGAATGAGATGCCTTATGTAGAAAAATGTAGAAAATTGTTTGTGTAGTGCATGTAATGAACTTGTTTAGCAGAATGACTGCAATCAGCAAACCTTGTTACTGTGATGCACAGATACATCCAAGCCGAAAGCTGTTTGCTGTTGCTGAAAAGGGAAATAATCCTAACATCAACATTTATGAGTACCCATCATTGCGACTTTATCGCATATTGCGTGGGGGCACTGAGCACAGATACAACTGTGCAGACTTCAGGTGATCAGTTTTCAACACTTTACACTTTTCACTTTTTACATACTTAACATCTGGTATCATTCAATGTAAATCATAGTCATAGCTAGGCAATTTGTATTGTTTGTTTTAATTTTTACTCCATCCCAAACTGTGGCCGTGAGTTTTTGTACAAGGTTCTGTAGTAACAGTCAACAATATGCCTTCTTGAAGGCACATTTTCTGTATTTGAAATGTTATGACAAAATCATTGTACTGCCATTCTATGTTATTGAGTTCTTGACAGACTTTAATAGGTATTCTAAATTCTAATTGCAACAAAAATGTAAAGAGATAGTAAAAATACAGATATAAGCACAAATACCATAACACATAGTGTGAAACACAAAACGTGCATTATCTAAATTAATCAGTATATCAATGTATATTCATATTTTAGTATGAATTATGAATGAAAGTGGGCTAGTAGATTGTTTTGTCAGTCTGTCTGTCTGTCAAGCAGCTGCAATGTGCAAAACAGCTGAGCCAGTCGAGATCCTGTTGGGGCGAGTCTCTTTGGGATTGGGACCTAAGGCATTCTATTAGATGGGTTCCCAGTCCTTCTGTGGCAAGGGGGGATTGATGCAGCCTTTGCCAAATGACTTTGGCCTCTTGTTATTGGTGGGATTTGGCATTATTGTTGTAGCCCAGATGGAAAGTTACTGGCTACAGTTGGAGGTGATCCAGACTACATGCTGACATTGTGGGATTGGAAGCAGGAGAAGATTGTCCTGCGATCCAAAGCATTCTCACAGGATATTTTTTGCATTACATTTTCTACAGAATTGATTGGTCAGCTGACAACGTCTGGTGTTGGACATATCAGGTTGTTTTACACGCAGTACATGCAGTGGTGTATTGCTAAACATGGAGGTGGGTATATGCAAAAGGGCGTGGCATACATGTATATGGTATACCCTGCTTATTTATGATCACTGAGGTGAGTATATGCTGTCAAAAAAACCCGGAGGTTGGTGTACGGCGTATACCCGCGTATACCCGCAATACACCACTGAGTACATGCTTGTATTGTTGATGCACTAATACTGGTTTACTGCATTTAGCTTGCTACAGATGCAAAAGGGGCAACAAACTTTGAATTTTGTGTAAATCCAGTGACATTTAGTGAACATTGCAGATTGCAGTTGGATTGGTGGAGCTCTGACAAGTAAGTTTACGTGGATTGATGTCTGTTTGGGGTGGAGACTGGAGACTTTGGGGACAGTATTAGATGGGGGTCTCTTACAGTGTGGTGGTGGGCCAATGACAGAAAATTTTGCCTTTTTCAGACTCATTCAGTATAGCTGTTGTGCGCAATATGAACACTGCTCCTCTTTGATGCATGCAGTCTTTGCCAAATTGCTTTGGACAGAGGTGGTTAACTACCCTTTCAACTAATTTTTCTTTACCTCCGTTGGATGGGACCACTGTTTTGCTGTGTTTAGCTATTTTAACTTGATCTGATTTTATTCAAAATGCAATATTTGTGATGTCATGCAAGCTGTATAGAGTTTTTTATGATGTCCACAGGTTTTGGAAAATGGCGTCGTCATTTACAGGCCTCAAGCTACAAGGTCATCTAGGCAAGTTTGGGAAGAATGAGATTTCAGACATTGAGGGCTACGTGGAACTGCCAGATGGCAAAGTCCTCTCGGGATCTGAAAGTGGAAACATGCTGCTGTGGGACGGAGGCTTGATCAAGGTCGAAATTTCTCGCAAAAACAAGCGAAATTGCCATGTTGGTTCCATTCAGCAGATAATAATGGATGAAGGAGAGCTGATGACTGTTGGAGTTGATGGCTGTGTTCGGGTAAATATGACTTTTGTGTTTGATGATCAAATTTATTGTTTTAAAAAATACATTTTAAAGTCCGTTCTGTTCTGTTCCTTTGTGGGGACCGTGGCACTAGCTAGGTTTAATTGTAGCTACGGTCAGCGCTGAGGCCGCCTCTAAGGCTTGCTATGCACAACCTCGAGTGTGTGTGCAAGTGTAGTATATTGAGTAGATGTAGCATGGCTAGTGTCACTGTATCAGTGACAGTGCATGTATGTGTACATAGTAATGTGAGAGGCTTTGTATCTGCATATGTAAGGTGCCCAGATTGTAGCCACAGGTTTCTCTGGGACTCGCCCACGTTTTTATGCCTATTCCCTACTACAGCAAATACCGCACGCCTACTTAGCTAGCTACAGACTGGTGGGCTTTAATATACAAGATAGTGGTCCCATCTGTTATTCATGTGGCTGGTACCCATAACACCCAAGTGTTACTAAACCTGAGAGTAATGGCCTGTCACAGTTTAAAGAGGACACAAGCAGACCATCTGTACCTGCTGGAGAATTTTATCTGGTAGCATACCAACAAACTTCATAGGAGAAAACCGTCACACTCTATTGAGTTCATTATAGTTTAATAGGTGTGTCCCAAAGATATCTCTCTGCATACTTATATTTGCAGCACATCTTCAAAGAAAGTGTATTGATGATTCTTCTTCCTCATGACTTGTAATGGGGAGCGTACAACACATTTTTTGCTTGACTGAAACGATTAAGTCGTACAAGTTAGTCAGTGTTCTTGCTATGAAGGTTTGGGACTTTGAAACGGTGGACAATGCAGACATTACTGGTGACATGGAAATCTTTGAGATGGAGCCGATGAATGAACTGAAGGTCGGCCATGATGTTCAGCTGCGTTGCATTGTTAAGTCATGTGATCCTGAGGAAGCCTCTATTTGGTATGCTCAGGTAAGCAAAGTAATAGGAATACTACTAGCTCTCAAATGCATGAGATGCCGACTCTAGCAATGAATGATTGATGATTCCTTAGCATGGGCACCTGTCAGTCTCTTTGTCTGCTGTGTGGCTTTACACGGTTTCACTGTACAATCACGGCTAAACAAATCGAGGGGCTCTTTAGAGTGGAGACTAAGGAACATTGTGTTGTATGAGACGGGGTCCCGATTTTCCTCCCCCCCCATGGATTTGATGCAGCTTTTGCCAAATCACTTTGGCGACTTGTTTGTTATATGTCTGGTGTGGGATATTATACCCTACTTACTTACTCAGGTGGCAGTGCAATTGCAAAAAGCAGTGATGTTAATGTTTAATTAACACACTTTTGCATGAAGAGAGATTGCTGAGTACGAACAGAAATGTTATCGTACAAAAGTATAACACGGCGATTTAATCACTGGTCTTGGTTCAGCCCATGTTGGAGACACATTGGGCCGCCGGTCATACAAAAACCAGTCGTACAAAAAATACAAGTGGCCAAAGTGATTTTTGTGATGGCCGCATCGAATCTTTTTCTCCCTCTCCATGGAGGTATTGAGAATCGGGATCCCCGTCTGATACAGTATTACTTGGGTCAAGAGTCTCCAACTCAAATACGACGTCAATCTGTTTAGCCGTTTTTGCATAGCACGGGCACTTGACTGAGAGACCGACAGACAGACAGACAGACGCACCACACTACAGGATCATTGATCGTGGTAAAAGGTAAAGGTAAAGGTAAGGGTATAGCAGTTTGTGAAACTTCACCACACCGCTACGTGAAATCACTTACCATATGGGATCACACAGTGTTACCTGCCACCTGTAGGCTGTATCTCATGCATTCGATGCAGTCAAGAAAGTCAGATAAAGCAAAACGGTGGTGCTGGCTCTAATGTTGAGCTGAGAGTGTATTTGTAAATATTATCACAGCGTCCGTAGATCGTGATCATCATCATCATGTTTATTTGCTCAATGATAACATGAGTACAGTAAAATTAATGCAAGTACTGAGCAAGGTGGACAAGGCTTGGACTCGGAGAACATTTTCAGCTGCCTGCAAATACTACAAACAAATTTACAAAACAGAATCAAAGACACTTCGTGAAATTGGTAAAATCAAGTTTAATAATTGAGCACTAAATCTAGCAAATGAACAGGACTAAAATCAACAGTATTTATGTGTATGATGATGATCTGTCACAGGATGCTCATGGGGGCATATGGCGTCTGGATCTGTCATTCTCATTCACATCGGTGATGCCTGAGTGTCTGCTGTCTTGTCACTCGGGTGCAATCACTGGCTGTTGTGCATCACCAGTTACTAACATGGTCGCCACCGCTGGATCTGATCGTATGTAGTGTTGTGGCATTCGTTGTATTTTTGTGTGTTTTGTGATAGAATGCTGGAGTGACTTTGTTTCACTGTGAATACAGGGTTGGCCAAATTAAACGGGGCCACTCATTTCAATAGCTTGTAACTATAGATGTACTGATCAGATCTAAACCACTCTTGGCAAACTTCAACATCATTTCATTCTTAATCAGAATCTGTCATTTTTAGCTATTAATTTAAGAAAATGCCGTGGCGCCATCTAGCGAATGAAATGACAATGAAATCATTCTCTGCCCTCTTTAAACCGTACAAAAAACAAACGGACGTTCTTACATACTTAAATTTTTGACACCAGTGATGGTAATAATTAACTACTTCTCAATGATGTCAGTCATTGTTGTTATTTGTTAATGAACATCAGCTGAACATTAGTTGCTGTGATTTTTTTACTTTTAGAGCTTTGATCAACATAACGAAAGATGATGGCTGATCGTTATTTATTACCATGCCTTTCATTCGCCAGATGGCGCCACTTTATTTTGCATAATTAATGATGCAGATTATGTTGTCATGTTAAGAATTAAGTGGCTTTGTTTTGTTTTCTGTCAAAAATAGTGAAGATCTGAGCAGCTCTTCTGAAGTTATTAGCTGAAATGCGTGGCCCCATTTAATTTGGCCCACCCTATAGTACAGGTTAGACTGAATATCTGCCTGTCTTCAAGAACACAACTGCTATTCCTTGTGCAGTATTTTATATGAAAGATACTTTTTCTGGTGTCTCTCAGACAGTTTCAAAGCACTGTACACAGATAAATGAGTGGCTACAGTAATGTAGTAATAGCCACATTGAAGTGGTGCCATCTGGCGAATGAGCAAGAACAGTCACCCACATGACAGACAAACTGACAGATGCTAATACTTACTGCAGGATCATTGACCACAATAGTCCTCACGTCATGCCTTCAATGCAGTTTAATGATTGTCATATGAGATGGGAAGTCGGTGTCAATGTCAATCAAAAACTTTTAGCATGGCTAGAATAGCAGAGCTATTACGAGGTCCACGGAGGCACAATAGAGTCACAAAGCTATACTGGGGAAGGATTGTGAAAAAATGTTTTTAAACGTTTTCGGAAGACGGGCAGAGACGGGGATGATTGGATGTCAGATGGCAGCGAGTTTCAGAGGAGCGATGCAGTGACTGGAAATGTGTGTCTACCGACGGTTCTGAGCTGGATTGATGGAACAAGCAGTTGATGTGATGATGACAACACATTCTACAAGAAATTATTTCGTTACATGTTTGCTGTTTTGTAGATTTTATATATGGCAAACATTTTTAAGAATTAGTATTATGAAGCAACAATGTCCAGGCAATTGTGTGTAGGCTAATATTTATTATTTGTTGGTGACATATATTGCCCAATGTTGCATGGCTGTAGACACTGTTCGAGTATATGATTATTTAACAAAGAACTTACTGTGTATGTCTCGCTTTGACGCACCTGTGTCTGCTGTGCTTTGGGTTCCAAAGACTGTAAGTATGCTGGATACTGATACATAGAATGTGTAGATAATTTTTTTTATTTACAATTTGTATATTAATACCGGGCGCAGCCCGGGCCATGCCGTAGGCATGGCTGGCTGTGGCCATAGTAAGATCGCGCGCGTAGTATTTGTATTTGTATTGTAAGTGGTCGTGCTTACTAATCTGCAGTTTTTGACTGTAACATTGTACTGAGTAACCCGTCACGAAAACTGTAACGAAAGTCTGGCTGTAACGTTCCCGTCACGAAAACTGTAACGAAATGCTGCCTTTCGCGAAGCGAAAGTCTGGCTCTCACGAAGTGATGAGTAGAGGTTTAACGTCCCACTCGACACTTTATACATGCTGCCTTTCATGAAGCAAAAGTCTGGCTGTCACGAAGTGATGAGTAGAGGTTTAACGTCCCACTCGACACTTTCTACATGCTGCTTTTCGCGAAGCGAAAGTCTGGCTGTCACGAAGTGATGACTAGAGGTTTAACGTCCCACTCGACACTTTATACATGCTGCCTTTCGCAAAGCGAAAGTCTGGCTGTCACGAAGTACTGAGTTTAACGTCCCACTCGACACTTTATACATGCTGCCTTTCGCGAAGTGAAAGTCTGGCTGTCACGAAGTGATGCGTAGAGGTTTAACGTCCCACTCGACACTTTATACATGCTGCCTTTCGCGAAGTGAAAGTCTGGCTGTCACGAAGTGATGCGTAGAGGTTTAACGTCCCACTCGACACTTTATACACGCTGCCTTTCGCGAAGCGAAAGTCTGGCTGTCATGAAGTGATGACTAGAGGTTTAACGTCCCACTCGACACTTTATACATGCTGCCTTTTGCAAAGCGAAAGTCTGGCTGTCACGAAGTACTGAGTTTAACGTCCCACTCGACATTATACATGCACACCTTACATAACGCTGAACTTTTCCGTGTCGCCATGTGGCGACTGTCGATAAACGTTTTGTTGAATTGCAGCCCATACTTCTCAGTTCAACGTTGTCGTAGAAACAAACACAAATCGCCTTATAGAAGCAACGAGAAACAAGATGCCAAAGTAATTTTGCGACAACCGCATCGAATACGAGCTGCAATAAGGCGCTTCTAATGAGCTTCGCTCTCTGGGCTGCACCCGGAGTTTAGGTTTCCTAATGGGTTATATGCTATGAATATGTTAACAGTACAAAGATGACTGTTTAACCAGTGGTTACATCTGGCATTAAGATTCACTTAATCTGTTACTTTTTTATATGGTTTTAGTTATTATATGCATTGTGGCTGCAAAATTGAGAATTAGGCCTAAAAAATTCTAATTTAATTAATATTTTAAAGACATTCGTCAAAATTTTTAATTAAGTTTTTTGCTTAGCTGTTATTCAAGAAAATGTTTTATGCTTTTTAATGTGACTAGTTTAATACTGGTAGTTAAATCTACCTTAAAGTTTGACTTAAATTGTTTTCAGTTCCTGACATTGAAGCTGTTTTTCAAAAATTAAAGCAAGTAAACCATTAACCCTAGAAAATCTGTGTAAATTTAATGCCATAACGTACTGATATTCTATTTTTGTATCATATTCGAGCACATATAATGGATAATTAATCTATGTATATATAAGGCACTTTGTGTGTCTGTTTACTAAAAACTCGGGAACAGGTAGGGCGATTGTCTCCAGGGCATCTAGGGGATTGTTTGTGGGCACAAAAATTTTGGGGTTTTGAGTAGGAGACATAAAATTTACACTTTGGGGGTAAGGAGGGTTGAGGGGTGTTG
>Ga0126335_1000214_pt1 | contig 27705 bp, 32 predicted proteins | sample OlaspJWI45metaG_FD_108409 | JGI IMG/M metagenome (GOLD analysis project Ga0126335, IMG submission 108409) | Marine gutless worms symbiont microbial communities from Oahu, Hawaii - Olavius sp. 1 OAHU.JWI-45 metaG | ecosystem: Host-associated > Annelida > Digestive system > Unclassified | place... | reverse complement strand
GTTGTTTTACCATCTGGGTACCTCCTGTTTTTGGTTTTAGTTGGTCCTAAACCCAATTATTACAGGGGACCCAGATGGTTTTTCAATTATTATTTTCTAATTCATGCAAGATCGAGGTAGTATGTGGTGAGCAGGTGTCTGGATTTTCCCAAGGTTCAATAAATTTAGTAAGACAATATGCCGGAAGCTCGATTCCATTCAAAAAAGGCATATCTGTAGGTGGAGGCAACGGACATAAAGAGATCAATTTAATCAAACAAGGCATCGTAGATACTTTCAACTTATATGAGCTAAGCAAGGTTAGGATTTCGGCCGGAAAAGAATTGGCCCAAAAAGAATTGATTGACGATAAAATCAGGTTTTTTTATGGTGATGCTTTCGAGATTGAATCGCAATCAGAAAAATACGATTTCGTTCATTGGAACAATTCTCTGCATCATATGCTCGATGTGGAAAAGGCAATTGAGTGGAGCAAAAATGTCCTTAAAACAGGTGGACTTTTTTATATGGATGATTTTGTTGGTGCCTCCCGCTTTCAATGGCCTGATGAGCAGTTAGAGATAGCAACAAAGGTTCGACGCGCATTTTCACATAGTCGATACCTATCACATCCAAAATATAGAATATTTTCCTTACCGGCAGAGGTTAAAAGGCCAAACAAAAAAAAACTGATTAAGAAAGATCCATCTGAAGCTGCTGACTCTGATCGAATAATAAACGCAGTATACAAATACTTCCCTAATGCTGAAATTAAAAATACAGGAGGTGTTATTTATCATCTAGCTCTGTCAGATATGATCCATAACTTTGATGAGGAAAATGATAAAATTCTGTTGGATCTCCTTATGATAATTGACGAACTTTGTTCAAAATCAGGCCAAAATCATTATGGAATTGCCCTGGCGTTCAAAGAAGGCTGACCAGGCAAATTCACACTAATTCACAGAGGCGCACATTGACAGCAATGACGTATTGTGCGAGCACTCTGCAGCCGCCCAGTCATTATGGAGAAGTATCACGAATTTATTGACAGGGTATCAAGCATAATACACGGATAGCAGCACTATTGCCTATCACGGTGGGAAAAACGTTGAGACACCTGAGGAGGGGGCCAAACAGATTTTAGCCTGCAGGTCATCTCCAAACCGGTATGCCTTAATTCAATGAAATCACTTGATTCAATAGCCAAAGATTTTTTCCACGCTTTTTACACAAAAGAGTGGCCGGCAGATGGCGAACCTAATATCAATAGCATGTCGATTGCAGAAGCTTATGCAGTGCAGGATTTGGTGGCACAGAAAATAATGGAGCTGGGGGAAAGCATTGCCGGCTTCAATGTCAGTATTGATGTCAAACTGTATTGGCATATCCGACGGGTGTGAAAGTGCCGGCAAAACATCCATCTGGAATAACAAAGGGCTGCTGGTAGAGCAACTCAACGGCATAAATGAAGGCCTATTAATATTCGACACGGACACCCAGGAATCAATCCCCAAAAGGGTATAAAAAAGTTTGTAGAGTGACGACGCAATGAAGCATACACCCAATCCGTCTAAGATTATTCCAGGCGACAGGACCGCGGCCTATCGCTTTGGCTACAGTCGCGAGGAGACGGTTGGGAGGCGGTCGGCAAGCACGCGTACGAAGGCCCAAGTAAATCTTAAACACTCAAATGAGCGATAGGCTATGCATTTTATGAAAAGTAAATTGCATCCCTATGAAAAAAGAATCCAACCTATATATCTATCGATATACCCCCCGAGGTCGACCTGATGGATTTGCGACAGTTCATGATCGATAATCATCTAAAGTTCGAACACGCGGACCCTACTTACGCTGAATTATTTCCGGATGCGCAATAAAAAACCGGGCTGCCAACGCCGAGGAGCCCGAATAAAAAACCTGGCGTACGGGAGGTAAACAAATGGAAATACCCATCTACCAGATCGATGCATTTGCATCCAGGTTGTTTAAGGGCAATCCGGCAGCAGTCTGTCCTTTAGACGAATGGATACCGGATGAATTAATGCAATCCATTGCGGGAGAAAACAATCTATCCGAGACTGCGTTTTTTGTTCCCAGGGGCGATGGCTTCCATATCAGATGGTTTACACCGACGAGCGAAGTTGATTTATGTGGCCACGCAACTCTGGCAACGGCTTATGTCTTGTTCGATCTTCTTGATTATAAACGTGACAAGATTGCGTTTGACTCCCGTTCGGGGATATTGACCGTTACCCGGGATAGCGATTGGTTAACCATGGATTTTCCGGCGCAACCTCCGGTTGTCTGCGATATTCCACCTGGTATCATCAAAGCATTTAATCTAGTACCAATTGAATGCCTGAGTTCAGAAGATTTAATTGTTGTTTTCGAGCGTGAAAATGAAATTAAATCAGCCAAACCAGACCTCAATCAGCTCATGAAGCTCAATTGGCGGGGCGTCGTTATTACGGCAAAATCCAGTCGCTATGATTTTATCGCACGCTTCTTTGCACCCAAATACGGTATCCTGGAAGACCCGGTGACCGGTTCTGCATACACACAGCTTGCCCCGTACTGGGCTTCTAAGATAGGCCCTAAACGATTCAGGGTTAAACAAGAGTCATTCCGCGGTGGTGAGTTAAATTGCGAGGTTGTTGGTGACCGGGTATTTATTTCCGGCAAAGCCATAAAATACCTGGAAGGCAAAATTGAGATATAGCGTTTCTATGGACCGCATCCAATCCAGACGCCGTGCCTGGCGGGTAATGCCTTCGCTGAATTGCCCGGCGAATGCGTTCGGCCGGCATCCTTTTCCGATAATTAAAGAAGACGAAGAATAAGGAATTATGACAATGAAGATTAATCCGAATTTTATTTCTCCTTGCGGTCTTTATTGCGGTGTCTGTGCCATTTATATCGCCCACCGAGACCAGAACCACAAATTCAAGGAGCGGTTAGCGAATTTATACAGGGGAGATGTTCCCGGGAAAGGTAACCTTCCCAATAGTGAAAATCTTTCCGTTGAAGATATTAAATGCCGCGGCTGCCTATCTGAAGAACTGTTTATGCATTGCCGACAGTGCGAGATCAGGGACTGCACCATGGAGAAAGGCTACACCGGATGTCATCAATGCGATGAATTTCCCTGCCAACATATAGATAATTTTCCCATGACCGTTGGCAAAAAGGTTATTTTGCGGACTGTTCCATACCGGCGAGAGGTTGGCACTGAAAAATGGATTCAAGATGAAGAAGCTCGCTACATTTGTCCTGAATGTGGTAATAAAGTTTTCCGGGGCGTCGTAAAATGTAATCAGTGCAAAGTGAAATTGGATCTCGACTAGCCCGGATATCGGCAAACTGCGACAGCTGCAGATTACTTTGGCTGAAGTTTCAGATAAGGCTGAATCCCATGAAAGTAATACCCTCGTTTTTGTTTGCAGGCTTTTGCCTGCTGTTCTCCCCGCCCGGGTTGCCGGCCAAACAGCTCCCGCTTGCCCCCTTGTATGACGAGGCCGTTTTGAAAAAGGAGTTTGATGGTTTCATGGCGTCGCTGGACTTTCTGGTGATAAGCAAGGATTATCCCATGGCGTTGCGAAAGCTGCTCTCAAGCAATCCCGAAAAACAGATCCAGGCGGTCAAGACCCTTGCTCAAACGGGCGAAATCGAAGTCATCCCCTGGCTGCTCCCGTTTCTTGATTCCGAAAATATAAATCTCCGGATCTGGACGGCGGCCTCGCTGGACCGGTTGGTCTCCTCCAACGTGCTCAAGAGGCGCGACATGAGCAGGCCGGAAGCCGTTGTTATAAGACCCCTGCAGGTCGAGGATAAGGACTTGCGACCGATCGCCTGGGTTGTCTTGAAAATGTTCAGGAAACCCGATGACGGGAACACGCATGCCTATGCCGCCACAATGACCCGGTACCTGGGACTACATATATTCAAAAGAGAACTCGAGCAATGTCTTAACAGCCAACACCCGGCCGTGGCCAACAAAGCCAGGTGGGCACTGGCGTCACTGGAGCGACAAAAAGAATACGAAAATGGATTACGAAGCGATTTTATCCCGAAAATTGAGAGCCCTATTTTCCGACAAGGGTAATAGGGATCATGCAAAAACCATTCTTGATACATACGGATTGGAAGATTATGAGCGCGAACCTGTTCGCGTCCGCCTGGCCGTTCTCAAGTTGTCCGGTTCAGATGTGCAGGAAATAAAGAGAACAATAGAGTCCGCCAGGCAAGATTATAGAGATGTCTTAGCCTGGGCAGAATACCCCCGGCAGAGCAAACATTGGAAAATGCCCGACAGCCCTGCGAAGCAAAGGCTGATCGAAGCGGACCGAGACGAGTATGAAAAATGGTTAAACACATGAATCGCAAATGGATGAAGTCCTTGAAGACTCTTATGGCTGGTTTGACATTTACTCCGACTACATAGGGTCATCCCAACGATCCCAAATGCTGTAGGTTTTTCGATCCGGATGCCCGGTTTAAAGGATTGACACCCATGCAAATGATAAAGAAATCTGATTGGAAAACAAGGCCAATACCGGAAAAAAGAGAAAGCCTCGGTTACGAAAACTTTTTTAGCGATGCTGACGCAGAAACGCTATTGAGTGGTTTCAAACCGCGCGATATGGATGATAAGTGGTTTGTATATTCTGATGCGGGCTGGGTTTATTTTGTCCGCAGTTGGACCGGTCACCATATTTTTGGTCTAAAGCTTTGGCCCACACCCGCCGGCGGTTCAAGGGTAATCGAAAGCTGGGTCAACGCGAATCCCGATGAATATAATTCTCCCGAAAAACAGGCCAGTATCCAACTGATCAATCGGCTGCTACAGAATCTATTCCACCTATAGGCAAGATATAATGGTAAAAGAAAAGAATGGATGACAATTGTTCAATGACTTAGAAAAAATAAACCTACGTCCTGAACCGTTCGAGTTTTACACGGCCGGAGATCTCTGGACGGATGCGCATACGTCAGAGCAAATGCTTGCTTACCATCTTAACAGCGAACTCGATGTTTCGTCCCGAAAAGCAGATTTTATCGACCGGTCGGTCGCCTGGATCGTCTCCCATTTCCATGTCGGCGCCGGGACAAAGATTGCCGATTTCGGCTGCGGACCCGGTTTGTATACGACGAGGCTGGCTAAACAGCAGGCAGTGGTAACCGGAATAGACTTTTCAAAGCGGTCAATTCAATACGCCCGGAATGTAGCAGAAAGCGAGCGGCTGTCCATCCGATATATAAATCAGAACTACCTGGAGGTTGAAACGACGGATCGCTTCGATCTGATTCTGATGATCATGTGCGACTATTGCGCTCTCAGTCCCGCCCAGAGGAAAAAAATGCTGAGCACGTTTTTCACAATCCTGGAGCCAGGCGGTTGCGTTCTCCTTGATGCATATTCGCTTGCGGCCTTTGATAAGAAAGAAGAGACAGCGATTTACGAAGCCAATCATTTAAATGGTTTCTGGTCGCCCAATAAATACTATGGCTTTCTCAACAGATTTAAATACGAAGATGAAAAGGTAGTTCTCGATAAATTTACGATTATTGAAGCGAATCGCACGCGAACGGTGTATAACTGGCTGCAGTATTTTAGCCCAGAAGCACTGAAGGCGGAATTTGCAGCCTGCGGATTTGCAATCGATAACCTGTATTCAGATGTGGCCGGCGGACCGTTCAATGCGCTCAGTGATGAGTTTGCCGTTGTCGCAAAGAAGCTTTAGGAAACAAAAAGTACTATCCGAATATGACCGGCAAGCATACGATATTGAATAATGATGGTAGGTGTGAGGCTGACACACCGCTGCACCTGACAGGCGGACAGCCGCTTTAGATCCATGCCGGCAGCATAGAATTCCGGACGCGCATCGGCTGGGATCATCGCTCAGACAATAGCACAATTTCGAAAAACATCGAACAATGGCATTGAGAGACAATTATGAGTTTGGGTGCACGCTTGATATTACTGGGTCAACAGTTAAAGTCAAAAAAATCCAGACAATGCAGTCGCTGCGAACTTTTTTATCATCAAAGTCAGGAAAATTGCCCGCACTGCACCGGGCTGAGTGACCGACAGGTCGAGGAACTGATTGAAAATCACAAGAAAATTCAAACCGGTAATGTTTTATATCTTACATTTCTTTTTGCGGCGTTGGTTTTCTTTTTTGTTGTATTGATCTGGGTGTTTTAAGTTTTCTGTTATGTGCAGCAGGCGCGCTTTGCCGTCAATCAGTGGATGCAGGATACTGCCCTGATAATTCTTCGACAAGGGCCTCAAGTTGCCGTGCATCGGTGTGCACGATGGCCAGACCTGCATCGGCAAAGACGTAACCCGGCCCCTTGTGTTTGATCTCCTCACGTATTCGGACCTCATCTATCTTCCGGCTCACGAGCCATTCGGCCACACGAATGCCCTTGCCTTTTTCCACCTTCCGGTGCGGATTTTCCAGCACGCGCTGTTCAACGATCACCCCGTCGGAGATACGCAACTGGACAATGGCAAAAAAGGGCGACTCGCCGAAATGGTCGCTGAGATCTCCCTGCCGGTTCTTCAGAGGCACTGCAATCCGCCGATGGGTTGCCGTCTGGGGCTCGTAGTGAATGGTCACGCCTTCCACGTGGGGGATTTGGTGCCGGATTTGATGCTCGATCCGTTCGCTGACCTTGTGGGCTTTCTCGAAATCGATGGCGCGCAGGGCGATTCTGATTTCAATGAACCGAAATCGTCCGGCATTGCGCCCCACCAGGGATTTGATTTCGGTGACCATCGAATCTTTTTCTACGATATTCTGAATTTGCGCGAGGGTTTTAAAATCGATGGATGCATCCAGCAGGACACGCATACCGTCGCAGAGAAGCTGCCAACCGGTTCCGACGACGAACACCAGCACCAGAGCAGCGGCCAGTTGATCGATGCCAAATCCAAGCAATTCCAATGGGATGTTAAAATAGTCAAAGCCAGGGCAAAATTCAGCAAGAACGCAAACTGTGCCGTACGCTGGATACGGCGGGACTCTTCACCAATAGTATCAGCTATCGGTAGAACTTTTTCCACGGCTTTCGCTGTAATTCATTGTAGTTGGCCAGCGCCCGATACAGGGCGCCGACCGCAAGCTCTGCGCAATGGTAATGGTCGGGCGGCAGCGTTTGCAGGAAATCGATAACATCCTGAGGCATAACATCCCATGCCGCCAATATGTTTTTACCCTCTACCAGTTCAGCCACGCTGTTGGCACAGGCGGTGGTATTCAGGCAACCGTCGGTTTGAAACGCTACCGATTGGATGAATCCGTCACGGACGCAGAGATAGATTTCCACCGTATCCCCACACTTACCGGTACGTTTGCCCCGGCCGTCAGCATGTGGGACGGTTTCCCAACGGTCTGAACGGAAGGCCATTTCGAGGTAACGGGTTGAGTGGTCCTGCCAGAAATTTACTGCTTTTGCTTTCATTTTACATCAAGATCTTTGGCTCTAAAGCTTTTCCCCCTCCCCTTAACCCCCTCCCGCCGAGGGCGGGGAAATCCTGCCTGTTATAAGCCATCAGCCTAGTTTGAGTATGTATGATGAGCCAATGGCGAGAGTTCACTACTGATGGCCCGTAGCTAACAGATAAACTAAAAAAGATAGAATTTCTTTCCCCAATTTCAAATTTCCAGTTTCAAGTTTCAGATATTAGACAGCGCGCAAGCGCTTCCACAACCCTGGCCCAGAACTGGCTACCGATCGAACACCGAAGTTCCAGACATTAAAAAATAATTCTTACAATTGCAGCATTTTTTCGCTAAAGCGCCAGGGCAGGCTCTGCACCCTGGCCCAGAACTGGGTACAGATCGGATCTCGAATTATCTGAGCCATGAAAATAATCTTGACATAACGACCCCGTTTTTCGCCTGAGCACCAGGGCGGGCTCCGAACTCCGAACTTTTTCCGTAATTGTTCCGGCTTGCTATTCAACTGGCGTAAGGTCTATTTAAACGGAACCGATTTATGACAACTACTATAGACGATAATCACAATTTCCCTGTGCTCCGGATTATAGGCTCACTTTGCGCAGATGCGCTTCCGGAGCGGTGTTCAACATCTGATGCGCTGCGACGCCAATTCCCAGACCGACCAGACCGCCTTGCCCGCATCGGAATTTGAGTTGTATTCGATAATGGTCCGGCCCTGGATCATGGCCCGGGTGAAGACCGGATCGAAGGGAATGTTCCCGACCAGGGCCAGCCCTTTTTTTTGACACAGTGTCTCTATTTCGGCGGTCTTTTGTGGATTGAGATCGAACTTGTTGACGCTGACCATGGCCGGTACCTTGAAATGAGCCGCCAGGTCTACAACGCGCTTCATATCGTGAACACCCGAAACTGTTGGCTCGGTCACGATCAGCACTGCATCGGCCCCGCCCATGGAAGCAATGACCGGACACCCGACACCCGGCGGGCCGTCGGTCAGAATGAGCGATAGCCCCTTTTTATCAGCCAGCGATCTGGCTTGCTGACGAACCAGGGTGACCAGTTTGCCCGAATTTTCCTCGGCAATGCCAAGGTGGGCGTGCACCATGGGACCGAAGCGGGTTTCGGAAATCATCCATTCTCCGCATGTATTCAACGCAAATTCGACGGCATTTTCCGGGCAGAAGTAATCACAGACACCGCACCCTTCGCAGGCAATTGGATCCACCGCAAAGTCGTCACTGATGGCATCAAACAGGCACATGTCGGCACAAAGGCCACAACCGGTGCATTTTTCGCGGTCAATAACAGCCGTGTGACCGGACTGAAAATCATGGCGTTCTTTGACATCCGGGTCTGTAATCAAGTGCAGATCGGCCGCATCCACATCTGCGTCGCACAGAATCTTGTTTTCCGACAACGCCGCAAAGGCGCCTAGCAGGCTTGTCTTACCGGTCCCGCCTTTGCCGCTGATCACGATGAGTTCTTTCATTCAGATGATCCTCTTGTCTGCCTCCGATTTGTTGTCACCATTGCTGCAATTTGCTGATGCAGCTGCTGGAACTTTTGCCTGTACTCCGGCAGTACTTCCACGATCGTCTGACCGTTGGAATAGGCCTCTGCAATTTTGCGGTCAAATGGTATTTCCATCAACACCGGCAGACCAGCCTGGGCGGCAAATGCCTGCACACCGTTATCCCCGAGGCCGGCACGATTGATGACCAGACCGGATGGTATCTTGAGCACCTTTGTCACTTCGTAGGCCAGTTTCAGATCATGCAGACCAAACGGGGTCGGTTCAGTCACCAAAAGGACAAAATCCGTATTTCTAATGGCGGCTATCACCGGACAGGATGTACCGGGAGGTGCGTCGATGATGGTCAGGGTGCCGGACCGGGCATACGATTTAACTTTTTTGATCAGCGGGGGCGACATGGCTTCCCCGATCTTTAGTCGGCCGTGGATGAATTCAAAACGGTCTGGGCGGCTTCTTTCGACCACGCCCAGTTCGCGTTCGCCTTGCGTAATGACCTTTTCAGGACATGCCGCCCAGCACCCTCCGCAACTGTGGCACAGTTCGGGGAAGGTCAAAACGGATGCGTCGGGGATGAGCGCAATGGCCTTGAACTGACACAGATCGCTGCATATCCCGCAGTAGGTACATTTATTTTGATCGATCTCCGGAACCGGCACGCTGACCGTTTCATTGCGCTCAAACACTACTCCGAGAAACAGATGTGCATTGGGTTCTTCCACATCGCAGTCCAGAAGCTGAACATCTGTGTCCAGGCAAACAGCCAGGTTGGTGGCCACCGTGGTTTTACCGGTGCCGCCTTTTCCGCTGGCAATAGAGATGATCATGCGCCGCTTCCCCTGCGTCCAACACCACCCATGCCTCTACCGCCACCCATGCCTCTACCACCGCCCATGCCCCTGCCGCCGCCCAACCTCGAACCGGCGGTCCCGGCGTGCTCAGGTGCGTTTGCCGCGGTTGCAGGTACCATTTGGCCGCTTTGACAGGCTTTGACCAGATCTTTTATTCTGCCGGCCTGACCGGTGTACAGGCTGATACCGGCCGCATTCAGGGTTCGCACGGCGTTGGGTCCGCAGTAGCCGGTAATCAGTGCTTCGGCCTGTCTGGAAGCGATAACCTGAGCCGACTGGATACCGGCGCCGCCGCCCAGCATAGCATTTTCATTTTCGAAGACCTCAAATTTCATATCATCGGTATCGACGATCAAAAAATATGCGCACCTGCCGAACCTGGGATCGAGCTGAGCATCGAGGTCCTTTCCGGATGAACTGACTGCAATTTTCATTTTCATATCTCCTGTTATCATTGGCCCTGCTCTGGAATGATCTATCTTTGGTTCCATGCAGGGCCGGGTCATCAGGTTTATGGTGATGGTCATAAATATGTTCTGCAATGAACCTTAAAATCATCTCTATCGGAACGTTTTTTGACAAACGCTCTAATGGTCGCAGACATTAGCACCGGTTGGCAGGCTGTTGCTCAGATAGCCGCGAACCAGGGCTTCTGGCTCCAGGGCCGGCGCGCCGGTCACCACCTCGATATTTTGCTCCTGGAACAAACCGATCGCCCGCTGGCCCATCCCCCCGGCGATGATTACATCAGCACCCAGTTCACTGAGCCATTGGGGCAGAACGCCCGGTTCGTGGGGCGGTGGGACCAACACCTCGTTTTTCTTGATCTCGTTGTCCGCCACCTCGATCAGGGCAAATGCCTGGCTGTGACCAAAATGAGCCGTTAATTTTCCTTCGGCCAATGGTATTGCAAATTTCATAATCCGTCTCCTTGATATCTGTTAGTCAGAAAGCACAAATAATTACGGCCTTGCCAAAATATGTTTGCTGGGCCTTGGTTATAAGCATATGCTCATAATAATCCCCGGGCCGCTGCCTGTCAAGTTTAAAATGAACATATGCTCATAATTGTTAAAAGATGAAAGAAAAGGGAAAAAATTGATAAACAATGCCAGCGAACCCTCTTGAGAGCCAGGCAAAACAGAAAGCAAAGGTCTATTCAGGCGCCGGCGTCCTGCTTCTGCGCCCATTGAATAGTATTCCGACACTCAGCATGAATTGCAGACGAACCGGTGGGTGTTTTTGAACCATGTGTATTTAACCACCGGAATGGTCATGTTGCTTACAATCCTACTAATACGCTTCAACAGCACGAAATGTGCCATTCTCCTATACTCAATTAAATTACAGCTTAATTAGATAGATAGACTGAAGTTCTTCTAAAGTTTGAGGCGGGCCGTCTTTAAGATTCGAAAAATTGCGAAAACATTTTTCGCAGGCTCTCGAACGTCAATCAGAGTCCAGGGAAAAATGGATAAGACTCAAAATACTATATTTCAATTTTCACTCCCAATTGCCTCAAACCATTAAAATTTACCGGTTGGCTCTCAGGCCTTAATAACTCGATAGCGTATTTGAAATGGGAAGCTATTTATAATTGTAACCGAGAAAGCCGATAGTTGGCATGGAAATTGAAGAATATTTGTTTCGGGCAGGTCGTATAAAGCCGGCGGGTGACCGGCTTGCGCGAGAGTAAAATCACCCGCAATACCCATTTTAAATAAAGCCCTTTAGGGAAGGAGGCAATTATGAAAGCCAGAAACTGCTGCAAGACAATGGAAGCGGAGCTTACCGCATGGAAAGCCAACGTCTATGACATCGTTCGCAAGATGGAAGAAGTGCCCGGCGGTGAAAGGGAAAAGTTTCTGCCCAACATCGAGGATCTGCACATGCTCATTGCGGAAATGGACGAGCGGATTGATCAGATCAGAGACAATTGCACCCCTGAAACCGGCATCGACGATATCCGGACCGACAGGGAGAAGTTTGACAGGTCGTTGGGCTCCCTGCGCGTAAAAGCCGAAGAGGCCATGATCGGCCTGGGTGGAGGCGATTTCGGTGGATAGCCGTTAACCATTTACACAGAAAGGAGCAGACCATGTACGCATTGATATATGATGAACATGATCTTTCAAAACCGTTTAAGGAAGTCATTTCGGTTCACAGAACCAGGAAAACGGCTGAAAATGAATTAGAAAAAAGAAAACGGAAACTGGGCAAGACCGTTTTAGAATGCGATACGCGTATTGTCTGGGTGGAACGCAAAGTCAGGAAGGGCGATTATTTAACCGCCCCTGACATTGAAACCTGGCGTCCGGGCGAAAAGATCCCCGAAGGCGAATTGTATTCGGATTCCGACTGAATCGATGCGTGTTTTTTCGGCAGGAATAAAAGTGCAATTCGATACTTTACGAAAATTCGGCCGACAGATCCGCAATCAATAATGAATGCATCTTTAAATACTTGTATATACCAACAAATTAATTTCACCGCTTTGGCACAAGGATTGCTCATTATATTGCCGAAAAGAGCTGGATATGATGCAGGTTGATACAATTCTCGCCGTTGCCGCCCGGGAAGATGCAGATCTGGTGGCAATGGCCACTCTCAGGTGTTCTGAATGGATGCAAGATTCACATCCCAACGTCACCACCGGGGTGCTGGCGCGCGCGCATCGCCCAATCATGGTGAGGCGTTCGCAACCGAATGCAGCATAGGAACGCCACTGGGGAAGGCATACAATTTTACTTTCAGATGGAAGAAATGAAAAGGAGTGGCATCATGCACAGCATCGTCCCTACCCTCGTAAGTCAATTTAACCGCAAAGGGATTGATAGAGACCAGGTGACCTGGCTTATAGATGATGTTGAACTGCTCTTTCATAGAAATGATAAGATTTCGCGCAATCGACTGAACATCGAACTGGAAAGCCTGGGATGGGGAATCAAGATCGTCGAACCGCAGACATATGATCTGATCCGGCGCCTGGTTGATAAGCTGAGATCTGGAAGGGCGCGGTTGGGGGTGGGGTAACATCGGCAGAGAAGAACGACCGGATCGCGTTTAGGAAATTGACCTTCTGTCGTGTCGTTTTTTACAGAAATTTAAAAAAGCAACACATAAGCATTATTTGCTCTAAATTGTGGATACTCATGGTTCGGCACTCCAGCCGGAATGGTCCATAATCTCATTGCGGTCGATCATATAAAGCAGAGAGGCTTTTTCTTCCAGTTTTTCACGCAGCGGGCGTAATCTGAAACGATCGATGCCGATCATCCGAATGTAGATCTTTTGCATGCCTTCCGGTGCGTCTTCGTCCGTGGACAAGACACTGACAATGCGGCCGCCGAAATCACGGATGGTGTCGATAACACCTTTTATCGCTCCGCTGCGATCCTGGATGTAAAAGGCGAACAGAATACCTTTCCTCCTGGCACCGGTCAGCGATACGAGCGCCTGCAACAGGTCCGACCGGGTTACTATGCCGACCATATTTTCGTCATGATCGAGCACCGGTGCACCGTGGATATCATCTTCGACAAACAGGGCGGCCGTTTCTTCAACTGTATCATTATCCCAAACGGTAATGAAATCAGAGGCCATCAACGCAGATACGTTATTTTGGCGAATGAAATCCGGAATCGCCGGCGCACTGATACCAGTCGATCTATCCAGTGCTGTGCTTTCTATGTCACTGTCACATATGAATCCTTCCAGCCGCTTATCGGTCACCACTGGCAAGGTATGGATGGCGTAAGCTTTGAAAAGCTGCAGCGCTTTTTCGAGTGATTCGGTCGGTGCAATGGTAACCACGTCACATGTCATCCAATTTTTAACAAGCATGGGACCTCTTCTAAGGCACGACCCATAAGGTCGGTTTTTTGGCCAGTTGAATCACTTTGTTGGTAACCCGCCCGAGTGTAAACTCGTCCGTTCGCGACAAACCCTTGCGACCCATTACCGTCAAGCGTCGGCAGTAACTTTTTCGTCTTTGTGAATGGCATTGCTTACTTCATGAATTTTACGTTTGTTTTCAACGTGATCGACCATGTACAGGATCGTGGCTGTTTTTTGCAGCGATGTTTCAAGTCGGCTCAAAGCTTCGTTATTAATGCCATACATGCGGATGTAGACCTTCCGGAGACCCTCCGACACACCGGCATAAGAACTTAGAATGCTGATCATTCTGCCGCCGTGGGCGCGAATGATATCCGTGATTTCTTTGATTGACCCCGGCCGGTCTTCAATTTGGAAAGCGAATTGGATTCCTCCCTTACCAACACCGGTCAGGCTGATCAGCGCCCTAAAAATGTCTGATTTTGTGATGGCGCCGACGATTTGGCCGGTAGCGTCTTTAACCGGTACGCCGGATATTTTGTGTTTTAACAGGACTTCGGCAGTTTCTTCGACGGTATAGTCTTCCGAAACCGTGACAGGGTTTTTGCTCATAATGCTGCGAACCGCTATTTTGGTAAGCAGGTACATCAGTTCATGGTTTTCAAGCGAGGTTGCATCCGATGCCGAAGCCCGCTTCAAGTCTCTGTCAGTGATGACGCCTACCAGCTTTCCTTTGTCCATAACCGGCAGCATCTTGATGTTATTTTTTCGCATCTGCCTGGAGGCGGTCTCCATGGAATCATCCGCAGATATTGTCACGATTTCTCTGTTCATCCAGTATTTTACCAACATATTGCTACCTCTAATTATTTTAAAAATTTCTAACTCACCGGCATTCTGATCAAACGTTTCAATGATGCCTCGATCGCATCTGAATCAAACGGTTTTACTATAGTTTCATCAATTCCGGCCTTTTGGGCCTTTGAAATAACATTTTTACTGCCATATGCGGTTATCAGGATTTTCAATGCGCCGGACTGTTTTGGGGGCAGACGCCTGATGAACTCTATGCCGTCTATTCCCGGCAGGCGATAGTCGGCAATAATAATGTCAAATCTTTGCTTTTTCAAAATTTCCAGTCCCTTTTCTGCCGATTCCCGAGCTACGATGTTGCAACCTTCACACTTAAAAAAAAGATATAATGAATCCCTGACCCACTCGTCGTCATCGATTAAAAGCAAATTCATTTTTCTTAAAGTTCTAAATAGATTCATATTTAGATTTCTTCAACTGCTATGGCTTCCTGCTCGCAAACCTCTACGCAGCTCTCACACCCGACACATTCTTCATCCTCCACAACGGAAGCCTTTTCATTGATGATCTCGAGCACCTCACTGGGGCAGATATCCACACACTCTTCGCAACCGATGCAAAGTTCTTCGTCTATATGCGGTTTGAACATATCCCTCATCCTCCATTAATTTAGATTGAACAATTTTATTCATCATGAAAGGTGATATCGGTTTCGCCTTCCGGCAACGGAATTACAAAAATAGGCTTTCTGCTGCGCCGCAGAACCCCTTTGGCCGTGCTTCCGAAATAGGAATGCTTTAAAAACCCTTTTCCGTGAGTCCCCATGCAGATAGCATCACAATTGAGTTCGTCTGCCTTGCGGAGAATTTCATCAGCCGGAAAACCTTCCACTACTTCAGTAGAATCAAAAATCTCCAAGGCTTTGGGATCGTCGGCCAACTCTTTTTTGCACAACACCTGGATACGTTCCTGAAGTCTTTCCCTGGCGTAGGCGAATTTGTTTTCTGTCAATTCTTTTATCTGTTCCAGGGTTAAATACGCCTCAGTCAGTGCGCTTACGGTCATCGAACTTTGTTCGAGGACGTGCAAAACCGTAATTTTAGCGCCGTGCATGCGGGCCGAGTTTATGGCATACCGCAGCACGAAACCGGAATTGGGTGAAAGATCGGTGGCATACAAAATTTTTTTGATTTGAGGCATCATCGTTCTTTTCCTTTCAACAAAGTTTTCATTTGCCGATAGTAGCGCACCGGCACAGCGCCCCATCAGATAAAAGCGCCGCTGCGATAGCTACAAGCCGGTTTAAAATCCGTGGTAGCACGCTACAAGAGCGATCGACCCTTCATTTGAAATGACATTTATAGAAGCACATGTTGTGCCACATACCATCAAACATATTTAAGTGTTAATTTTTAGGGTTTTTGGCGGTTATGCAGGCGCGATTCAGCTCTTATGCAAAATTATTTCGCATTTTTTCGAACCCGTTTGTCGAATATTCTCAAAATAATTTTCCGACAGGCAAGCGAAGTAAAACCAGGGCAGGCGCTACAGGTTTGTGAAAGGCGAGGTTTCATTGGTGTCCAAATTGGTATTGAACTCTTCCTGAAAGTTTCATCTCTTCAACTGCGCACGGTATGCAGTCGGTTCTTGTTCTTATTCGTCTCAAATGAGAAAACCATAAAATTTGATTCGAATTTTTCCAACCGCCAAGACCGTTTGTACGACAAACGGTCTTTCGGATCTCAACCAATTGGTTTTTCAATTCTTACGGCACTGACTTTAAATTCGGGAATTTTGGCCAGCGGGTCGAAAGCCTCGGCGTCGGTTAGAACGTTGGGGGGATTTTCCCCGAAATGGATCGGTAAAAACAGCGTGCCCGGAGATACTGAAGGGGTAAGCCTGGCAGGCGCTTCAATTGCTCCCCTCCGGGAAATGAGTGTCAACATGTCGCCCTCCCTGACGGAAAGGGATTTGGCATCCTGTGGATGGATACTGACATAGCCGGTGGTCTGTTCCACATCCAGGTGGGATGAGACGCGGGTCATGGTGCCGGTATGAAAGTGGGCGAACATCCGGCCGGTTGTGAGAAAGAAGGGGTATTGCGCGACCGGCAGTTCAGCCGGGTCCTGGTAAGCCACCCCATTGAATTTTCCTTTTCCCCGGGCAAATTGTTCCCTGTGAAGGTAGGGGGTCCCCGGATGGCTGCGGTCCGGGCATGGCCACTGCAGGCCGTCCAGGCCGATACGATCGTAGGTCATGCCCCCATAGCTTTTGGGCGACAGCCCGGCCATTTCATTAAATACTTCCTCGGGATGGCTGTATTTCATTGTGTAGCCCATGGCCGAGGACAGCCGGCAGATGATTTCCCAGTCGGGCAGGGTGTTTGCGATCGGTTCGATGGCCTGGTTGAGCCGCATACAGCGTCGCTCGGAGTTGGTAAACGTGCCGTCTTTTTCAGCCGATGAAGCCGCAGCCAAAACCACATCGGCCACCTGGGCCGTTTCCGATAAAAACAGTTCCTGTACCACCAGAAATTCAAGTTTTTTTAAGGCATGGCTCAAATGGTTCCAATCCGGATCACTGAGCTTGGGATTTTCACCGATGACATACAGGGCTTTGAGCTTGCCTTCCAGCATGGCCGGCACCATGTCGGTGATCGTCATACCGGGACGATCCGGAAGCTTCCGGCCCCAGGCGCCTGCAAATTTTTTAAGCACAACCGGATCCGCCACCGGCTGATAGCCCGGCAACACATTCGGCAAGCCGCCCATATCACAGGCGCCCTGGACATTGTTCTGGCCGCGCAGCGGATTGACACCGCCGCCGCGGACACCCACATTGCCGCACAGCATGGCCAGGTTGCAGCAGGACTTAACATTGTCCACCCCGGTGGTGTGCTGGGTGATGCCCATGGCATACAGCAGCGATGCGGGCGGATGGGCGGCATACAGCTCGGCCATTTTTTCCAGCTCTGCGGGGGCCACACTGGTTATGGTTTCAACTTTCTCGGGCGTATAGGCCTCGATGACCTGAGCCATTTCCGCATATCCTTCGGTCCGGTCGGCAATATAGGCCTGGTTGTGCCAGTTGTTTCGGATAATAATGTGCATCATGCCGTTGAGCAAAGCGACATCGCTTCCCAGTCTGTGCTGTACCGCGACATCGGCAAAGCGACTCAATTGAATCTGACGCGGATCGGCCACGATCAGCCGGGCACCTTTTTCTTTGGCCCGGTAGATGCGTCTGGCAATCAGCGGGTGGCAGGCGGTCGTGTTGGATCCGATCACAAAAATGCACCCTGCGTCTTCTATTTCGGCGATGGAATTGGTCATCGCCCCACTTCCGAAGGCGGCGGCCAGACCGACCACCGTGGAAGAATGTCAAAGCCGTGCACAGTGATCCACGTTATTGGTGCCGATCACGGCCCGGGCAAATTTTTGGGCCAGGTAGTTTTCTTCGTTGGTGATCTTGGCCGACACCAGCACACCGACACTGTCCGGGCCGTATTTTTCGATAATGTCCCGAAAACGGTCGGCCGCAATCTGGATGGCTTCATCCCACTCGGCCTTGATGAAACGTCCAAAAACTTTCACCAGCGGCTGTTTCAGGCGCATGAAGCTGTTGACATGCTCGTGCAGATTCCAGCCTTTGATGCACAGTTTGCCCTGATTGACCGGATGGGTTTTCAGCGGCAAGGTGCTGTTCAATTTTCCCTCGATGACCTCATAAAGAATTCCGCAGCCGGTGCCACAGTACGAACAAACCGACGGGACGAGCTTGCATTGCATTGCCGACTCCTTCATCAATTTTCAGTTTCAGCGATATTAATCGGTGCCGGTTCCAGGGTTACCCGATCACCCAGCATGCTAAACGGTGATTGAGCGGCGCTGGTGCCGGTCTCATAATCAAATACCCTGGCGACGATCTGATTGACTTTGCGGTAAAGCAGACGCAGCGGGATTTCCGCCGGACAGGCATCTTCACACAACCCGCAGTCGATGCAGCGACCGGCCATGTGCACCGCCCTGACCAGATGGAAGATCGGCACCTCCGGCGGCAAAGCGCCGGTTCCTACAAGGTCTTTGTGTGCCAGACTGCACTCTTTGCAAAAACAGACCGGACAGATATCGCGGCAACCGTAGCACTTGATGCATTTTTGAAATTCATACATCCAGCGGGAAAGGCGCTGCTGCTGATTGTACTGCTCAATACCCTCCGGCCGCAGGTTGGTGTCCACGCCCACCTGTTTTTTGTAGACACCGGCGGTTTCAGGTTCCAGATAAGAGCAGTCGGCATGTGCTTTAAGGTCTGAGGGACAGCAGTTCACATTCACTGTACGGATGTTGTCCGGGTTGAGCTGGTTCCAGACAACCAGTACCTTTAAGGCCCGCTGGTTGCAATCGCGCGCCAGCATTCCGATCTTGACGTCCGGCTTTACAGCGGCGATATGCGTGGCGATCTTTTCCAGAGAATATCGGATCGAACTGATCACAAGGTCATCCAGCTCATCGGGTCTATCTCTGGAAAAGCAATGGGGCAGCGGGTGCCCGGCCACCATTTTATATCCGAGGAAAACATCGATGGTGCCCCGGTCCAGCCAGTTTTTGATTTCTGTTTTCATTTCCATTATTTGTGCCATGGCTGGTATGTATGCCTTTCCGTAACTTCTTTGTTGGTATGCAATTTGTCGCCTTCCGAAAGCAAAACGGGCGTCAATTCCGCCGCATGCCATGCGTTGGCGTATCCGGGCAGCGGATTCGGGCCCAATTTTCTGATTTTTGCAGTAAATTCGGTCGCCACCTGCACGAATTTCTGCGCTTCGGCCGAAGATATCCAGGACAGGTGCAGGCGTTCAGCGAGTCCCAAAAAGGCCAGCAGTTCCTGCAAAAAGGTGGTCCGCTTGATGGTCATGTAATTACCATACAGGTAATGGCAGTCACCGACGTGTCACCCGCCCACCAGGACACCATCGGCCCCGTCCTGCAGGGCTCTTAAAATATGGTGCGGCGATACGGTGGCCGAGCACATGACCCGCACCACGCGCAGGTTGGGCGGATGCGGCATGCGGCTGACACCGGCCAGATCCGCCGCCCCGTAAGCACACCAGTTGCACAAAAACGCTATAATTTTAGGTTCAAAACGATCTTCTTTCACGTGTTCTCCCTCTCTCGAATCGAAAAGCTCAACGAAAATTGATAACCTCCGGTTCACCCCCCTCAGGCGTGCATGGCGCTTTTGATCTGGGCATAAAGCTGCCGGTTGCTAAAGCCCATGAGAATGGGCGCTTCCGAAGGACAGGCGGCCGCACAGGCCCCGCAACCTTTGCACAGGGCCGGATTAACTTCGGCAATTTTCTCCTGTTCGTTAAAGGTGATAGCGCCAAAAGGACAAACATGAATGCATCCCAGGCATCCGGAGCATAATTCGGGTTTGATGTAAGTGACGATGCCGCCCACCTCGATATGCGTCCGGGTCAGCACGGTCAGCGCTTTGGCCGCGGCCGCCCGGGCCTGGGCGATGCTCTCCTCGATCGGTTTCGGATAGTGGCCCATTCCGCATACAAAGACCCCTTCGGTGGCAAACTCCACCGGTCTGAGCTTTTGATGGGCTTCCAGCATCCAGCCGTCTGCGTCAACAGGGACTTTGAACAACCGGGTAAGTCCGGTATCTTCACGGGGCACTATGGCCGTCGCCAGACAGAGAAAATCCGCAGCGATACTCAAATTCCGGTCACAGATGGCGTCGTAAAAGCGGACGGTCACGCCATTGTCGTTTGCAGCGACCCGGGGTTTTTTGTCCGGGTGGTAGCGAAAAAAAAGAATTCCCCGACGACGGGCTTCCCGGTACAGGTCTTCTCTTTCTCCGTATGTTCTGATATCCCGGTAAAGAATATAAACGTTTATCTCCGGTTTTCGATTTTTCAACACCAGAGCGCTTTTTATGGAATGGGTGCAGCACACTTTGGAACAGTAGGGATGTTTCGCGTCGCGGGACCCGACACACTGGATGAAGACGACGTTGGCAGCCTTGCGAAGCCGGGCATCGTTTTTTCGCAAAAGCCCATCCATCTCCAGATGGGTGATCACGGCAGCATGGTCCCCGTAAAGATATTCCTGCGGCGTGTATTCTATAGCACCGGTGGCCAGAATGGCCGCCCCGTGAACCACCGTTTGCGTCTCAGGTCCCTTGGCCAGAACGCTTTTAAAATTACCGACAAAGCCTTCCACCTTGCCGACGGTCGTATTCCGATGCACGCTGATGAGCGGCTCAACTTCGACCTGCCGGATCAAATCGTCCAAAAAGGACCCTATATCTTCATCCTGGTAGGTTTTATGAAGATTGCGGGCATTGCCGCCAAGCTGCGCGGATTTTTCCACAAGATGCACTTCAAAGCCCTGCCGCGATAAAGACAGGGCGGCGGTCATTCCGGCAATCCCGGCACCCACCACCAGCGCCGGCCGGTTGACCGGCAGCTCGGTCTGGTGCAGCGGTTCCAGAAAAGCGGCCTTGGCTACCGCCATGCGGACCAGATCCTTGGCCTTTTCGGTTGCCGCATCGGAATTGAAGGCGTGTACCCAGGAATCATGGTTGCGAATATTGGCCATTTCCAGCAGATATTTATTGAGTCCTGCGTTGACCAGGGTTTCCTGGAACAATGCCTCATGGGTTCTGGGCGTGCATGCCGCCACGACCACCCGGTTAAGATCCTTCTCCCGGATCACCTCGGTGATTTTGTCCTGGGTATCCTGGGAGCAGGTAAACAGGTTTTCTTCCACATAAACCACACCGGGTAGGGTGTTGACATGCGCCGCCACCTCCGGCACCCTCACGACGCCACCGACATTAATGCCGCAATTGCAAACGAACACCCCGATCCGGGGTGCCTGCCGGGCGACATCCCGCTGTGCCGGTGTCTCGACTTTTCTGGTTTGGGTATAGCGCGCGGCAGCCAGGTTTTCAGTGGCCGCACAGGCCGCGGCACTGGCCTCGATCACCGATTGAGGAATGTCTTTGGGACCGGTAAACACCCCGCAGGCATAGATCCCCGGCACCGAGGTGGCCACCGAATTGAAGCTGTCCCTGCGGGTGAAATGATATCTGTCAAGCGCGATGCCCAGCGTGCCTGCAAGTTCAACGGATTCCGGGCTGACTTCAAGCCCGGTGGAAAGAACCACCATATCAAATGATTCTGCCTGCACCTGCCCGCCTTCATCCGCATAACGCAGCAGAAGATCGTCGCCGTCTTGCATCGACTCGATTGTGTGGACACGGGCTGGAATAAAGCGCACGCCGTTTTCATGTGCATTTTCAAAATATCGGTCGAAATCTTTTCCCTGGGTGCGGATATCGATGTAAAAAATCACACAATCCACAGGCGTGTCACAATGCTCTTTGGCCATGACCGCTTGCTTGACCGCGTACATGCAGCAAACCGAAGAGCAGTATCCGTTATCGCCCCGGTTCAGATCCCGGGACCCGATACATTGCAGCCAGGCGATCTTCCAGGGCTGTTTTCCCACAGGGTTTTTAGCGGCCATGCTGGAAGGGCGCACCAGATGACCGGCATACGGTCCGGTGGCCGAAAGGATGCGTTCAAATTCCATTGAGGTGACGACATCGGTCAAGCGGGTGTAGGCATAGTTGTCCAGTCGTGCCGGATCAAACGATTTAAATCCCGCTGCCAGTATAATCGAGCCGACTTTCAGCGTGACCTTCTTTTCAACATCTTCGAAGTTAATGGCACCTGTGGGGCAGTATTTTTCACAGGCCCTGCATTTGCCATTCTTGAAATAGATGCAGTTTTCAGCATCAATGGTGAATTTCAGCGGCACGGCCTGAGCATAGGGGACATAAATCGCCTTGCGTTTGAGCAGACCGGTATTGTATTCGTCGACTACTTTTTTAGGGCATTTTTGAGCACACTGCCCGCAGGCGATACACTTATCCATGTCCACATAGCGCGGCTGCTGGATCAGATGGACGTCAAAGTTGCCCGCTTGACCGCTGACACCTTCTACTTTTGCCAGCGTCAGCAATTCGATGTTGGGATGCCGGCCGACCTCGACCAGTTTGGGAGCCAGGATTCACATGGAGCAGTCATTGGTGGGAAAGGTCTTGTCCAGCTGGGCCATGGCACCGCCAATGGCAGGGGATTTTTCCACCAGGTACACAAAGAATCCGGATTCGGCCGCATCGAGGGCGGCCTGCATCCCGGCGATGCCGCCGCCCACAACCATCACAGATCCGTTGACCTCTCCAGCATCGTCTCTATCGTCAAAACGCGGCATTTACGTTCTCCTTTACCCTGTCGCCGATTACCAGGCTTCACTTTCAAGTCGTCTATAAACAAACATCAGCTGTTTCTGAGTCAGTTCGCCCACATGTGCATTGATCCATTTCAGATCACCGGAAATAATGGCCGCTTTGGCCTCCAGCGACAATTGATAATCCTCCAGGGCTTCAGAGCCTTTGTCTATTAGTATGCGTGAGAAATTTTCATCATCGGCTGTGCGGTTCAGCACCTTGATCACTTCACGTTTTTGGATGAGTCGGCCTTCTTCGCTCTCGAAATCCACCGCTATTCTGGATACAGGACTTTCCTTTTTCTCTTTTAAGGCGTGTTCGACAGCGCTTAAGATCTGGTCTTCGGTAAACGGTTTGGACAGATATTCGTGAATCCCGGTTCTGAATGCTTCCAAAGCGGAAGGAACACTGGCATAGCCGGTAATCACAATGACTTCGGTATCCGGGCGTTTGGATTTGACTTCCTTGATCACATCCATGCCGTCGATATCCGGCAGGCGCAGGTCCGCGACCAGCAAATCGCACCCTTGCTGTTCAAAAGTGTCCAGGGCGGCGCGTCCGGTCAAGGCCACATCCACCACATATCCTTCTTCGGTCAAAATCAACTCCAGACCGTCGGCCACACTGGATTCATCCTCCATTATCAGAATGTGGCGGGGCGCCGGTGTTTCTGACACAGCATTGCTTTGCACGGTATTCATTTTACTTTCTCCTTTCTCTTCAAAGGTCTTAAAAACGCGGTGTTAGGATTCCGCCTCTGTAAAGAGATAAGGAGCAGATAGTGTACCAAGAATTCGTAGTACCGAAAAAATGTTGCACATTGATCATTTTTATAAAGATTACAGATGGATATTGAATCTTTTAAATTGCATAAAAGCAAAATTGTTGTCTGTAGGTGTATGTGCCGGTATACACGCCGGGTTGCAATATAAATGATTATAAATGTCATATCAGCAAGTTAACTGTGTATAAAATATTATTCAGACTGTACGGCGGATTGACTCCGCCAAACCGATTCATTGATCCTGAAAGCTTTTGGAGGTCAGATGATGCTTTTTCATCAGGGCGTGAAAGTTCGGCCGTTGCATACCGACATGGGCCGCCGCCTGGGTGACATTTCCGGCACTATCCTTTAGTGCTTTGAGTAAAAATGCCTGTTCAATCTCACCATACCTGTTTTGAACCAGGTGCTTTTTTACCGCTTTGAGTTCTTCGAGCGTTTCCGGAACGATATTCTCCTGGCTGTTGCGTTTCATACGGAGTTGATCCGTTATGTAGGAAACGTCCAATGTTTGACTGTCGGCCATGATGACCAACCGTTCGACAACATTCTTGAGCTGGCGCACGTTTCCGGGCCACTCGTGCCCGGTCAACATCTTCATGGCGTCATCGCTAAACCCCTTGATCCGTTTTCCCGTCTCTTTGGTGAATATGCGCAGAAAATGATAGGCCAGACGCGGAATGTCTTCTCTTCTGTCTCGCAGCGGTGAAATGAAAAGCGGAAACACATTCAGGCGATAGAAAAGATCCTCCCTGAAAGTGTCTTCTGCCACCATCACTTTCAAATCGCGATTGGTGGCCGCGATAATTCTGACATCCGATCTTTTAGAGACGTTTGCACCAACAGGTTTATACTCGTGCGATTCAATGACCCGCAGCAACTTACCCTGGATAGCCGTATTCAGATTGGCAATTTCATCCAAAAACAGGGTTCCCTTGTCGGCAATTTCGAATATACCCGGTTTGTCTTTGATGGCACCGGTAAAGGCGCCTTTAACGTGTCCAAACATTTCGCTTTCAGGTAAACTGGGCGAAAATGTGCTGCAGTCCACGGCTATGAATTGTTGCGCAGCCCGCCGGCTGTGGGTGTGAATCGCTCTGGCAAAAAGTTCTTTGCCGGTCCCGCTTTCGCCTTCAATCAGAACCGTGCTGTCTGTCGGCGCTACCCGTTTAATTCTATCGAATATCTCAAGAATTTTCGGATTCCGCCCAATGATGTTATTGAAATCATAACGTTCATGAAGCTGTCTTCGGAGAGAGCGGTTTTCTTCCACCAGCCGTTTATTTGCGATGGCTTTTTCCACGGATACGATGAGTTCGTCATCCGAAAAAGGTTTGGCCAGATATTCGAAAGCACCGTGTTTCATGGCATCGACAGCATTTTTTACGGTTGAGTATCCGGTCATCACAATGACATGTGCCTGCGGTGCTTCCTGTCTGCAGACGTTTAAGATTTCCATGCCATCCATATCCGGTAGCTTCATGTCCAGCAATAACAGGTCATAGGAATTTTCCCGGAGTGCGTTAAGGCCCAACCTTCCGTTGAGACGAAAATCCACCCTGTAGCCCCTGTCTGAAAGGACCAGGGTGCAGCCATCACAGATGACCTGTTCATCGTCAATAATCAGTATGCGAGCGTGATCCATATCGCTTGACCTTAAACCGCTTTTTTAATGACGGGAAATTCCAGCGTAAAACAGGCCCCCTCACCCGGCTTGCTGTTTACCTGGATATTCCCCTGGTGATTGCGAACTATACCGTAACTGACCGCCAGTCCGAGACCGGTTCCCTTTGATTTGGTGGAATAGAAGGGATCAAAAATTTTCGATTGATTTTCGCCATCAATACCGCATCCGGTATCGGCAACCGCTACAATGATCTTTTTATGATGGTCTACCTGAGAACTGCGAATTCGCACTTTTCCGTTTTCACCGATGGCCTGAATGGCATTCAGCAACAGGTTGACGAAAACTTGCTGAATGAGGTTTTCATCCAGGAGCGTTTCTTCAATCTGCGGAGATAATTCCTTTAAAACGCTGATATGATGAAGATGAAACTCGTTGTCGAGGATACTCAGGGCTTTTTCGATGACATGGTTGATGTTGCTCAACGTTTTTTGCGGTTCTTTGTCTCTGGAAAATTCAAGCAGTTCTTGAATGATATCACGACAGCGCACCGTTTCCCGGATGATGACCGCCAGGCCGTCCTTAAGCGGGCTGCCTGCAGGTATTTTTTTTTGCATATTCGTACTGTACAGGAGTATTCCGGCCAGCGGATTATTGATTTCATGGGCAATCCCGGCCGCCATGCGTCCGAGGGAAGACAGTTTTTCAGTTTGCATAGCCAGTTGATCATAGCGGGCCCGCTGGGCCTCCATCAACCGGGCCTTGTTGATGGCACAGGCACACTGTCCGGCCAGTGAAACCAGAAAGTCCAGTTCTTCATCGGTGAAATCTCTTCGTTCGGATAAATAGACGCGAATAATGCCGACGATGTCTGTCCCGACGGTCAGGGGGACATCCAGCATCATCCGGATCCCTTCATCCCAGGCCTCCTGGGGATATTCAACCCGTGGGGCGTTCCAGAGATCGTCGATTACCAATACCCGGTTTTGCTGGATCTCTTTGGTGAGGATTTTTTGGGGCGATACCGGTCCCTTGGAAATATAGTGCTTGCCCAGTCCATAAGCCGCCCTTACGTCGAACTGGTCGGTTTCCAGATTGTGGATACGCAGCAGCGCGCCTTTGGCATTGATGACCTCGGTCGATTTCAAGACGACCAGGTCCAGCACCTCTTCCACACTGGTGCTGCTGTGCACCAGGATGCTGATGTCTCGAAACACCCTGTAAAAGGTTTCGATATTCAGGATTTCATGCATAGAGAATCCATTCATGTCCAGAGTGTCTGTCAGGGTTTCTATACACCGCACCTGCATGAGGCATGCCATTTCGCATGGGGCGAATAGGTATAACGATATCAATTGCTTATCGGTCGGAAAGGATAAGGGTAGGGCTTCGGGGTTTTACGGTTTAGAGAAAATTCTAAATTTTATCTAAAATATTCGAACGCATTCCTCTTCATTTATCATGAAAAGTAATATCGAATTCGCCCTTCGGCAGCGGCACGATAAGAATCGGCTTTCTGCTGCGACGCAGAACTCTTTTGGCCATGCTGCCGAAATAGGGATGTTCTAAAAACCCTTTTCCGTGCGTTCCCATGACAATGACATCACAGTCGAGTTCGTCTGCCTTGCTGAGAATGAGATCGGCCGGAAATCCCTCCACCAGTTCGATCGTTTCAAACATTTCCATGGCTCCTGGATCGTCGGCCAACTCTTTTTTACACAACTTCTGTATCCGTTCCCGAATTCGATTCTTGACGTACCCGATTTTTTTTTCCGTCACTTCTTTTATCTGTTCCCGGGTCATATAACCTGCGGCCAGGTCAGTTAAGGTAAAAGAACTTTGGTCAAGTACATGCAATATCGCAATTTTAGCGCCGTGTTTTTTGGCCGAGTTGACGGCATAGCGCAGCGCGAAGCTGGCATTCGGAGAAAGATCGGTGGTATACAGAATTTTATTGATTTGAGGCATCATGGCTATTTTCCTCCATACGATTGGTAAATTGGTATAATACACTCCGGTAGATTTCACGACATCGATTCGAAGACAATTTTACACTTATCGACGTCTAAAAACTTAAGCTAAAAGCAGTCATTTTACACATGAACATCCTCCGCTGTTTAATTGTAAAAAACTATGTTTACGCCAAGCATAGAATTGCGCTACGCTTATGCACAAAGGTCATCCTAAAACGATACCTCAAGCACAAGTCGTGCCATGAACCCAAATCATGCTATCGGTTTGAAATTATGCAGTAAATAGATATTTTTAGTGAAGACGCATTGCAGCAATCTGGCCGATAAATCGAAGTTTTAAGAAAGGTTGATTCGAATTTTTCCAATTTGAAATGAAACTAAAGATAATATGCATTTCCAGGTAAATTTAAATTTGTACCTCGATCTTGCATGAATTAGAAAATAATAATTGAAAAACCATCTGGGTCCCCTGTAATAATTGGGTTTAGGACCAACTAAAACCAAAAACAGGAGGTACCCAGATGGTAAAACAAC
>Ga0126335_1000213_pt1 | contig 27791 bp, 26 predicted proteins | sample OlaspJWI45metaG_FD_108409 | JGI IMG/M metagenome (GOLD analysis project Ga0126335, IMG submission 108409) | Marine gutless worms symbiont microbial communities from Oahu, Hawaii - Olavius sp. 1 OAHU.JWI-45 metaG | ecosystem: Host-associated > Annelida > Digestive system > Unclassified | place... | reverse complement strand
TACCGCGCGACAGGCATACCATCTATTTCACTATGCTCACCTTCGGTAACGCGAATATCTGGATTAATGTCATCCAGCGTAACTTTAGGTAACAGCTCCGGATTATCCTTTTCCTGCTGACGAACCTCCAGCTTGTGGGTCATGTCGATGATATCTTTTTTCTTTTGCTCATCATGCTGGGCTTTCATTTTCGAAAGGCGTTCGCGTTCTGCATCCAGTTTCTTTTGACTTAGCTCTTTGTCTGGTGACATCACCATCAACACGCGATGATGATTATCCAGCAGGTACTTTCGTGGCAGCTGCTTGATAAAACCCGGGTCTTTAATATCCTCGCGTAAACGTTCCAGTACCGAATCAAGATTAAGCACCGCCGCCGGGTCACCGCCATGTAATGCTGCTGGTAAGGCATTCAACATCAACTTGAGCCCAAATGGAAAACCATCACCACCGATCTCACGTTGACTCAACTCAAGTTGATGCAGTATGGATTCCACATGCTCCTGCGGAACCCCGTTGTCGGCAACATCACGCAACACATGTAATATCATGTTTTCAATCGCATCGGCATCCTCTGCCTTAGCGCCTTCTACGCCGGCGCTAAAAGTAAACTCTCTGGCATGATCATCCAGGCCGCATAAATCAGAAGGCGACGCCGCCAGATCCGTGGTCTCCAGCGCCTGGCGTAACGGTGAAGCACTGTTATTCAGCAACACACCCGACAACAAATGTGCGTCCATCAATTCATTCAGGCTTGCCGTTTCACCCAGCAACCAGCCCAACACGACATGAGAACGCTTAGTCGGATCTTCATCACTATCAAAGGCGTAAGTTGTTTGCTCTTTAATCGGCGCCTGCAAACGAATCTCGGCATCAACCATCAGACGTTCACTCTTTTCTTTAAACTGATTTAAGGCCCAGTCTTCAAACTTCTGTTGCTGTTCTGCCGCACTGATATCACCATAAGTAAGAAACGTGGCATTGGACGGGTGATAGTGATGCGCATGAAATGCTTTTAACTGTTCCCAGGTTAAGTCCGGTATGTCTTCAGGCTCACCGCCAGAATTATGATGATAGGTTGTCGTTGGAAATAGTGATGATTGCAAAGCATGACTTAATACACTGGTAGGAGAGCTCATCGCACCTTTCATTTCATTAAAAACCACGCCCTTAAATACCAGTTCTGAGTCTGCATTATCCGGCTCAGCAAACTCAACACGATGTCCCTCCTGCAGAAAGTCAAGCTGGTTCAAATTTGGAAAAAATGCCGCATCCAGATACACGCGCAACAGGTTATCGAAGTCCTTGCGATTCTGGGATGCAAATGGATAAGCCGTCCAGTCGCTACTGGTAAAAGCGTTCATAAAATTATTTAGTGAGCGACGTATCATCATAAAGAAAGGATCGCGCACCGGGAACTGCTGGCTACCACATAATGAAGTATGCTCAAGAATGTGCGCCACACCGGTTGAATCCTGAGGTTCAGTCATAAACGCAACCATGAATACGTTGTTGTCATCATCGCAACCAAGATGCAAATGACGGGCACCGGTAGCCTTGTGACGATAGTCTTCCACTTTCAGGTTCAATGCAGGAACAAAATCGGTTTTCACCAATTCAAAAGTACTATTACTCATAAACGATTTCTCAAAAACTCTCTAGATTATTCAGGTTAGACCGGGTGGAACATGCTGACGCTTGAAATGTACCTGGTCAGGATTTATCACTATAAGCCAGATAAGGCAGTATCCCTCTGTTGCGGCGTTAATTTTTCATACAGTGCTTGATAGGCTCTCGCCGCGCTGGGGTGGCTACCTTTAGCACTCGCAAACAATCTAAATGCCTGCAATAAGTCCTGCTGGGTTCCCTGGCCCGTTTGATACAGCAGACCCAGGTTATACTGAGCGTCAGAAAATTTCTTTTTTGCCGCTGCCTTAAAACAGGCAAATGCCTTGCTGTAATCCTGGTCTACACCGTGACCATTAATGTACATCAGCCCAAGGTTATTATTGGCTTCCGGCATACCCTCGTCTGCAACCCGCTGATACCAGTATGCAGCCTGACGGTAATCCTGCCTCACCCCCTCGCCCTCATCATATAACACAGCAAGATTAAACTGCGCATCATGATGACCCTGCTTGGCAGCCCTTTCATACCACAGTGCGGCTTTCAATAAATCCCGCGCCACGCCATGACCGCTATCGTAAGCTGTACCTAAAGAAAATTGGGCATTAGCATCACCTGCCTCTGCCTTAACAGATAAAGCAGCAACTTCCTGCAACGACCCGGCTAAAAGCCCTGCTGATGCTAGCAACATAGAAGCTGCCAATATCGGGTGGAAATAACAACGCATATTTAGATTACATGCACTGGCCGGCAGGTTTGCGAAGCGTGGGCACAAAATGTTCTAGCGCCATAAACAAACCAAACATTATGCCGACAAAAAACAGGTCACCCATCAATGTCATCTGAAAGAAAGGTATCGCCGCGGTATAGCAGGTCAACAGACCCTCAAAAGTCATTGTGTAATAACCACTCAGCATCCAGACTCCAAAATTAGTGACCAGAAAAAACAACACTGATGAAACCAAGGATGCGGCAATCACGACGTGGCCACAAACCCGTGTAGAGATAAACACCCCAACGAACGCAATCAGGGCGAATGCACCGTATACAAAAAACATCATATTATGTAGACCCAATACCAGGTCACCGATGAACATGGCCACCAGGGGGATTAGCATGGCAAGTTTACGGTCGGCCAGATATGCACCCGTAAATAGCGCCAATGCTGTAATCGGGGACACATTTGGTATACCAGCCATGGCCAGCCGCACCACAACGGCGCCCAGAATCAGGCCCATAATTGCGCCAAATCGAATATTCATTTCAACCTCCTGCCAACAATATATCTGCCGATTATATCGCGTTACAGCATCCGTGCAGCAACTGTTATTGAGGCGGGCTCTGAGATGCCCTGTAGAAGAAATGTACCCGTACCCGGTAGCCCATATGATACAACGCCCAGTCAGGTCCGGCTGGCTAATGAGAAAGTAAACGAATATAGCTCACGAGCGCCTCAACCTCACTCTGGGAGAGGATCCCTTCCCATGCCGGCATGTACCTGCCTCGCCCTTCAAGAATACTGGCAATCAAGATTTCATTGCTCAGCCTGTTGGTTTCATTTGGATTGGAATGATCCATCGGCTCAATTTCCATCAGGGTCGTCATAATGCCATCTCCAGCACCGTCTTCTCCGTGACAGACCTGGCAATACGTTTGATATAGCTGGTAACCCACTTCGGGGTTACCCATCAACTTATGTTTCGAGCTACCTAAAAAACGCAGGTATGCAATCAGGGACTCAACCTGCTCATCACTAAAAACATCTTTCCATTCCGGCATCGCATCGCTGATCAAATTATGGCGGTCACGACCAGTAATCGTTTGGCGGCCTCGCCCCGTGATAATTTTTTTCAGAATGGTGTCACTTCTAGCACGTATACTTTTGGTCAGATCAATGGGTTTAATGTCCATGGTTTTTGCCAATGGGCCATCGCCATGACCATCCACCCCATGACACAATTGACAGTAAGAAGCGAATAACCTGCGACCTTCATATGCTGATGGCGGCTTGGCAAAAACTTCGGTCACAACACCAAAAAGACTGGTTAGTAAAATACCGGCAAGAAATAATTTCTTCATCACTTACCCCCCGATTAAACTCCCAACTATAGAAACTTCACCGGTATACGATATGTAACATCGTTCATGGCAAATCACTACGGCGAAACAAAAAGTAACCCGCTGCCGCACTAATCAAACCAATAATGACCGGGTACACTAAAGCCCACAGGAAATAGCCCGTTTTACCGAAAAAACCCAGAATCACATAGGCAGAGGGACCAAGCAATACCAGTTGCGGGTCAAACAACATCATTGAAGCGGTGCGAAAAACCTGCAACGGATTTGCCAGTGCAATCGCGATAATACTTTCTGACGGCATACCTTGTTTTATTAATGCTCCCAGTAAAATCAGATCCATGAATAGCAACAGACCAAGCCACACGACAAACGCGGCACCTGTAGCAACATCAGCCGAGCGCGCCAGGGTAGAAATCAACATGCCGATCCCCAGAAAACACCCGGCGAGCGAAATCAGGAAATCGGTATAGAAAAGCACCTGTGACCAGGGGATCTCAGCACCCTTATACGCGCCCCATGCGACGGCCGCGACCATTGCAATAAACACTGGCAGAAAAACCACAAAAAACCGACCCAGTAATTTACCCCAGAACCAGGATGCAAGGCTGACCGGCAATGACAGCATATATTCAAAGATACCGGCTTCCCGATCTCCTGCCACTGAACGTACGGTGGTTATCAAGACAAAAACCGGCAGGATGGCCATTGTGATCTGCAGATAGGTCACCAACATCCGTGACAGGCCTGTAAAACCCATAATGCGTGATTCACTCAGCCCGGATACAAATAGTGCGACCACCACGCCACCAAAAACCAGAGAGTACACCAGAAACCATTTTGCCCTCAGTGACTCACTGATGTCGGCTAACGCTGTTAGCAGCAGATGCTTCATTTAATCACCCGTGGACAAGACGAAAACGTTAATGGTGTTCATGAGCACCACCATGGATATGCTCAGTTTTTTCAACCATCATGATATGTTTCTTTGCCCCGGAAAAATCCAGTACTTCAGCAGCCACTTCTGGCTGTGCGCCGAGTCCGTAACCCATCGGGGTAATTCTTCCAGTGACATAAAAGGCCTTACTCGCATCAATCCATTTGCCATCACGATAATCCGTCACCCATATCTCTGTTCGCGGATCCTCCTTCCACTGCTGTTGATCCAGCCAGATAACAGCACAACCGATGTCGTCAAATTTATATAATTTTGTTGATCCAGCAGCATCACCACCACGCACCTGGGCAGAAAACTTACGATCACTAACCGCCATGGCACAACGCGTACAGCTTTCCTGATCCCATCGTACTTTTCCAGGCCCTGTTTCTTCCTGCTGCGAACAGGCAGTTAACACCATGAGAATAAAAAACTTAAGCAATAAGCGCATTGATCTGTCCTCGTTGCTGCTGGTTATCAACCTTTTCTTCCATTTGAATCCCTTTGAGCAATGCGGCATAGCGAGATAACACCCCTAAAAAGCGCAACCGATCCGGCCCGGAAACCTGACCATGCCACACTACACCCTCATCGCTTTCTTCAAACCCCCACTCTCTAACCGTCTCGGCAAAGGCTGAATCTGCACGCGTTAATAACAGACGGCAGTCCAGCACACTGGTCATATCAACCTGATCTGCAACATGATCATTTAGTACGATCTTGCCACAATCCAGTTCGACCACACGGTTCACCAACGCTGCAACCTCGTCCAGACGATGACTGGAGATCATCATTGCGACTTCTGCCTGCCTTTCTGCCAGTAACTGAAAAAAAGTATGCCTGGCTTCAGGATCCAGGTTCGCTGCAGGTTCATCCAGTACCAGCAGATCACAATCCCGACCTAGCGCTATACTGATAAGGAGTTTTTGCTTTTGACCACCTGACAGCTTATTAAATGGCTGGCGTCTAATCTTTCTTGCATCCAGTCCAAGCTGAACAGCAATGTCATACATACGCTCAGGCTTGCTTTCACAGACCCCTGCAGCAAAACGAATCAATTGCCCTACCGGCATTTTTAACGGTGGTGGCAACTGTGGCACAAACCCAATCTTTTTGAGTACCTGGGTACGATGCTTACGCGGGTTATCGCCATCGACACTAATGATTCCCTTACATTTATACTCACCGAGTAAACAACGGATCAATGTCGTTTTACCCGCGCCATTTGAACCCACCAGCGCAACCCGATCACCGGTATTAATTTCCAGATTGATATCACTCAATACATTCGCACGGCGAAATCGTTTGGAGACCTGTTGAAAACTAATCATATAAATAACTGTAATTGAACTAGCCGTACTATAGCAGTTCACCTAAGCCTTTAAACTCGAGGTTGAGCGATCCCGTGGGACAGGCATCCACACAACGGCCGCAATGTGTACAATAGCGCCGAGGTTCAAATGAACATCCGTCGCTCGCCCCTTGACCACCAGATCCAGCACATGTGGTACCTCACATACTTTTTTACATTCTGCCTCATGGAAACAGGTATTCAAATCATAAGTGACTTTCAATGGGGAAGTTGCGCCAACCAGGCCATAAGTCAGCCCAATAGGACAGGCATAGCGACACCAGGCCCGCCGTGAATAAAAAATTTCGAATAGCAGCAAGGTAATAACCCAGACCATCGCGATGCCTGGTCCATATATCAGCGCACGACTGATAATACCGGTTGGTGAGATCGTTTCATAAACCGTGTAGCCAGTTACAATAGCCAGCACCGCAAACACAATCCAGAAAACAGTGCGTCCCCGGCGATCAAATGGGTGGTCTGTTACCAGCTTCTTTTCCGCGAGTTTAACATGCAGCATCTCTGCCCACTCTGCCAGTAAATGATAGGGACAAGCCCATGAACAAAAAGTTCGGCCACCTAACAACCACCACATAACTAACACCGTTGTAGTGCCAATCGCCAAGTTAGTTACAACATGCTTATAGGCCAGTATGACCTGCAATGACGAATTCAGATCCATCATATGGAAACCGACAAACCGCGAGGCCGTCAGGGCGCCTTCCAGTATTTGTATATCGAGTTTATAGGAGAATACGAAAAGCAAATTGACGAAAATTAGCACTGACCAGCGGCGACGGCGCCATTTCTCCGGCATACTATGGGCCTTTTTATGAGCAATTTCGGCATGGATAGCAGCAATACGATCCTTGTCTCCACGTTGCTTGGCGTGCAGTGCCAGTGCTTCCTCGGTGTAATCCTCTTTGGTTGGCTTTTTTGAGTCCTTACCAAACATGACCATCAGTGATTCATATAGCTTGTTCATTTACCAGCCCACCTGCTATCCGTGCTATCCATGACAAAAACTGATTCTTCGACCGGACAGATCATTTCGCAGACCCCGCATCCCACACAACCATCCAGGATTACCGGCTTCATACGAACAACGCCGTCATTACTCTCAATGGGTTCCAATCTGATGGCGTGTTGCGGTGGACACTGGTTTTCATCGCCTGAAGGTGGTTTGCCTGCTTCACATTGCGATATACGAATTTCTATTGGGCACTGCCTTACACATAAATCACATAGTTCCAGATCATAAGGATGCTCACTAACAGGAATCGGGTTCCAGCGATCAATTTCGTCGTAACGCAACTTCCCTTTATAGTCGGGGCCTCGCACCTGCCCTTTGAAGCCCTTGCCATGCACGGCCAGACAGCGTCCTTCCCCCACTACTTTTGCGATAGCCATATCCGATTCATGCGAGTAATTAATTTCATGCGTCAGTGCACCAGTTGGACAGGCCAGTACACACTGCAATCCATCACAGGAAAAATCACATGCCTGCTCCCGTGTATCGATATAGGGCGCGCCAATCCCAAAACCATCTTCAAGGTTGGCGAGTTTGATGGCATTTACCGGACATACCTGAACAACACTGACCACACTTGATACATGAAGATAGAAATTCATGTTCATGTAATGCGCCCGGCGGTCTGACACGTTTTTCCCAACGTCCGAGTACTGGTACATAACCCAACAAAGAAAAACCAACAACACCCACGCCCAAACCAATCGTACGCAGGAACTGTCTACGCGCACGTTCTTTTCTGGATAGCCGTGGTTTGTTTCTCATCTTCCCAGGCTCTCTTTCAGAAGCATCAATGAGTCCTTCTCCTGAACTGGCTCCTGCTGCATAACAACCTTCATATCAACTACACTGGAAGGCGCAGCATCCTGGACCAACAGGTTGGGCTAGGTGAACGGCGCCAACCTTTCCAGAAAGTCTAATACCTCAAGCATTGGCGAACCTTTGAAAAACTGCGCGTAGGGTTCATCCCGCCATAAGCGGTCTGCGTAGGAATACAGCTGATAGGTTGAATCACCAACGCCGTCCTTATCCTGATCGAACCCTTCATAATCACTCCAGTAGTTCCCATGCCACACATTATTATTCGCAGTGCGTCCACTGGAAACCATCACCTGGGTTAAATTATCGACAAAGCGATTTTGCTTGAATATATTGCCACGCCAGTCATTTAAAAATCGTACGCCAATACCATTATAAGCAAACAAATTACCGGTGAAACGGTTGGTCGTATCAGGTTGAAATGGGGAGATATCCAGGTATATGCCGGTAGCGCAATACAGTACCTCATTGCCTTCAACTGTCAGATCAGAAGTCTCCTTAAAGCCAATTCCAACACCAGTTGGACCTGCGGCATGCGCGATGTAATTATTACGTACGACCACGCTATCGCTATACATCAGAAAAATACCAACCGTATTATTATAATAACGATTATCTTCTACAAGATTGTAGCGAGAATACATAAAATGCAGAGAATAACGACTGTCTGTTGACGTATTCCTCAGGATTTCATTGCCTTCTGAATACCAGACTACGGTATCTCGGGAATTAGTAACGGTGTTATCAGTAACCTTATTATTAAAGCTATACCATAAACGAATAGCATCACCACGTTGACCCAACTCTAGCGGTTTCGAACTGATGCGGTTTCTTCTGACTATATTGCTTTCTGACTGCTGTAAATCAACACCAAACAGTGAGTTATCAATCACATTATCTTGAATAACATTAAAGTTACCACGGACCTGCACACCGGAATCAAGATCGTTGTGAGACTCACCCGAGTTTGTTAAGTGAAGATTACGTATGGTCGCACCGCCCGTATCCAGGACAATAACACTACCTTTACCACCGGCATCAATCGTGACGCGGTCCTGACCATCAAGAATAATTGGGCTATTTATTATAACTGGACCGGCATAGGTCCCCGGCGGAATAACCAGCGTTTCGCCATCCTCAACCCCATCTATCAATGGCTGCAGCGGCTGATATTCGCCCGCAAACAAAAACTGGGACCACAAGATAACCCCCAGAAAAAACATTTTGGCAGGCCAACCGCCCATCATGGATTAATTACCGAGCTTAAATTGTTTATACCGCTGGTTTGCTGCAATGATCAAACAAACAGAGGACAACATCATGTAGCCAAAACCAATATATGGATATGAGTGCGTAGTAAATTGCGCTACTTTACCATCACCAAATACTGTCGGCATGAATGCCTTAACCGAGAAGGCGCCCATGTCATTCATACGGTGTCCATACCACCATAGCCATGCCGAGTAATCGATAATAAAAAACAGTGGCAACAGAATAGCGGGGATAATTAGCAACCAGTACAGAGCACTACCATTCTTTCTTGTCCCAAAAATCAGCAACAACATGGCCGCTATAATTAATCCGATAACGATATGAGAAGCCAGCGTCATGGTTTCTACCATGGGTTTAATCTTCTCCGGTTCGTTGAAATAGCGACCCAGATTTTTACCATAGTGCCAGGCCATCATATGGACATTACTACCATTCCATGCTTCCTGTTCGTCCGATGGCCTGCGTTTCTGATCGACATCAAAGCTACTCTTTAAACTAAGGATATGTTTCTGTTTTTCGCTAACCGGCTTACTTCCTGCTTCTGCCTTACTTTCTTCTACATCCACAACACTTTCAGCCAGAGAAGCCTTCATACGTGCAATCAACGCCTGGGCAGGCGATAAAATCTCCTCCTCAGCTGCATCCTGATCAAGTGATGTGACCAGACCATCCATATAGGCTGTACTCTGGTAATTCAGACCATCATCGCCGTACCAGGTCATCAACATCCAGACAACCAACAAAGCGAAACCCAACGACAGAACGCCCATGCGAATATTTGGATTGTTAAACATAAAACCGAGTAACATCACGACCAGCATCGACATCAAAAATGGAGATAATGCCTTTTCGATAACACCACCCGATGCGATCGGATACATCCCGACGTAGTGGTTAATCGTGTCCATTTCATGCACACAATTCAGTACTTCTTCCTCGACGATCTCCACATTTTCAATTTTCTCACAACCGTTAAACACACCGGTCATGTGAAAGTGAATGCGGATACCATCCGGGAACGCCTCAGGCGGATAGTTTGGCGCAGTTAGCGAAACCCACCATATCGGTGCATAGTAAATCGCCACCAGCAGGAGAATCGAAATACCCACTAGCACATTGGATACGATTAATCGTTTGTTACTCATAAGTGTAATATCTGAATCGTCAAACTACGGCCACCGCGCTATGACAGTGACCGCAGCAAACTCATGAGATCAATCGAAATCCGGGTTAAGCCAGTCAGCGGAAGGCGCAAGATCTTCCTTTGGAACAGGAGTGCGAGACACCCAGTTAATTACCATTTGCATCTCTTTATCGGTAAAAGTCTTGATCTGCTCCACCATGTCAGGGTTCGCATTACGGCGCTTGCCATCACGAATCCATTCAAACTGTCTCAGCATATAATTGTAATGCTGTCCTTCGATACGCGGATAATATTTATCTGGTATACCTTCGCCATTCTTACCATGGCACTTAACGCAGTTATCTTTGTAAAGCTTTGCACCTTGCTCAAATTCCGGTGTGCCTTTCTCCCACGGACCCTTTCCATTTTCCGGGTTCATCGGTAATTTCTCGATATAAGCAACCACATCAGCCAATGCCTGCGCATCACCGATCGATTCAGGTAACGCAAACGGATACATCGTTGGGTTATCGCGATTTCCTGCACGAATATCGGCTAGCTGCTTGATCAATACGCCCTTATGCTGCCCGGCCAACTGCGGAAATGTACCATCAGGTCGACCCCAACCTTCCGTCAAATGACACGCCGCACAAACTTCATAGACTTCAATGCCATTTTCAAGATCAGGCTTAAGCGTCATTGCCTCTTCCTGTTCGCCACCACCTTCATTCCAGGCTAAAGATGATGCAGAAAATGCTAAGCCTGCTACCGCAATTATCGTCGTACCCCATAATCGAATATTCATACTTCAAAACCTCCGGTTACTCATAAAATTCAGCCAAGCCCTGACATTGCCAGCGCAATATGTCGGGATGGTACCACCCCGCTTAAAAAATGGGCTTGAGCTAAATCAAGCCCCAATAGATGCATAAGTATATTACGATTTACTTATCATCAAGTGTGGCCAAGTATGACAACATATCGTCAAAGAGCTCATCGCTGATTTCATTAAATAACTCATTGTCATTCTCTTCATCGTCATGCAGACGCTCACCAGTGCGAAATAATTTAATCTGCCGCAATAAATACTCGCTGTATTGGCCCGCCTATCGCGGCGCATTTTTCTTACCGTAACCATCCTTACCATGGCAGGACGCACATTCATCTTTATAGATTTTTTGACCTGATTCCTTGTTACCCGTGTAATCCCGAATATTTACGACTCGCTTGCTCGCTTCAAGACGTTCAAGCGCATCAAAATTTTCTTCATCAATCGGTTCCAGTTTCGTCGATAACTCAATTCGGGATAGATATTCAGCGATAATACGGACATCTTCGCCCGGTAATTCCCTTTCATTCGCAAACGGGATCATGGGAATATTAATTCGCTTACGTTGCTTGAAGTCACTCAACTGCTTGACAATGTATTCTGCCTTAAGACCTGCAAGCCGTGGATATTCACCATCGAGACTACCTTGGCCATACACACCATGACAGCCGGCACATGTCTCATTGATTTCCTCGCCGTACTCCATGTCCAGTTCCATCTGTTCGCTTCTGGCGTCCCCAATAACAATCAGGTTGGAAAGAAGAACTGCAACAGTCAATAAAACGATCCTGGATTCCACAAGGAAGAAAAAACTGATTTTTAAAAGCTTGGTCACCATGTTACCCCTAACACAGAGAGCGTCATCGGTACCATCCACACAGCGGACCCACCTTCCCGCTGCAGAATGGATAATGTTGCTATCTGTCTACTTAAGGCTCCATAGTGGCAAGATAGTCAGCCAGAGCCTTCATTTCCTCATCACTAACCAGGTGCATCACACCCTTCATCGCCGCTGACAGACCATTGTTGCGTTTGCCGCTTTTAATATCTTTCATTTGCTGTAACGCATAGGCGGCGTTTTGGCCCGCAATCTTGGGGTATGAAGGCATAACAGGAGTCTTGCCATCCTGTCCATGACAGGCCGTACAAGTCTTGGTTTATACAGCGTAGCACCATCAGCTGCGACAGCGGATACTGGCAACATAACGGCCACAGAAATAAGTCCAAAAAGTAGTGGCTTTGTTGAAATTCGTTTCATACTAGGTACCTCTATAAAAGTAATTTAATAAAAAAATCGGGAGGCATTTACATGCCCCCCGATTCACAACGCAGGTGTAGTCAAGATTACTTCTTAATCTTCTTTGCACCATTCTCTTCCAGGAAGGTCTTGGCGCGCAGACCCATATCAGCAGTCTTAACCTGATACTGCCACCACTGGTTAGCCCAAAGCATGGCATTATTCCAGTCTTTCTTCTTGGCAGCTTTTTCAGATTTCTCTTTCGCACCTTTAGCGAAACCAAGCTGGTCAGTGGCATCCTCGACCAGGGCAACTACAGTTGGGAAGTCCTTGTAGTTATGACTGGTGATAAAACCAACCACCTGATCGATAACCTCTTGAGTGGCGATATTGGTTTCCACCTGTTTCTTGTAGTCAGCCTCAGTGTAGGTTACGCCTGCCTTCAAACCACCAGCCTTGGCTTTATAACCTTTGGGCTGAACCAGCAGATAACCCTGCATTTCGAGATGCAATGCTGAACAGAACTCGGTGCAGTAATAAGGATAGACACCTTGCTTGTCTGCCACAAAAGTTGCCGATGCAGTCTTACCTGGCTCGATAGAAAGCTGAACATTCTGTCCATACAGGGCAAAACCATGCACCTCATCCTGTGCACGTTCCAGGTTAGTCAAGTGTAACGATACCGTATCGCCTTCTTCCACTTCGATGATCTCAGGTGTGATATGCGAACGAATCGTGGTTCCATATACATGGACAGTACACTTACCACTGGCATCGCAAGTACGCTCCGTCTTCTCACGGCCAGCACGAGTTCTGTATTTGGAACGTGAGTCAGTACGACTATTCCAACCAGACTTATAACGCACACCCGGCTTTATCTTGTCCGCCTTGATAGAGACCGCGTAGTGTGGCTCACCCAGTGGTAGTGGCATGTCATACAGCAACTCCATTTTTTCACCACTGATATCAATCAACTGATGGTTCTGCGGATGCAGTGGTCCAACCGGATTAAAACGGTCGATTGACAGCTTATTTAATGCCACCAGGTACTTACCAGAAGGATCCATGGTATCGCCCTGCATGGTCATCAGGTGACCAACATTATAGTGAATAGATAGTTGGTCCAGTACCTTGCCTTCACAGTAGTCCCACTTGGTAATCATGGAATCTACGTAAATTGAGGTATAAGCCACACATTTCTTTGAATCATACTGTGTATGCAATGGGCCCAGGCCAACATTAACAGATTTATGTAAGGCATCCTTCAGCGCGATAATTGGTACACCGTAGGGATCCTTACCTTCAAACTTCTTGTTCTTTATCGCCTTCTGGATCTTATCCCAGCTGAAAACCCAGGTATGACTGTCAAGCTTACCTGACACAGTCATATACTTTCCGTCTGGCGTAACATCAATACCGTGTGGGCTTTTGGGTTCAGGAATCAGGAACAACAGCTCCTCCTTGATCGCCTGTTCCATAGTTATCAGGTATGAGCCCTTTGACTTTTTCACCTTACCGGCTGCCACTAACTCTTCGGCTTTCTTCCAGTTGGTTACATGTAGAAAGTCTGTATCCTTGGATGAACAGCCTGCTTCGAACGGCGGACGTCCTCTCTCATTACCACCCACATAACGTTCAGAACAGAATGAGTTAGTAAAACCCCAACCATAGGAAGGTCCTTTACCCGCATCTGACAAGTCCTGACTATAAGGTCCCATTTCAAACGTAAAGGATTTGGATGGGTCAATGCGACCCTTTTCATTATCAAACTTCCAGTAAGTCAGACCACCACGATACCGCTCATTAAATTCTTCAAGAGGGACAAACCCATCTTCGAGTGGTGCAGCATACTGTGCTGGATCCATAACATATTCTGAGTTTGGTGTGACGTAGGCGCCACCGTGCGCGCTCTTGAAGAAGGGGTTAACAACAATCTGCTTGGTTTCAAAATCGTGCAGATCAATCACAGCAATACGAGGGTTAGCCTTATCGTTGATAAACAGGTAACGGCCATCAGTTATCCCATCCTTTTCTGTAATCGCCGGGTGGTGAGTATCACCGTAGGTGATATCCTTCCCCTGAATACGACCCTGGGCCAATATCGCCTTGGATTCATCATCGAAACCATAGCCCTGCCAGGGTTCCGGGGTAAAAACACCAATATATTTGAGGATACGCATCGACGGGATGCCGTAGACGATTACCTGACCACTTTGGCCACCTGAACTGAATACGATGAACTCATCTCGGCCGCCACTGGGTGTATAAGTCTTGGCTGCTGCCAACACATCCTTCTCAGTCAGGCCACGTGCTTTCATCACGTCTTTCAGTGAATCCTGCGACCAGGCAGTACCAGCAGTAGCCATACCGACTAATGCGGCCGCGATAATAGATATCACGGGTTTTTTGATAATAGCCATACAATTCCCTCCTCTGGGTTTGATATCGACTTTGTTGCTAAAATTCTATATTAAGTTTCCGAATCCCCATTTACTCGGCAATAATCTACCTGCACATCATTAGCAAAACGGCGGGCCGCAGGTAATCTTGGCAGGCTAAACCTTTCAATACTGGCGAACCTTGATATAAATCAAATAGTAACTTCACATCCCCTTGAATATTTTTTAATGATCAATATATGAGCCCACCACCACCGTTTACCCATAAAATCCCTGTCGGTATTAGCAGCTGCCTGGCTGGAGAAAATGTCCGCTACGACGGGGGTAACCGACACGCACCGCTTATCGTGGAACAACTGGCTGATGTATTTGAGTTTCATACAATCTGCCCTGAGATGGGTATAGGCATGGGCGTACCCCGCAATCCTATCCAGTTGGTCAAAACCGCTGATAGTATCTGTGCACGCGGCGTCGATGACGCATCAATTGATGTCACGAAAAAGCTTGAGAAGTTTTCGCTAGATTGTCTGGAAGAACTTCCCACACTTTACGGTTATATTTTCAAGGCCCGTTCACCCAGTTGTGGCATTAAGGACGTCAATATATTTAATGAAACCGGCAAGCTACTTGATTCCAACGGAACCGGGATACACGCAATGGCTATAATGAAAATCAGGGAAGGCATGCCGGTAACCAGCGAAGCCCAGTTACAGGACACACAGTCCATTGAAAAATATAAACAGGATGTCATCAACTACTATCATTCAGGGAAAAACTAACTACTAGCCTGCATATCAGTTCAGAGTCTACTATTGATATAGTATTCATATATTGTGCTTAGCCTTCTAACCCAGAATCACAGGTGAATCCGTGGAACAGGAAATCAAACAAGTTCAGGCCGTCTACCAGCTGATTGTAGAATTTTTCATCAATTACAGCTTCCAGATACTTGGCGCCATTATTATTCTGGCACTGGGCATACTGGTAGCGAAAAAAGTCAGCAAACTGGTATTCAATCTCTGTGAGCGCAAACAACTCGACATCACCCTCAGCCGCTTTATCGCCAGTGCCACGAAGATCACGATTATCGTCATGGTCGCCATCATTGCACTGGGCAAGGTCGGTATCAGTGTTACGCCATTTGTCGCCGCTATTGGCGCCCTGTCACTGGGTGCTGGGCTTGCTGTACAGGGCCTGTTATCCAACTACGGCGCTGGACTGAATATTATACTGACCCGCCCATTCGTCGTGGGCGACACCATTCAGGTTCAGGGTGTTGCAGGACTGGTCAAAAAGGTACATCTGGCCTATACATTGCTAACCGATGAGGATGACGTAGAAATTAATATCCCCAACAAACATATCGTTGGTGAAATACTTCACAATTCTCATACGGACACATTAGCAGAGGAAACAGTCGACATTCAGCATGACAGCGACCCCGACACCGCGATTACCGCAATCAAACAGGCACTGGAAAATATCGATAACGTCAGCAAAGAAAGAACACCATTAGTAGGCATCGAGGATTTTGCCGACAACGGGATCAGCATCGGTATCCGGTTCTGGGCACCCACCAACCAGTACTTCGAGACACGCTATCGAGCGAATGCCGCCATTTATAGCGCGTTACAAAATGCTGATATTAATTTTGCATTACCGCAAAGGGAGATCAGGATGATTGATGGGCAACCGCTACCAGCAAAGAATTAATTAAAGTCACTTAATCTTCTTTCGTCCAGTAAATTTCGTTAGCGCCTTTCTCATGTGCTATCGCACGTGCTGCAACAAAGAGATAGTCGGACAATCGATTCAGATATTGCATTAACTCATTCCTGAGTTCGTTTTCACCATTTAGTGTCACCAGAGATCTCTCTGCACGGCGACATATAGTTCGCGCCATATGGTAAAGCGCCACAGTTCGATTACCTGCCGGAAGAATAAATTCCTTGAGCGGTTCAAGCTCACTATTCCATCGGTCAATCTGCTGCTCCAGCCCCATCACATGCCGTTCTGAGATCAACTGGTACTCAGGCATCGCCAGTTCTCCACCAATGGTAAACAGGTTATTCTGTATCTTTAGTAATGACGCATTATGCTGATCCGGCAAATCCTCGGCCCTTAATACACCGATGGAAGCATTGAGTTCATCGATATCACCAATCGCCGTAATAACCAGACTATCTTTAGCGACACGCGAACCATCGGCCATACCGGTCGTGCCATCATCACCGGTTCGCGTATAAACCTTTGATATACGATTACCCATCACTCAGAAGTCGTACCGGACCGACAGCCAGAAGTTGCGCTCCGGAGAAGGCTGAATGGATTCAAAACTGGCAATAAATGGTGGCACAAAAAGAAATTCATTATTGAGCGCACCGAAGTCTGCATATTCCTCATCAAAAAGATTATTTACCCTGAAATCTACTCGCCAGTTTTTTCTTTGGTACTTCACATTCACATTTGCAACACGATATCCATCAAGTTCATTCAGCTGATTGTTAAAATCGCCAGAGTATGGACGATCACTGATCGACTGCACTTCACCATAAAGACTCCAGTGTGGGCCAAACTGATGCCGTATGCCTAACCTGGACGTATAGTCTGCGACCATTGGCACATTGTTCCCGGAAAATGCGCCTGAGGTAACACTGGCATCAACCACATTCAGACCAAACTCCAGATCAGTGGCACGACTAAGCTGATACTGAACATCCAGTGACATACCTTCACGTTGTGTTTTATCCAAATTGATATTAGCAAAGTTTACTGGATCAAAAATGATTTCATTATCCAGATCCATCTCATAGACCTGCAATGACATCTGCCAGCTGTCCTTAATATATTCCACACCTGCCTCAAGTGATCTTCCGGTCTGATTATCGATAATTGTCGTTGTGCCAAACATAGGGCTTAGATATTCATCTACCTTGGCAAACCGAAAGTTATCGGCCCGGCGAGCATATAGACGCCAATGATTATCCGGCCGATATTCGATACCCAATTCATGAGCGGTCAGGTCATCATTAATATCCTGCCCCTCTGGGAAGGTAAAATCATCTCTTACTTCATTTTCCACCCGGCTATGCCGCGCGCCAAGTGTCGTGCGCAATTTGTCGTTTAACGGAATAATAACCTGTCCGTACCAGCTGGATACTTGCTGATCGTTATTCTGTATCCCAAAGCGGGAATTAAGCCGATAACGCGCATCATCATAGTCATATCCCAGCGTAGCGATCAGCGTCCCTTCGCTCAGTGGGAAACTACCAATCAGGCGTGGGTTCAGACTATTCACCCGCCGACGCTGGGTTGCCGGGATCGTCTCTGGTGCATTACGTGCACTTTGCAAAAACTCACCATCACTTTCGCGGTATGTCCATTCACCTTCAAAGCGCCATTCAGGTGTGAGGCGTTGGCTTATACCAGCACGGAATACTTCTGTTTTCGTATCAATATAGTCACTCAGGTATTCAGGCCTTGCCGAACGCCGATTGATTTCCGCCTCAGCAATATACAACGCGCCCGGTGTATGAAGACTTTCATCGGTTGTTTGAATTTCCGAAAATAAACGTCCCTGATCATGGCGATACTCCATCAGGCCAAACAGGTTTTCATAATCCAGTTCATTGTGATCGCGATAGCCATCAGTTTCACGCCGTTCCCCTGAAATCCTCACTGACAGTCTATCGGTCAGTGGTTGCGCCGCCTGTGCGAGTATTCGGTTGCCACCATAACTGCCCATACCCAGTTCTATACTGGCCGCGGCGTGACTGGCTTTTCGAGTAATGATATTAATCACACCACCAGCGGCCTGGTCCCCATACAGCACTGTCGCACTACCGTGGATAATTTCTATTCGTTCGATATCTTTGAGTGAAACACTGTTCAGATCAGGACCGGCGATATCCATGTTATTCAGGCGGCGACCATCGACTAGCACCAGGGTATTAGCATTGTCTGTATCGCCAAACCCGCGCATTCCAATGCTACTGCGTGATCCATCGCCAAACGTGTCAGTGATCTGAATGGTGCCACGACCTCGTAACACATCCGAAATATGTGCAGCACCGCCCTCTTCAATCTCCTGGCGCGTGATCACTTCGATACGAGCGGGAACCACAACCTCATTTTGTTTAGATCGAATACCGCTAGTAATCTCGATTTCCAGCAAATCCTTTGCTGACACAACTGGCGCATACGCAATCAACACGCCCAGCAGTAACTCCTTTTTCATTACACTTCCTCAAAATATTTGAGGTGATACAGGCGGAAACGTCATGATGCTTAAACAAAATGACTAATGACCAATAACAAATGACCAAATAACAGCCTGAACCACCCACCGTAGTTCAAATCCAAAAAGTAACAGGCCGGTATCCGGGCTCGTGAGATTTCTGCTCATCACGCCTTCCCATGCATAAGCACAGTGGCTGTGTGTGATTAATGACTCACTTACCGTTGCGGGGGCAGCACCGGCATCTGATTCACTGTGTGAATACATCACCGGTTTCCCGTTTAACCCTTTGATGTGGACCATCGCCGGGCACCTGAAAGGCGAACAATATAGGCTTTACCTATGAATTGCATCCTCTCATGCGGGGTATGTCTAACACGGGTATAATCCGCCGCTTCCATATGGCTCCAGGATAACTCTGGCTAATGACTGACAATACCGAACAGCTTGAACAACTACTCAGTGAACGCATCCTGATTCTGGATGGCGCCATGGGTACCATGATCCAGCGGCATAAACTGGAAGAGGCAGATTACCGTGGTGAGCGTTTCGCCGACTGGCATACTGATGTCAAGGGCAATAATGACCTACTGGTCTTAACACAGCCGCACATTATTCAGGGTATCCATGAAGAGTACCTGGAAGCAGGGGCCGACATTATTGAAACCAACACCTTTAATGGCACCCGAGTGTCCATGTCCGACTACGATATGGAAGACCTGGTATGGGAGATTAATCACGAAGCAACAAAACTGGCACGCGCCGCCGCAGACAAGTACAGCACGGAAGATAAGCCACGTTTTGTTGCCGCCGTGCTGGGCCCGACCAGCCGAACACTATCACTGTCCCCTGATGTTAATGACCCCGGTTTTCGTAACATTGAATACGATGAACTGGTCAAACAATACACCGAAGCAACCGATGCCCTGGTTAAAGGCGGCGCCGATATATTACTGGTCGAAACCATCTTTGATACCCTGAATGCCAAGGCGGCACTACTGGCTATAGAGCAATACTTCGAAGATAACGACGTAAAACTACCCATCATGATATCAGGCACCATTACCGATGCCTCGGGTCGTACATTATCCGGTCAAACCACCGAGGCTTTTTATAACAGCCTGCGGCACACCAAACCCATTTCAATCGGCCTGAACTGCGCATTAGGCCCGGACATGCTGCGTCAATATGTGGAAGAAATGTCACGTGTTGCAGAATGTCACGTCAACGCACATCCCAATGCCGGGCTGCCCAATGAATTTGGTGAGTATGATCTGGATGCTGCACATATGGCAGGTTATCTCGGTGAGTGGGCAGACAGTGGCTTCCTGAATATCATCGGCGGTTGCTGTGGTACCACACCCGTTCATATCAAGGCGATTGCAGAAGCTGTTAAAGATAAAACACCACGTATAAAACCCGAACTCGATGTCGAGTGCCGTCTGTCAGGACTGGAGCCACTGAACATCAGCAAGGATTCATTGTTCGTCAACGTCGGTGAACGTGCCAATGTAACCGGTTCAGCCAAATTCAAGCGTCTGATTCTGAATGAAGAATACGAGGAAGCACTGGATATCTGTCGTGAACAGGTAGAAAACGGTGCTCAGGTGGTAGACGTCAATATGGACGAGGGCATGCTGGATGGTGCAGCCGCCATGAAACGTTTCCTTAACCTGTGCGCGTCAGAGCCCGATATCAGCAAAGTCCCCTACATGATTGATTCCTCCAAGTGGGAAATCATCGAAGCAGGCCTGAAATGTGTACAAGGGAAACCCATCGTCAATTCAATTTCCATGAAAGAAGGCGAAGATAAATTCCGTGAGCAGGCAAAACTCTGTCAGCGTTATGGGGCTGCTATTATCGTCATGGCCTTTGATGAAGCAGGTCAGGCCGATACCCAGGCACGCAAGGTAGAGATTTGTACCCGCGCCTACAGAATACTTGTTGATGAAATCGGCTTCCCCCCGGAAGACATTATCTTTGACCCCAACATCTTTGCAGTCGCCACCGGCATCGAAGAACACAATAACTATGGTGTCGATTTTATTGAGGCCACTCGTGACATCAAGAACACCCTGCCCCATGCCATGATTTCTGGCGGTGTTTCCAACGTATCGTTTTCCTTTCGTGGTAACAACCCGGTACGTGAAGCCATACATGCCGTGTTCCTGTATCACGCGATTAATGCCGGTATGGACATGGGTATTGTGAATGCCGCGCAACTGGCTGTTTATGATGACCTGCCAGAAGACCTGCGTGATGTGGTCGAAGATGTTGTACTCAACAAAGATCCTGAAGCCGGGGAACGCCTGGTAGATCTGGCACCAAAATATGCCGGTGAAGCACATGCGGAGAAAAAGGAAGACCTTGAATGGCGCTCATGGCCGGTTGAAAAGCGACTGGAGCATTCACTGGTTAAAGGCATTACCGAATTTATTGATGATGACACCAAAGAGGCACTGGAGAAACTGGGTCGTCCAATCCTGGTGATTGAAGGTCCTCTAATGGACGGCATGAATGTGGTCGGCGACCTGTTCGGCGCCGGCAAGATGTTTTTACCTCAAGTCGTAAAGTCCGCCCGTGTTATGAAAAAGTCCGTCGCCTGGTTAGAACCACACCTTGAGGCCGAGAAAGCCGAATGTGCCGTTCAAACCCAGGGCAAGATACTCATGGCCACAGTTAAAGGTGACGTCCATGACATCGGTAAAAACATCGTTGGCGTTGTTTTACAGTGCAATAATTATGAAGTTGTTGATATCGGCGTCATGGTGCCGGCCGAAAAGATCTTACAGACTGCTCGCGATGAGAATGTCGACATCATCGGACTATCTGGATTGATCACACCCTCACTGGACGAGATGGTGCATGTTGCAAAAGAAATGAAACGGCAAGATTTTACTATCCCGCTAATGATTGGTGGAGCCACCACTTCCAGGGCACATACTGCCGTTAAGATTGAACCACAATATGAACACGGAGCTGTCTATGTCGCCGATGCCTCGCGTGCCGTAGGGGTTGCAACGACATTACTATCCGAAGATTCAAAGCCTGCATTTCTTGATGAGCTGAAAACAAAATACGAAAACATTCGTATACGTCGTGCTGGTAAGAACGAAGCAAAGAGCCTGATACCGATAGCCGATGCTCGCGCCAATGGAATAAAACTTGACTGGGATGACTATACACCACCCAAGCCTTCATTTACTGGTATCAAAGTACTCAGCGATATCGACCTGAATGATGTTGTGCCTTATATCGACTGGACCTTCTTTTTCCATTCATGGCAACTGCGCATGAAGTATCCGAAGATCCTGGATGACGCCGAGATGGGAAAAGAAGCTCGTAAACTCTACGACGATGCCCAGGTCATGCTGGATCAAATCGTTAACGAAAAATGGCTAACAGCGAATGCTGTCATTGGCATCTTTCCGGCCAATTCCTCTGGAGATGACGTCGAGATTTATACGAACGAAGATCGCGATGAATTACAAAGCACCTTCCACTTCCTGCGTAAGCAAAACAAACAACCAGAAGGCAAGGTGAACGAGTGCCTGGCAGATTTCATTGCGCCTAAAGATACTGGCAAAGCCGATTACATTGGTGGATTCGCCGCAACGGCTAGTATTGGTATTGATGACAAAGTTGCCGAGTTTGAAAAAGACCATGATGATTATCATGCACTCATGCTCAAGGCACTGGCCGACCGACTGGCGGAAGCGATGACTGAGATGCTACACGAAAAAGTCAGAAAGGAGTTCTGGGGCTATGCCAACGATGAACGTTTAAGCAATGATGAACTCATCAACGAAGACTACGCAGGTATACGACCCGCCATTGGTTATCCTGCAGGCCCCGACCACACAGAGAAGGATTTATTATGGGAATTGCTTGATGTAGAGAATAACACCGGCATCTGGCTTACCGAGAGCAAAGCAATGGTGCCGACGGCTGCTGTAAGTGGGCTGTATTTCTCGCACCCTGACTCCCGTTATTTTGCTGTCGGCAAGATCAACAAAGACCAGGTTGAAGATTACAGTGAACGGAAAGAATTCGATATTTCAGTCACAGAAAAGTGGTTAAGTCCAAACCTGGCCTATGACCCGGATTGACGTTTGCTAGATCAGAATACCCGACTGGTTATGAAAGCCAGTTTAGCTTGCCAACATACAAACCGAGCATTAAGAAGCGCTGACCTTTAAAGCAAAAGCCTGAACTAATGTTCAAACTTTTGCTTAGCCCCAATAACACTAAAAGAGCTTTCTTAAAAAGTGATGTTTCTGCTTACCACTTTCAATTAACACTGGCGACCCATGATGACAGGAACCATATATTTTTTCTTAACATAAGTTAGCTGCTTTAAATATTAGAACATCATAATTGACTAATGTCATGTCGTAAGACCTATCTTCACCCTAATCTTCCGCTACAAACTCAACCGTAATTTATTTTCGAAATTGGTATTGCCTTGCGCATATGAGAGGAATAACAAACGTATGCGTAATAATTATTAAAAATATTGCAGGCCTACTTTAGGAAAACGCAACAAGAGAGCATCACATGCTGGATATCACAGGAAATAATGAATACCCCATCAACAGGGAAAAGATCGGGTGTCATGCTTGTCGTTCTGCACTTTGTTTTCCCGACAACCTAACCGAGGAGGAATTGGCCAAATTTGATGGCCTGAATATAACCAAAAAGCACATGGAACGGGGAGATGTTCTATATCGTGCGAATGAAAAACTAACGAAGATCTATGTTGTTAGGACAGGCTCTTACAAAGCATCAATATCTGACTCTAAAGGCATTGAACAAATTGTTGATTATTTTTTACCTGGCGACATCATCGGTCTGGATACATTAAGTGATGTTTTACCACTCTCCAGGGTAACCGCATTGGAAACCAGCTCGGTCTGTGAAATTTCCGAAGCAGGATTTAGTAAAATTCATCGAACCCACCCTGCGATGAGAAGTGCTTTCATGAAAACCATAGGGCACAAAATTAAACAAGAGCAACAAAAAATGATGTTGATAGCACAGATGAATTCAGAGGCACGCCTGGCCTCCTTTCTTATCAACCTAGGTAGTCGTTTCCATGAAAGGGGCTTCTCTGCCACAGAATTTAATCTGAGCATGCAACGCCATGAAATTGCTAACTATATCGGTCTAGCGCCAGCAAGTCTTAGCAGGGCATTAACTGATATTCAAAGAAAAGGTTATGTTAAGGCGAATCGAAACAATATTAAGATTTTAGATTTTGATGGTCTTAGCAAACTGTCTTGCCTGCCGCGCTGCACAAGAAATCATTAATTGCTACTTACAAACCTCATAAGCATCAGGAATCGTGCTCTCTCGCCAGATACTCGTGTGACTGCATTTCCAGTAATCGGCTTAGTGTTCGCTGAAATTCGAAGGCCAATCTGGATCCCTGATAGAGTTCTTCAGGCGGGCTCGCGGCAGAAGCAATGACTTTCACATTATGATCATACAGCTCATCAATCAGCAGGGTGAATCGTCGAGCGTAATCATTGTTTTCGTCATTCAATATCGGCACATTTTGTATCAACACCGTATGAAAAAAGCGTGCAATTTCGATGTAATCAATTCTTGCCCGTGGTGGCCTACAAATCACACTAAATTCAAACCAGGCAATACCATCGACCCACTTAACGACTGGGATATCTCGCTGATTTATAACAATATAGTCTTCCTTCTGATGTTCTACCGCGCTGCACTCATGGAAAGCCAATACCAGGGATTCATCTGCACTATCATCCAGCGGTGAATGCCATATCTCTGCGTTTGCGATGTGACGTAAACGATAGTCAGTATCACTGTCTATTTTCATGACGACCAGGTTTTCTTTCAATACGCCAACCGCTTTAATAAACAACTGGTCTATATAAGGATCATCTGTCAGATCATCAGGCACCCGATTCGATGTCGTAATGAGTGTCACACCATTTGCTAGCAGGTTAATCAGCAAACCCTCCATAATCACGGCATCACCTTCATCCGTGATGTGCATTTCGTCCAGACATATCACACGGTAATTTTCTGCGAATTGCCGGGCAACCTTCTCCAGTGCATTGGGAGATTTACCCAGTTGGTGCAATTGCTCATGAACCAGAATCATAAAACGATGGGAATGCAGTCGATGTTTCTTTTTTATAGGCAATACATCATAGAAGGCATCCATCAGAAAGGTTTTCCCACGACCAACACCACCCCAGAGATATAACCCTTTGACCGGCTCCACCTGTCGACCCAACAAACCCGCAAAAATACTATCTGATGCCTTGCCATCCACCAGGTCTGCATAGATATTATCCAACGTTTCCACTGCAGCTAACTGTTCGTTATCAGCCTCAAACCCTTCCTGCCGCATGCACTGTTGATAATATTCAATTACTTTCATCATCTAATCATAATGTAACTACCGCCAACAGTCAGGACTATTCAATACAAGGTTTTAATGCGACGATATCAACATGCCAGTACATTGTTATTCCCGCCGCTTAATGACACCCTTTCAGGGAACTTTCCAGACTATAGCGGTTAATAATGCAGAAGCAGAAAGCACGGATGGTAATGAGTGGGTCATATATCTAACACACGAGAGTATTGTTTCCCATACCGGTCTGGCCGAAGTTCGATATGGCACATGGACTCAAGCTACTGGCCTTATGCAGGCAAAGATACATGGCGTTGCCGATCTATCGACGCACGAACAATGTCTACCCGAATTAATCAAAGCCCTTGAAACCCATGCCAGTCAAACACCTTTCCCTTTAATTGATCATTATGAATTCTGGCTACTTGACGAAGCCACACAGCACCCATTAGCACTACTGGATACTACTAACATTGAAGCTGATACCAACCCACAGCATTTTGCAGGTGAGTGGCGCCCATCACAATCTGTTGCCAATAGCTTCCAGTCTGAATACGGGGACTTCGAGGATTTAATGGCGTTGGTCAACAAGGCTGCCGGTAAAGCCCATCGTGCTATATGGTATAAAAGAGATAGCGCTGGCAATGGCATCAATGCTGATAATCATGAACTGGCTGCAGATAAATTCCCGAGCCTGCTGGTACAGAAAGATTATTTTGAAAACAATAATCAAAGACTCATTCAGGATTACTTTTACTGGGATGCGCCTGCTTTACTCCAGCTTCATCACCTGACAACCCGGCAAAGACAGGAACTTGAAAGCTACGCCTGGCAACAACCATTAAAAGTAGAACACCTACACCACTTCTATCCTGAAAGCCTTGACAAAAATGGACTGGAAGTCGCCCTGGTAAAGGCAAAACTGATTGGAAAAAGTGAAAATCCGGATGGTTGGCATGAACCCTTTCTGCCATACGTTAATGAATAACTGGCTTAACGCATTACAACTTAATCAACACCTACAACGCTAAATTCCATCCACTTGTTAACCGAGCCACTATTAAAATCTCCAAGTATGATATTTTCATTCACATCACGCGCGTGTACTTTCCAGAGATAATAACCACCGGGTTTTAACAGGCCGGGCTTTAACTTGAGGCGAGGCTCCTTGATCAGCTTTGAATTCAGAATCTGCGTGGTTTCATAACCATCTCGCATAAACACCTTATAATGTGTAGCACCAGGAACCGGCTTCCCCTTCTTTTTCAGGTGCATGAATTTACTCATATCAAGATCAGTCACTTTCTTTCCATCAGGGGAATACACCGTCATCATTTCAATATTCTTAAAGTGTATTGTTGAAAATAATGACTTGAAAAACATGGGACGGTCCGCCCAGTTACAGATATGCATATCGAAAAAACCCAGCTCGTTTCGATGAGGGTCACTATCAAAAACTGGCGCCAGATCATTTTCTGCCAATGCGTCAGAATTAAATAACAATACAAATACAGCGACCAATAAGCGATGCTTCATTTTACTTTCTCTCATGTTTATTATTTTTTATTACTTTCTCTAAGCCTCAAACTCAAACCTTTCAACATACCCAGAGCCAACTCTGGATAACGAATGATTAACTGATGAAGCTGGTTAGTGTCTAACGTTAACACAACGGTATCTTCCAGCACATGCGCTGTTGCTGACCTTGGCAGGTTATCCAGTAGACTCATCTCACCAAAACAATCACCCTCCCCCAGCTCTGCCACAAACTCCTTAACCTTTGGGTCTTCATTAAGTGAAATACCCACTTTACCTGACTGAATCACATACATGTGATCACCATTCTCATGGATATCAAATATTCGTTCGCCCTTCAGATAATTTTCAGCATCCATTGCCTGCGCAACAAACCGCAGGTCTTCGGTAGGCGTTTGCTCAAACACCGGCGAATTTTTTAATAACAGGATTCTGTCAAAAATATCCATAGATTATTACCCAGTCATGCCGTTACTAGTGGCTGTACAGCTTGTGCGCACCGGGATAACCATGGGTCATTTTTATTAAGGCACCAATCAATAACATCACTGACTCCTGTAAATATATTACCCTTCTTATAATCTGGCGAATCAATAATCATTGCCAACGAGCGCCCAATCTCCTCGTTTTCCAAACCATGTAGCGCCTCGCAAGCTGCGGCCCTAAATCGCATTTCATGACTCTGCATACCCATTCTTATCACATCGATAGCATCCGATGCCTCAGAACCCTGAAGGGCTTGCAAGGTCAAATCTATAGTCCCCTGGAGACGTTCTTCAAGTAATAATAACAGCACCTGCAGTGCCGAGTTTTTCGATTTTTCTTCTTCATGTCTTACCAATTGCACGGCCTCATTTAACTGTACGGCCTCATTTAACTGTACGGCCTCATTTAACTGTACGGCCTCATTTAACTGTACGGCCTCATT
>Ga0126335_1000211_pt1 | contig 27944 bp, 8 predicted proteins | sample OlaspJWI45metaG_FD_108409 | JGI IMG/M metagenome (GOLD analysis project Ga0126335, IMG submission 108409) | Marine gutless worms symbiont microbial communities from Oahu, Hawaii - Olavius sp. 1 OAHU.JWI-45 metaG | ecosystem: Host-associated > Annelida > Digestive system > Unclassified | place... | reverse complement strand
CACTCGACTTACCCACATTTGGGGTAATCGCAGGGGTCAACCCAACCGAAGTGCAATGGAAGGGCCTCGCCCTGGGGGATCGGCCTCGCTGATCACCGATTCCCCCGTGCCAGGTAAGTATGAATTTATTCGCCACTCTGGCCAGTTACAAAGGAATTGTTTGTGAATTATCGGTGTGCGAATTAGTGTTTATTATATATTAATAACAACGAATTTAATCACGCTTGATTGCATACATCTTAATTGTTATTTGCTATTGACGCTTCAATGAAAATTAACCATGCATAGTGTTATTTAACTATTTTATTGTTACTCAAACATAACCTAGCACAGAACAGTCGAGTGGCGCCACCTGGCGATTAAATATACAAAACTGAACTCTACTTAGCCTGCGTGATAGCTATTCCTCCACCTATTTCTCACATTGAACGAGTAACATCAGTTAATCTCCTTGGTGTCTATATTCTAGAAAATTTTAGTTGTGATATTCATTTTAAACACATCATCACTGTTTCAAGTCAGAGACATCCTATAGGCCTACTAAAAGCTTTAAAGCGCCAAGGGTCTGGAATTGTTACAAGTGTATTTCATACAATATTGTTAATAAAATCACGTATGCAATTCCTGCATGGTATGGTTTCCTAAAGAAGTCATATATTGCAAATAAATAGCCTTAAAGCGCGCATCCAAATCTGTTATCAGTCTTGAACAATTATTGCAAGATTACAATGATAAATTGTTTCATAGAGCAACTTATGGGAACCATGCCATGCATCATCTTCTCCTCAGCCGTTAGTCCTCAGGTTATAATTTACGAACTCTAGGCAATGGTTTGTGTGTAAATTTTATTAAATCTCAACTTCACAAAAAGACATTCATTAATAGTGCAATATTCAATGACCGTTATTTATTCCTTATGTATTGTTTTTATGTGTTGTGTAGGCCTACTTTCTCTACCGCTATGGACTTAGCCTAGACCTACAGTCAATGTTGTGTTGCCGTGTCACGCGTTTGTCGTGATTATGTTATACACAGTAATAAATAAAGAAATAAATAGTACAACTAGCCCATGTCCTACTTATAGTAAAAAGGTTTCGTATTACCAAAATTATCAAATACCTGTAGTTAACTACAAGTAGTTATTAGTTAACTACTGCCTATCACTGCGGTTGTACTCGTACATTCGAAAAATTATTATTGATTTCACTTTTAAATCTTTTGCAATACGTTTTCGGGGTTTCTGGTCGATTCTGCTCGTAGCTTATTTCAAAGCATGGCGACGCTGGACCAAAGTCGGCCTATTATATACAACTTTATTCACACCAAAGTGTAGCAAGCAATGGTATTGAAGTATTGAATGAACGATTTTTAAGTGTTAGTTTAATTGTAATTTGCTTCGTTTCTTTTTCTTGATCTATTTTCGGTGTTAGCCTATAGACTGTTCATCACTTGATTAGCTTATGCAGTATGCTAGCGACTGTGCGTTCTCTTAAGCAAATGTTTGGCAAATAAAATGACCCGCGCCGCTCTAAATATGGATATTGATGATGGTATTGGACAGATAGCAGAGATACTATATAGCCTACAGTCTTACACTATCTCTGCAGATAGCTAGCTCATTCTCATAGCTAGTTGTGCTCCGTTCAGAACTTCAGACCATCTACCATCTATCAACCGATCACACATGACACATGGACAGGACAGCACCAGTGGACCAGGACCACCCAATGAAAAATGACACTGATGCTGACAACATGCCATTATTGTTGGTCTTTGTAGCCTATTAGCCAAATCGAATTTACGGTGAATTTTCTGCTAATAATTATAGTAAATTAGCACTTGCACGGGAGTTTAATAAACGATCGCAGGAGTTTTCAAAAGCAAAGTCTACGCAATCCTACAATGTCATGCAACAGGATCATAGTGAGCCTGTCAAACATTTAATGTGTTCACTAGAAATAAACAACAACTAATCGATTAACGCCGTAAGAAGCGCACGCATAATTCAGTCTGACGGCTGCACTACTGTGTGCAATAATACGCACACACATCAGATCGAGCCATCTTCAAAAAATTGACTGATAAAAACCGCCTGTTCCCCGACCGATTCTCCGATCGGAAAGATGCACCTCTCTTCCCGTAGGTATTCACGCATGATTGATGACACTTAAACTGAACAATACAATCAATTGATAGCTACACGTGCTTGGCACTCAAGCGTCGTTTCCTTGTGCGCTGCACTGAGCTGCGAATCGCGTTGCGTTGCGTGGCGAGCGGCAGTACTTGCTGACAAGTGACGACTATCTCTGCGCGATGCGTTGCTTGACGAGTGCCAGCGAGTCACATCTAGTTCCGTTTAACTGTCACTGCATACTTACTTACTTACTTATTTACTTACTTACAATTATGCCAAGTTGTACGGTCGAAACAGCGACGTCGTTGTCGCACTCACATCGTCACGTGACTCGGAAGTGACGTCATCACAGACCGGCGATGGCGACAGTTGACTGTTAATCGCATTATAGCGGTCAGCGTTGTCGACACTTCTGCGTAGATCATTAGCAATTAGTTGTGCTCGGGGACTATATGCTGGCGCGGACGTGGCGGCCCAGCTGGCGTAGTAGTGAAGCGGTGAAGGTACGGAGGAATACTGTCGAGCATGTGCGCGTGCGTGGGCCTGTAGTGCCAGCGACCAGACATGTAGAGGCGCGGCGGCAGCCCACGACATCACCAGTCTCTGACGCTTGTCCTTCATCCGGCGGTTCTGAAACCAGATCTGAACACAAAGCACCAAGGGGTCGTCAGCAGCGCTGATGTTGCAGTGTGAACGCTATAGAGTTTTGGGAATCCACCCCCACTCTCCACCCCACTAGAGGTGTGCGGGTTGACCATTTCAGCTACCCGACCCGTACTCGTAGCCGATTTGCTTACCCGACCCGCGCCGAAGGGGAGAAAGAAAAGGGGAAGAAAGGGATCGAGGAGGGAAAGGGAAGGGGTGGGGTTTGCGACCCTAACGTTAATCTGGAATGATGCCCCTGCCTCTAAGTATTAGTTCGCAAATCCTTAAATTATTCAATTATTGTGAGGAAACGTGGCGGCATAAATACAGACCTTGATTGTAGACTCTGGGAGGTTGAGTGCGGCAGCGAGCTGCGATCTCCTCGGTCGAGACACGTAGTTTTCCTGACTGAATTCTCGTTCAAGTCGCGTCAGCTGATCCCTCGAGAACGACGTCCTGTATCGGCGACACGTCAGCTCGCTGTCGTCGCGTCCTGCTCGTGATAAACCAACAATATTCACGTCACAGCGGCCTTATACTGCCTAGAGACGAGCGAACGTGTCGGCCGACATGTTGGTCTTCTGAAGCCACTTAGTTTTAACTTCACTTTTAAGCTTGGTTCAGACCGACCACCCGTGGGTCCTAAACGCGGCATGCGGGTGCTGTAAACCGAACTTATAGTTACCTTCAGGTCGGCCAGCCGGGGCAGTATGCTGTAGCTGCCCGCTCCAAAGGTAAAGGTATAGGTAAAGGTAAAGAAAGGCTCCTGTGACTTTGACATTGAATTTTTGACCTTTAAACTCAACAAGAAGGAAGCGCTGATGTTGCAGTGTGCATACATACACCTGAACCATAAAGCATTATAAATGCAGCGACAGGGATATACGCATCAAAACTTCTGTAGCAAATTCACGACAGAACTTCAGCCTGCGTAACGGCCATAAAGCCGAAGCCGATCATATCCCACTAGACCTACAAGCCTAAGCCCATATATTCATTACCATCATCTCTCATCTACCTATACTCAGTGCTGAATTACACGCCAGGCCATTCCAGGCACTCTGTGGCTACCAGAATGTTGCCCCTGGGTGCTTTAAATATTCAAGATTTCTCTTTAGAGCTAGTTTTTCCACCGCATCTCCATCTGTGTGCCTGATTTATACCCGGCTGCATTACTGAAAGGTCATTTGTGTGAAGTTGTCTTTGTGAAAAGTCTCTTCTGTATACATGTGGCGGCGATGTATGTTCGCCTTGATGTCCGCCAGAGCGACTGTTGATAACACACTGGAGAATGTTCAGCTTCAGCAACTTTTGAGCTTCCGCCAAGTCCCGTGCGTGATGCACCGGCCGCATATTTCACTATGTACATACATAACTTGCATCATCATCGTTGCATGCAAGTGACAGTGACGGTGTACGAGAGACTATAGATGAAATACACGTGAAGACGCAGTTGCAACTTTGCTCTTAAATTTGAGGCTTAAATCCCACTTTTCACAGCAAGACGGCTGTATACTCCATACGCATATAGGTGCAGCCGTCGAGGGCACACTAAAATAGTGGCCCTTCATTTAAAACCGTTCCGGTGCCGTATCAAATCAATCTATGGACAAAATCTCAAGCCATCATAACATACAGATCAGACATTTTCTGTATATCTAAAACTGAACGTTCGAGTAAATTTAATATCTCTAATGTATGTTGTTTAAACGCTCCTTCCTGAGAGGCCAGAAATTGTCTACTCACTCCGTACCAGAACTCACAATAGGCCCAAGTCTCAGTCTCTTATTTGTAAAACTAGTGATTTAATGATGTCATTTTATAATCACAGCATTGCATAAAGATTGTTATTGATTGTTTTATCACAGTGCAGTTTTATATTGTATTTGTATAGTTTTATCTATACATGTAACTAACTAACTTTCTTGGGCCTATCTCTCCTCATCTGTTGTCATAGTTGCGTGTGTCAACTTGTATTATTAAAGAAACTTAATGATGCTGATGCTGATGTACTAACAAAAGCTCAGCTGTGGCTAACATGCTGCCCGAACGCTTGTACGAACGTATTCACCAGTTGCGTGGTGGGAAATAATGTATCCCCAACATTTGACGCCCTCAACGAGAGAGATCCCCTGAGCTATCGGGTTCATATTCGGTATGGGAAAACTAGAATGGCTGGGCTACAATCTCGTGAAGTAAGTAAGTAAGTAAGTACTTTACTTGACATATGGCAAACGCACATGCAACATACAAACTGATCTTGAAACAAGTGACTGTTGTCAGGATGCGTGAGGATGGTATAGAGGAAGTGCTTGGTAACTGCATTTTCCATAAATCTGGCAAGAATTGGAGCGATGTAATCGGAACAGGACTGAGGAGGCTCAACCTTGGGTACCGGGGTGATGGTGCTGGATTTCCACTGCGTAGGAACAGTAGATTGCTGTAGGGACAAATTGAATGTATGACTGATTGGAGCGATGAAGTCTGGTGTTTCACATGTTAACAATTGCACGGTCTCACGTGCCCTGTGGGCAGGAGCATTGTCCTGTCAGCAACGTCTTCCGGACCATGCAGTGACTGCACTAATTATATTCATCTTTATTCGCCGTAAAGGTAGCAGAAGAAACAGCTTAACTAACTTAACTAAGTAACAACCTCAATATATGTATATATACATTTTGCATTACCATTTAGCAGCAAGTGTATGCCTATTTTGTTTGTTGCTTAGTTGTATATATACACATACATACAACTAAGTAACGAAACGGAAAGTGAAATATTTGCTGTCGATATTTGAAGATTAATAACTCCACTTTTAAAGAATATTTTTCTAACAAGATTTTGTGGTTCTTTCAGCGATATATTCAGAATCCATTGCACATAATTTTGTTAGGATATGCTTGAGATTTTGCATTTCTTTCCAGTGTTGTCTGTGGATTACTTTTTTCCCGGACACAGTGTAATTTCAAGCCTTTATGATGCATTATATTGAATATTTTCAGTGCACATAAATGCTGGGTTATTCACCGGCATCGTTGGCCCCTCATCATCATCAGCTTATCATTGTGAGCAGCAGCTGCAGCAGCATTGGCGGCGATCATCATCGCTGAGTAATACAAGTAGGCCTATACCGCAAAGTTCAAAAGACAAACCAGGCGACAACACGGCACAGCAATAGCACTTCAGTCACAATGAACTGGTGGCCTTCAGTTAACCTCTTTCAGTTCAGTGGGATTAATATAGACATACCTAGATAAGTAAGACTAGTAAGTAATAAAACTTTTAAGGCTGTCTATTCTTACGACCTATAAAGTCATAAAAGCGACCTGTCCCGTTACGGTAGGCCAGGCCAAATATGCCTGTATCTAATATAGTTTGCTTCGGAATTGTCTGTGTTTCTGGTCAACGAGAGATCAATACAGTTTTGGAGAAATTATTGTTTGCATTTGCTCTTTTTTCGTTTTGGCATTTGCAGCCTTATTTGACATTCGGCGATGAAAAAGAGTTGGCAAACCACAAACATACCGAGACAGACAAAGTATATCACTTTCAAGTGCTTCGAACAGCAACGTGCTAAATTTTGCCTACCTAGAGCAGTTTCATATTCGGTTTCAAATTTTAATTGTAAATCGTTACATACCTGATGCACCATGTCCAAAAAAGTGGACCTCATCGTCCCCATGACGTTAAATTTGAGTAGATTTTCCTAATTTGTAATTCTTTTGCTGTTGGAATTAAAATCATAAAATGTAATGTATGAAATTTCCAACAAAACTAGGCCTATATATAGCAGTGAGAGAGTTTCGAAAATCGACAAAGTTTTGACAAAAGTTAGCACTATAGGCCCTATAAGTTGAGAGTCCTGCATTTTTGGCAACGTACACGAATTAGTATAGGCCTACCTTCGTTAGCGTGTAGACAGAACTAAATTAATAGCGTACGCTATTTACATACTTGCAGAAGCAGGTGCTTGCGACAGAGCACTGTCATCGTTCGCCAATGTCTCGTCAAACTTCGCCTTGTTAATTTTCTCGAATTCCATCATCAAACTGTGCCGCAGTCTGTGAGGTTCGGTTTCTTGACTAAAACTTCAGGCCTATGCCTTCTTTCCATTTTATATGACACATCTTATAGGCCTATAACTTATAGCGGACACCTGCCATGACGTCATCGCAGAGCGCCAGTGCCTCGCCAGCGATAGAGAGGCACCAAACATTTAATCTGCAAACGTTTCAGCTTAAGCGAAATTCGTGTTCACGGCCCGTGTTCACAGGTGGTGTGAACCGGGCTTAAATATTTACCAATTGTTCCGGAGCAGATTTAGCAGTGAGCAGACGTAACAGGCTGCAGCCCGATATAACTGGCCTTTCGATCAGTTCAGTCAAAAACATATAAAACTCACTTACGTGCACTCACAATTTCATTTTGTTTCTGGGATAATACATACTGTTAGGAAAGAGGCTTAGCCGCTTAGCTATCTACTAAGCTATAGATATGTGAGGCGATATTAAATATACAGAAAACCTTACAATAGCTTAAGACTGAATGTTTTCGTTAAATGTTTCGCAAATTCGTGGATTGGCGACGCACTGCCAGTTAGACTGAGTCACGCGAAGCGTGATAATGCTCGGATTGTAGGCCCGCGATGATGTTTTTGCTATTAAGTGTTCTTGTTGACACAATGAGACGGCACGTTTGGTATCGTGTTACTGCATGTGCAGCGTGCAGACCGATCATGTCGACAGCCGATTAATTTTAACACTGTGTCCCTGCCGAGTCGACTGCAGGTTTCATAACCACGTGTTTAGTGGCACACCACAACCTTTCAACCTTTCCCGCAGTTTTCAACTCTCATGGATTGGCGACTCCAACTTTGTCAAACACATCGGCCTAATGCAAACAGTACTATAGCATCTGTTCTTAGGAAAGTCCACAAAACTGCTGCCACCAGCATTTCTGTTTTTATTGGCTCAAATATGCCAGACGTTAGTCCAGCTGCGCTTTTTCTTCTTCTTGTGGTGCATTAAGAGCCATAGCTGATCAGCCAAGCAACAGCTTCATCGTCAGCAGAGTGTAGTAGCGACAAGCCGCCATTTAACTTCGACAGAGGACAAGAGTCGACAATGTGGGACATCGTTTGCTTTTCACCACAAGGACACAAATCAGTAGCTGCCTGGTTCCATTTCTTTTTACAGGCACCGTGTGACCCTGTGCAGTCCGGAAACGGTTAAGCAGGGACCACTGTAGTGGGGTCATCCACTAGGAAAAAGTTGACCACCTGAGCCGACTTCCAGTTTTTTCATTGACTTCTGATGTTCACACGTATCAGATCCTGCCACAAAGGCTTCCTGGATGGAAGACAGGCATGCAGAGGGTTGGTGATATCAGAAGGTGGCCAGTTGTCACGAGCAATTAGCTTCTCCATGAGCTTATGGCAGCTGCGCTGCAAACAGCTGAAAGGGAAAGGAAAGAAAGTGGAGCAGAGTCAAGGGTAAAGACAGCTGAGATGAGAAAAGAAGGGAATAATATACAGGAGGTTGGAAAATTCACTCTTCCACTCTCCCCACCTCATCACATGACCACGACCTCCCAGTGACGTAAGCCTATGCCCTTGTGATGTGCAATACGCCACTGCATAGGCCTATAATACAGCATATGAGCTGAGCGTAAGCAGAAAAAATGCCCCAAAATAGAAAATAGCTGCTCAGAGATCAAACCTATTTCTGCGTCAGACGGTGTGCATATAGGCCTACAAATTCCACCTTTGGAAATTTTAAAATGGAATCGAGTCAATCGACGTCAAATTCTAGGGGAACTATAGTAAAAAGAAGTAAAGCAAAGACTGAACAACAGAGTTGAGACTGCAGAGGAAAGGTAGAAAAATGTTAGATTCGAGTTCGACTGTTTCAGCTAGGGCCTACCTAACAGTCCTTAGAGCCGCCACTGTGAGACTGAGTTGAAGCGGTAGCCCCCCTGCGAAAGTGCGAAACAATGTGCGTATTAATCATATGCAGTTAAGTAAGTTGTCAACTCACATACATTATAGGCCTACTCGCATTTATAGGCTTCTAAGTTCTCACGCAGAAATGTAGATGCATTTATCTTACTGCTGTGCGTTGTCCTCTCTAGCACATTTTACGGAAGATGACCAAGATGAAGACGAAGAGCTCGTCTTCAAGAGTGCAAATAAAAACACTAAGTATAACCAATTGCATTTTACACTTTATCTTAATCTGTCTTAACTATACGCACATACAAAAATGCACAAACAATATATCTTGGTTTAGCAAGGTCAAACGGTTTGATTTTACATTAGAAATGAGATGCGTGAAGTTGAAAGTGAAAATGTGTGGAAAAAACCCACAGCTACAAAACCATGGAACTTGTTTGCTGCCATCTGGTGAATATAAATTAGTCTTTTATACAAGGTATAAATGGGAAGTTTCATTATGAAATCAATGTCAGCTATTTTACAAATCAGAATTTAATGTATTCTGTCATAGTTTGTCTTGTATACATATTTTAATTGTGAGTTTAAAATCGTTGTCTCCTGACATTGAATAAAAGAAGAAATATCAGAAAGAAATACCATAGCAGTCGTGGCCGAGTGGTTAAGGCGATGGACTAGAAATCCATTGGGCTCTGCCCGCACAGGTTCGAATCCTGTCGACTGCGTTTAATTTTTCACCAGCCAACATTTTCAAATTATCACATTACCGATTTACGCTACATTTTATGACATTTAATTTCATACTTACAAGAGTTATCGCTATCGTAGCACAATCCCGAACCCTCTAAGAAACATGTTGCTTCTTCCTTTTTTCTGCACAAGAGAGCAATACTGATGGTGACGCTGAAAATGTACGACCTGAAAATGCAGGACAAAGAAAACTATGGGTCTGGAAAATGCAGGACTGGAAAATGACGGACAAACTTTTAGCAAACTGTGAGCACAATTACGGTGTCTTGATAATACACTTCAAAGTAGCACAGGCATGAGTAGTCACCTACAACTCGAGTTTAGCAACGGAAATATCACTAAAATCCCTCTACCAAATTATTTTCACCGTTAAACATGCATTTCTGATTTTTCTATGCGCCCTGTTCATTGCGTTTAACTATGGTGAGTGCACCTGCACGAACTGACCCAGATAAAATCTAGGTCGGCAATTGTAAGCAATAAATATGGCTGCAGAGGCGAGCGGAGAAGCGTCTGAGAACGTAAGATGTGATCGGTGTGGTGATGTAGGACAACAGCAGAGAATCATGGTGACTAGAGCTGACGAACAGACTGGATACCCACACAGAGTACGCGATTTACTGCTATTGTTAACCTTCTGATGGGCTGCAATACAGCCGCCTGCCCGTTAACGACAAAAAAGTTATTGTCAAATGATGAGGATAAAGCTTCGGCTTTCTGTAGTTACTTCTCCAGTGTCTTTACAATAGATGACGGTACTACTAATAATGTAGAATCAAGCAAATGAAATTTTAAATGAAACAGATCTTGAAATATCTTTGTCTGATGTAGAATTTAACGATTTTAGTATCTTTAAGGCTCTTGATAAGCTAAACATATATAAATCTCCAGGTCATGATGGGCTACATCCTAGAATTCTGTTCAGAACAAGAAATGTGATCTCAGTTCATTTGAGGATTATTTTTGAAGCATCTATGCTCATGAAACAGTTACCGAAGGACTGGATTAATGCAAATATTTGTGCAGTACACCAAAAAGGCAACAAGTCAGCTTTGTCAAACTATCGACCTATAAGTTTAAATAGTATTCCATATAAAATAGTAGAAGGATTTATTAGAGACCATATAATGAAACACTTTACTGATAATAATCTGTTTAATAACAACCAATATGGCTTTCTTAAAGGAAGATCAACAATGTTACAACTCCTTCGTATAATGGATGAATGGACCGATATCTAGAAAGTGGTGGACAGATAAATGTCATATATGCAGATTTTGAAAAGGCATCCGTAAGTTGCATTATTATAAGGTTAACGAGTCAGTAATTCTTTGGAATAGAATCATTCTTGTGTAATAGGAAACAACGAGTTAAAATTAATGGCTTTTACTCAGACTGGGCTGATGTATTGAGTGGAATACCACAGGGAATTATTTTAGGTCCTATTTTGTTTATTATTAATATTAATGACTTACCAGAGGTATGTATGCAGTTTATTAACATCTATCTGTTTGCAGATGACGCTAAGCCATATAAGCATGTAATTACTGACGATGACCATCAGGTACTCCAAAAGGGTTTGAATACTTTTCAAGAATGGTCAAACAAGTGGTTGTTAAGGTTAAATATAAATAAATGTAAGATATTTTTTATGGAAGAGATGTTAATTTTGAGTACAAATATTATCTTTCATCTACAGCTCTGGAAAGTGTTGATGTAATAAAACACCTAGGTGTGGTATTCAACTCAGAATTAAGTTTTGTTTCTCATTGTAAAGAGAAGATAAACAGAGCATACTTCATGTTGGGTTTGATTAAGAGAAATTTTATATATTCAACAGAGGAGGTGTTTGTTGCACTATATAAAAGTTTAGTTAGGTCTCATTTGGAATATGGGTTCATGGTAAGAAACTTCTGGGATTTTAATTTGGCAGATAGCTTAAGCCGGTGACAGACGTGCAAGAAACTTGTACAAGAAACTTGTAAGGGAACATCAAATAGAACGTGTTCTATCTCGTGCAAGAAACTTGCACAAGAAAATCTTGCTGCAAGTTGCTGCAAGTTGCTATCATAGACATGCAAGTTTCTTGTACAAGTTAACTTGTGAAAGTTAACTTGTACAAGTTTCTTGTACAAATTTCTTGTACGTGTGTCACCGTCAGCTGTGAATGTATACTTGACATTTGTTTAAAATAGATACGTTACTAACTACTGCTGCTTTCCATCATTTGTCATTATGTAACGTAATGCAGTGCAAGCTCACTGCAAAGATGCTGCAAGCTTTCTGCAATGAAATAGAACCTGCTTCTATTTTTCTGTTTTTTTTATCCGCAAGGCCGCAGGCTTCCACAATGAATAGCTGATCAGAGCGGCTGATGTAAGGGGCTATTCAAATATTATATCAAGCTCCAAGGGGCTCGGGGTAGGCAGCAGTGTGACAGACTGTGACATGGGGAAGGGGGGAGTCCATCTGTCTGTCATGTCACACAAAGTTTTACTTACTTACATACAGCTTTGAATAATCTCTCTAGCTGTGAATATTCTGCTACTCAATACTTCACTGGTAATGAAAGTCACCCTGGTCCAGCTGGGATTGTGAAGAAACAAGAAAGCGTTCTTTGTGCTGAGCGTAGGGCCTGTATGCAGCTTTCTTGCCCGCCGGTATTGAGTTGCAGTGGTTACAGCCACTATCATTAGTAGAATGCGGCAGTGCGACTGTTAATGACGTTAATTACCCACGCTGTCGGAAAATAGTGACACATGACACAACACTGCTGTCAGGTACAGCTGTCACATCGATCAGACAACAGTACAGTACAGCAGACTCCACACAGATCATGACAAGTATAGGGAGTAGTGTAGTATGCCATGCATGGTAATTATGGATCTATTTCATGACAATTAGTATCACTAAATCGGCTTGTGGGGGTGTTCAAAGGGGGGAGGTTCATGGGGTCAATTAAAGAGGACTGACGTAATTTTTTTAGGGGGGTAGTCGAATATGTAACAAGATGTGACAGAGGGGGAGGTAGTTAAAAACATCCCCAAAATGTGTGACATAATTTTTAAATGTCTGCTAACCAATGAGTGATGTAATGGAATGGTTTACTTACAATGACGAAATCAAAAGACTGCTGTAAGTGAATATTTGCGTGATGTATTTTGTTTGTAGGACCACCTACTGCAGTGGATGCACATCAGTGTCAGTGAGCCAGAGAAGAGAACCGGCAACTCGTCAGTTAAGCAGGACACATATGTCGTATATCTGATAGAATGCAAGTATGCACCACATTTTTCTTTATTAACAGTTTATTGGAATTGCATTAGTATCTAATCAGTTACTGTTTATGATGTACAGAGTGGTCTAAAAACTGAGAACTTTTTGGCCTCTAACTTTGTCAAATCTTAACCAATTATCAAAATTCTTTCACTATTGGAAAGCGTAAAAAATGTTCAACAAGAACCATGTAACAACGTCCCGCCAAACCTTAGATATGTTGCAGCACTACTTTGGGAATTGTTAGAAATCCATTTTCATGCTGTATTACAAAAGTGCTACTTGAAAGCGTATCGTGTCTGTTAAAAAAATTAAACTTTTTGTGTCATATGACTGAGTTGATATTGATGCTGTCACGACAGTTGCTCATAGCGTCCAGTATCTCCACAGACATGCTTAGAGATGCGAATGCCACTCATCAATTGTACTGTCAATAATGCTTTGGTCAGTGCCACTGTGCCACGCCATACGCGCACTTCAGTTCATTGATGTTATACAACTGTGGCTGATAAACTCGCTGCTGGATGACACCACATAAATTGCAGTGGACCAGACTGACTTCCGAAAAGTTAGATTTGGTTGAGTGATAAGTGCGTTGCCTGCTCGAAAAGTTGTACCGTGACGCATGCTCAGCGTGCAGGGGGCAGCGGTCAACATTTAAGCCTGTTTAAATAAAATATCTATTATTTCAAACAATATTTAACAGAAACCAAAAACTGAGGTAATAAGTAAGTCAGCAATAAGTAATTAAGCGAGATAAATTGTATTCTGTACATGCAATATTAATGTGTTTTGTTTTCATTTCTTCTAGATTTGCATCATATTTGAAGATATCAGTAATTTCACAAGGTATTGCAGCAACGTAATGTGGCTGGCATTGGAAATTTCACAGTGAAAGAATTTGGCAAATCGGTTAAGATTTGATAAAGTTAGAGGCAAAATGACACCGGTTCTCACTTTTTTGGACCGCTCTGTACATGTATAATGAAGCAGTAGAAATGGGAAAGTGTTTTGTACTTATGGTTAAGTATATGGTTTCCCAAGTAACTGGGTTTTGAGCTGGATGCAGTGAACGTTATAGCATTTGTAGTTTGGGGATGGTGTGAGAAGGGAGGACATTGGGGTGGGCATGAAAATGGGGGCAAGAAGGAGAGTGAGTAGTTTCTTAATGGCACATCAGCACATGTTAGGCTATTCAGTGCCTTGCAGTGATGAAGCTTCATCACTGCAAGGCACTGAATAGCCTAACATGTGCTGATGTGCCATTAAGAAACTACTCACTCTCCTTCTTGCCCCCATTTTCATGCCCACCCCAATGTCCTCCCTTCTCACACCATCCCCAAACTACAAATGCTATAACGTTCACTGCATCCAGCTCAAAACCCAGTTACTTGGGAAACCATATACTTAACCATAAGTACAAAACACTTTCCCATTTCTACTGCTTCATTATACATGTACAGAGCGGTCCAAAAAAGTGAGAACCGGTGTCATTTTGCCTCTAACTTTATCAAATCTTAACCGATTTGCCAAATTCTTTCACTGTGAAATTTCCAATGCCAGCCACATTACGTTGCTGCAATACCTTGTGAAATTACTGATATCTTCAAATATGATGCAAATCTAGAAGAAATGAAAACAAAACACATTAATATTGCATGTACAGAATACAATTTATCTCGCTTAATTACTTATTGCTGACTTACTTATTACCTCAGTTTTTGGTTTCTGTTAAATATTGTTTGAAATAATAGATATTTTATTTAAACAGGCTTAAATGTTGACCGCTGCCCCCTGCACGCTGAGCATGCGTCACGGTACAACTTTTCGAGCAGGCAACGCACTTATCACTCAACCAAATCTAACTTTTCGGAAGTCAGTCTGGTCCACTGCAATTTATGTGGTGTCATCCAGCAGCGAGTTTATCAGCCACAGTTGTATAACATCAATGAACTGAAGTGCGCGTATGGCGTGGCACAGTGGCACTGACCAAAGCATTATTGACAGTACAATTGATGAGTGGCATTCGCATCTCTAAGCATGTCTGTGGAGATACTGGACGCTATGAGCAACTGTCGTGACAGCATCAATATCAACTCAGTCATATGACACAAAAAGTTTAATTTTTTTAACAGACACGATACGCTTTCAAGTAGCACTTTTGTAATACAGCATGAAAATGGATTTCTAACAATTCCCAAAGTAGTGCTGCAACATATCTAAGGTTTGGCGGGACGTTGTTACATGGTTCTTGTTGAACATTTTTTACGCTTTCCAATAGTGAAAGAATTTTGATAATTGGTTAAGATTTGACAAAGTTAGAGGCCAAAAAGTTCTCAGTTTTTAGACCACTCTGTACATCATAAACAGTAACTGATTAGATACTAATGCAATTCCAATAAACTGTTAATAAAGAAAAATGTGGTGCATACTTGCATTCTATCAGATATACGACATATGTGTCCTGCTTAACTGACGAGTTGCCGGTTCTCTTCTCTGGCTCACTGACACTGATGTGCATCCACTGCAGTAGGTGGTCCTACAAACAAAATACATCACGCAAATATTCACTTACAGCAGTCTTTTGATTTCGTCATTGTAAGTAAACCATTCCATTACATCACTCATTGGTTAGCAGACATTTAAAAATTATGTCACACATTTTGGGGATGTTTTTAACTACCTCCCCCTCTGTCACATCTTGTTACATATTCGACTACCCCCCTAAAAAAATTACGTCAGTCCTCTTTAATTGACCCCATGAACCTCCCCCCTTTGAACACCCCCACAAGCCGATTTAGTGATACTAATTGTCATGAAATAGATCCATAATTACCATGCATGGCATACTACACTACTCCCTATACTTGTCATGATCTGTGTGGAGTCTGCTGTACTGTACTGTTGTCTGATCGATGTGACAGCTGTACCTGACAGCAGTGTTGTGTCATGTGTCACTATTTTCCGACAGCGTGGGTAATTAACGTCATTAACAGTCGCACTGCCGCATTCTACTAATGATAGTGGCTGTAACCACTGCAACTCAATACCGGCGGGCAAGAAAGCTGCATACAGGCCCTACGCTCAGCACAAAGAACGCTTTCTTGTTTCTTCACAATCCCAGCTGGACCAGGGTGACTTTCATTACCAGTGAAGTATTGAGTAGCAGAATATTCACAGCTAGAGAGATTATTCAAAGCTGTATGTAAGTAAGTAAAACTTTGTGTGACATGACAGACAGATGGACTCCCCCCTTCCCCATGTCACAGTCTGTCACACTGCTGCCTACCCCGAGCCCCTTGGAGCTTGATATAATATTTGAATAGCCCCTTACATCAGCCGCTCTGATCAGCTATTCATTGTGGAAGCCTGCGGCCTTGCGGATAAAAAAAACAGAAAAATAGAAGCAGGTTCTATTTCATTGCAGAAAGCTTGCAGCATCTTTGCAGTGAGCTTGCACTGCATTACGTTACATAATGACAAATGATGGAAAGCAGCAGTAGTTAGTAACGTATCTATTTTAAACAAATGTCAAGTATACATTCACAGCTGACGGTGACACACGTACAAGAAATTTGTACAAGAAACTTGTACAAGTTAACTTTCACAAGTTAACTTGTACAAGAAACTTGCATGTCTATGATAGCAACTTGCAGCAACTTGCAGCAAGATTTTCTTGTGCAAGTTTCTTGCACGAGATAGAACACGTTCTATTTGATGTTCCCTTACAAGTTTCTTGTACAAGTTTCTTGCACGTCTGTCACCGGCTTAAGCTATCTGCCAAATTAAAATCCCAGAAGTTTCTTACCATGAACCCATATTCCAAATGAGACCTAACTAAACTTTTATATAGTGCAACAAACACCTCCTCTGTTGAATATATAAAATTTCTCTTAATCAAACCCAACATGAAGTATGCTCTGTTTATCTTCTCTTTACAATGAGAAACAAAACTTAATTCTGAGTTGAATACCACACCTAGGTGTTTTATTACATCAACACTTTCCAGAGCTGTAGATGAAAGATAATATTTGTACTCAAAATTAACATCTCTTCCATAAAAAATATCTTACATTTATTTATATTTAACCTTAACAACCACTTGTTTGACCATTCTTGAAAAGTATTCAAACCCTTTTGGAGTACCTGATGGTCATCGTCAGTAATTACATGCTTATATGGCTTAGCGTCATCTGCAAACAGATAGATGTTAATAAACTGCATACATACCTCTGGTAAGTCATTAATATTAATAATAAACAAAATAGGACCTAAAATAATTCCCTGTGGTATTCCACTCAATACATCAGCCCAGTCTGAGTAAAAGCCATTAATTTTAACTCGTTGTTTCCTATTACACAAGAATGATTCTATTCCAAAGAATTACTGACTCGTTAACCTTATAATAATGCAACTTACGGATGCCTTTTCAAAATCTGCATATATGACATTTATCTGTCCACCACTTTCTAGATATCGGTCCATTCATCCATTATACGAAGGAGTTGTAACATTGTTGATCTTCCTTTAAGAAAGCCATATTGGTTGTTATTAAACAGATTATTATCAGTAAAGTGTTTCATTATATGGTCTCTAATAAATCCTTCTACTATTTTATATGGAATACTATTTAAACTTATAGGTCGATAGTTTGACAAAGCTGACTTGTTGCCTTTTTGGTGTACTGCACAAATATTTGCATTAATCCAGTCCTTCGGTAACTGTTTCATGAGCATAGATGCTTCAAAAATAATCCTCAAATGAACTGAGATCACATTTCTTGTTCTGAACAGAATTCTAGGATGTAGCCCATCATGACCTGGAGATTTATATATGTTTAGCTTATCAAGAGCCTTAAAGATACTAAAATCGTTAAATTCTACATCAGACAAAGATATTTCAAGATCTGTTTCATTTAAAATTTCATTTGCTTGATTCTACATTATTAGTAGTACCGTCATCTATTGTAAAGACACTGGAGAAGTAACTACAGAAAGCCGAAGCTTTATCCTCATCATTTGACAATAACTTTTTTGTCGTTAACGGGCAGGCGGCTGTATTGCAGCCCATCAGAAGGTTAACAATAGCAGTAAATCGCGTACTCTGTGTGGGTATCCAGTCTGTTCGTCAGCTCTAGTCACCATGATTCTCTGCTGTTGTCCTACATCACCACACCGATCACATCTTACGTTCTCAGACGCTTCTCCGCTCGCCTCTGCAGCCATATTTATTGCTTACAATTGCCGACCTAGATTTTATCTGGGTCAGTTCGTGCAGGTGCACTCACCATAGTTAAACGCAATGAACAGGGCGCATAGAAAAATCAGAAATGCATGTTTAACGGTGAAAATAATTTGGTAGAGGGATTTTAGTGATATTTCCGTTGCTAAACTCGAGTTGTAGGTGACTACTCATGCCTGTGCTACTTTGAAGTGTATTATCAAGACACCGTAATTGTGCTCACAGTTTGCTAAAAGTTTGTCCGTCATTTTCCAGTCCTGCATTTTCCAGACCCATAGTTTTCTTTGTCCTGCATTTTCAGGTCGTACATTTTCAGCGTCACCATCAGTATTGCTCTCTTGTGCAGAAAAAAGGAAGAAGCAACATGTTTCTTAGAGGGTTCGGGATTGTGCTACGATAGCGATAACTCTTGTAAGTATGAAATTAAATGTCATAAAATGTAGCGTAAATCGGTAATGTGATAATTTGAAAATGTTGGCTGGTGAAAAATTAAACGCAGTCGACAGGATTCGAACCTGTGCGGGCAGAGCCCAATGGATTTCTAGTCCATCGCCTTAACCACTCGGCCACGACTGCTATGGTATTTCTTTCTGATATTTCTTCTTTTATTCAATGTCAGGAGACAACGATTTTAAACTCACAATTAAAATATGTATACAAGACAAACTATGACAGAATACATTAAATTCTGATTTGTAAAATAGCTGACATTGATTTCATAATGAAACTTCCCATTTATACCTTGTATAAAAGACTAATTTATATTCACCAGATGGCAGCAAACAAGTTCCATGGTTTTGTAGCTGTGGGTTTTTTCCACACATTTTCACTTTCAACTTCACGCATCTCATTTCTAATGTAAAATCAAACCGTTTGACCTTGCTAAACCAAGATATATTGTTTGTGCATTTTTGTATGTGCGTATAGTTAAGACAGATTAAGATAAAGTGTAAAATGCAATTGGTTATACTTAGTGTTTTTATTTGCACTCTTGAAGACGAGCTCTTCGTCTTCATCTTGGTCATCTTCCGTAAAATGTGCTAGAGAGGACAACGCACAGCAGTAAGATAAATGCATCTACATTTCTGCGTGAGAACTTAGAAGCCTATAAATGCGAGTAGGCCTATAATGTATGTGAGTTGACAACTTACTTAACTGCATATGATTAATACGCACATTGTTTCGCACTTTCGCAGGGGGGCTACCGCTTCAACTCAGTCTCACAGTGGCGGCTCTAAGGACTGTTAGGTAGGCCCTAGCTGAAACAGTCGAACTCGAATCTAACATTTTTCTACCTTTCCTCTGCAGTCTCAACTCTGTTGTTCAGTCTTTGCTTTACTTCTTTTTACTATAGTTCCCCTAGAATTTGACGTCGATTGACTCGATTCCATTTTAAAATTTCCAAAGGTGGAATTTGTAGGCCTATATGCACACCGTCTGACGCAGAAATAGGTTTGATCTCTGAGCAGCTATTTTCTATTTTGGGGCATTTTTTCTGCTTACGCTCAGCTCATATGCTGTATTATAGGCCTATGCAGTGGCGTATTGCACATCACAAGGGCATAGGCTTACGTCACTGGGAGGTCGTGGTCATGTGATGAGGTGGGGAGAGTGGAAGAGTGAATTTTCCAACCTCCTGTATATTATTCCCTTCTTTTCTCATCTCAGCTGTCTTTACCCTTGACTCTGCTCCACTTTCTTTCCTTTCCCTTTCAGCTGTTTGCAGCGCAGCTGCCATAAGCTCATGGAGAAGCTAATTGCTCGTGACAACTGGCCACCTTCTGATATCACCAACCCTCTGCATGCCTGTCTTCCATCCAGGAAGCCTTTGTGGCAGGATCTGATACGTGTGAACATCAGAAGTCAATGAAAAAACTGGAAGTCGGCTCAGGTGGTCAACTTTTTCCTAGTGGATGACCCCACTACAGTGGTCCCTGCTTAACCGTTTCCGGACTGCACAGGGTCACACGGTGCCTGTAAAAAGAAATGGAACCAGGCAGCTACTGATTTGTGTCCTTGTGGTGAAAAGCAAACGATGTCCCACATTGTCGACTCTTGTCCTCTGTCGAAGTTAAATGGCGGCTTGTCGCTACTACACTCTGCTGACGATGAAGCTGTTGCTTGGCTGATCAGCTATGGCTCTTAATGCACCACAAGAAGAAGAAAAAGCGCAGCTGGACTAACGTCTGGCATATTTGAGCCAATAAAAACAGAAATGCTGGTGGCAGCAGTTTTGTGGACTTTCCTAAGAACAGATGCTATAGTACTGTTTGCATTAGGCCGATGTGTTTGACAAAGTTGGAGTCGCCAATCCATGAGAGTTGAAAACTGCGGGAAAGGTTGAAAGGTTGTGGTGTGCCACTAAACACGTGGTTATGAAACCTGCAGTCGACTCGGCAGGGACACAGTGTTAAAATTAATCGGCTGTCGACATGATCGGTCTGCACGCTGCACATGCAGTAACACGATACCAAACGTGCCGTCTCATTGTGTCAACAAGAACACTTAATAGCAAAAACATCATCGCGGGCCTACAATCCGAGCATTATCACGCTTCGCGTGACTCAGTCTAACTGGCAGTGCGTCGCCAATCCACGAATTTGCGAAACATTTAACGAAAACATTCAGTCTTAAGCTATTGTAAGGTTTTCTGTATATTTAATATCGCCTCACATATCTATAGCTTAGTAGATAGCTAAGCGGCTAAGCCTCTTTCCTAACAGTATGTATTATCCCAGAAACAAAATGAAATTGTGAGTGCACGTAAGTGAGTTTTATATGTTTTTGACTGAACTGATCGAAAGGCCAGTTATATCGGGCTGCAGCCTGTTACGTCTGCTCACTGCTAAATCTGCTCCGGAACAATTGGTAAATATTTAAGCCCGGTTCACACCACCTGTGAACACGGGCCGTGAACACGAATTTCGCTTAAGCTGAAACGTTTGCAGATTAAATGTTTGGTGCCTCTCTATCGCTGGCGAGGCACTGGCGCTCTGCGATGACGTCATGGCAGGTGTCCGCTATAAGTTATAGGCCTATAAGATGTGTCATATAAAATGGAAAGAAGGCATAGGCCTGAAGTTTTAGTCAAGAAACCGAACCTCACAGACTGCGGCACAGTTTGATGATGGAATTCGAGAAAATTAACAAGGCGAAGTTTGACGAGACATTGGCGAACGATGACAGTGCTCTGTCGCAAGCACCTGCTTCTGCAAGTATGTAAATAGCGTACGCTATTAATTTAGTTCTGTCTACACGCTAACGAAGGTAGGCCTATACTAATTCGTGTACGTTGCCAAAAATGCAGGACTCTCAACTTATAGGGCCTATAGTGCTAACTTTTGTCAAAACTTTGTCGATTTTCGAAACTCTCTCACTGCTATATATAGGCCTAGTTTTGTTGGAAATTTCATACATTACATTTTATGATTTTAATTCCAACAGCAAAAGAATTACAAATTAGGAAAATCTACTCAAATTTAACGTCATGGGGACGATGAGGTCCACTTTTTTGGACATGGTGCATCAGGTATGTAACGATTTACAATTAAAATTTGAAACCGAATATGAAACTGCTCTAGGTAGGCAAAATTTAGCACGTTGCTGTTCGAAGCACTTGAAAGTGATATACTTTGTCTGTCTCGGTATGTTTGTGGTTTGCCAACTCTTTTTCATCGCCGAATGTCAAATAAGGCTGCAAATGCCAAAACGAAAAAAGAGCAAATGCAAACAATAATTTCTCCAAAACTGTATTGATCTCTCGTTGACCAGAAACACAGACAATTCCGAAGCAAACTATATTAGATACAGGCATATTTGGCCTGGCCTACCGTAACGGGACAGGTCGCTTTTATGACTTTATAGGTCGTAAGAATAGACAGCCTTAAAAGTTTTATTACTTACTAGTCTTACTTATCTAGGTATGTCTATATTAATCCCACTGAACTGAAAGAGGTTAACTGAAGGCCACCAGTTCATTGTGACTGAAGTGCTATTGCTGTGCCGTGTTGTCGCCTGGTTTGTCTTTTGAACTTTGCGGTATAGGCCTACTTGTATTACTCAGCGATGATGATCGCCGCCAATGCTGCTGCAGCTGCTGCTCACAATGATAAGCTGATGATGATGAGGGGCCAACGATGCCGGTGAATAACCCAGCATTTATGTGCACTGAAAATATTCAATATAATGCATCATAAAGGCTTGAAATTACACTGTGTCCGGGAAAAAAGTAATCCACAGACAACACTGGAAAGAAATGCAAAATCTCAAGCATATCCTAACAAAATTATGTGCAATGGATTCTGAATATATCGCTGAAAGAACCACAAAATCTTGTTAGAAAAATATTCTTTAAAAGTGGAGTTATTAATCTTCAAATATCGACAGCAAATATTTCACTTTCCGTTTCGTTACTTAGTTGTATGTATGTGTATATATACAACTAAGCAACAAACAAAATAGGCATACACTTGCTGCTAAATGGTAATGCAAAATGTATATATACATATATTGAGGTTGTTACTTAGTTAAGTTAGTTAAGCTGTTTCTTCTGCTACCTTTACGGCGAATAAAGATGAATATAATTAGTGCAGTCACTGCATGGTCCGGAAGACGTTGCTGACAGGACAATGCTCCTGCCCACAGGGCACGTGAGACCGTGCAATTGTTAACATGTGAAACACCAGACTTCATCGCTCCAATCAGTCATACATTCAATTTGTCCCTACAGCAATCTACTGTTCCTACGCAGTGGAAATCCAGCACCATCACCCCGGTACCCAAGGTTGAGCCTCCTCAGTCCTGTTCCGATTACATCGCTCCAATTCTTGCCAGATTTATGGAAAATGCAGTTACCAAGCACTTCCTCTATACCATCCTCACGCATCCTGACAACAGTCACTTGTTTCAAGATCAGTTTGTATGTTGCATGTGCGTTTGCCATATGTCAAGTAAAGTACTTACTTACTTACTTACTTCACGAGATTGTAGCCCAGCCATTCTAGTTTTCCCATACCGAATATGAACCCGATAGCTCAGGGGATCTCTCTCGTTGAGGGCGTCAAATGTTGGGGATACATTATTTCCCACCACGCAACTGGTGAATACGTTCGTACAAGCGTTCGGGCAGCATGTTAGCCACAGCTGAGCTTTTGTTAGTACATCAGCATCAGCATCATTAAGTTTCTTTAATAATACAAGTTGACACACGCAACTATGACAACAGATGAGGAGAGATAGGCCCAAGAAAGTTAGTTAGTTACATGTATAGATAAAACTATACAAATACAATATAAAACTGCACTGTGATAAAACAATCAATAACAATCTTTATGCAATGCTGTGATTATAAAATGACATCATTAAATCACTAGTTTTACAAATAAGAGACTGAGACTTGGGCCTATTGTGAGTTCTGGTACGGAGTGAGTAGACAATTTCTGGCCTCTCAGGAAGGAGCGTTTAAACAACATACATTAGAGATATTAAATTTACTCGAACGTTCAGTTTTAGATATACAGAAAATGTCTGATCTGTATGTTATGATGGCTTGAGATTTTGTCCATAGATTGATTTGATACGGCACCGGAACGGTTTTAAATGAAGGGCCACTATTTTAGTGTGCCCTCGACGGCTGCACCTATATGCGTATGGAGTATACAGCCGTCTTGCTGTGAAAAGTGGGATTTAAGCCTCAAATTTAAGAGCAAAGTTGCAACTGCGTCTTCACGTGTATTTCATCTATAGTCTCTCGTACACCGTCACTGTCACTTGCATGCAACGATGATGATGCAAGTTATGTATGTACATAGTGAAATATGCGGCCGGTGCATCACGCACGGGACTTGGCGGAAGCTCAAAAGTTGCTGAAGCTGAACATTCTCCAGTGTGTTATCAACAGTCGCTCTGGCGGACATCAAGGCGAACATACATCGCCGCCACATGTATACAGAAGAGACTTTTCACAAAGACAACTTCACACAAATGACCTTTCAGTAATGCAGCCGGGTATAAATCAGGCACACAGATGGAGATGCGGTGGAAAAACTAGCTCTAAAGAGAAATCTTGAATATTTAAAGCACCCAGGGGCAACATTCTGGTAGCCACAGAGTGCCTGGAATGGCCTGGCGTGTAATTCAGCACTGAGTATAGGTAGATGAGAGATGATGGTAATGAATATATGGGCTTAGGCTTGTAGGTCTAGTGGGATATGATCGGCTTCGGCTTTATGGCCGTTACGCAGGCTGAAGTTCTGTCGTGAATTTGCTACAGAAGTTTTGATGCGTATATCCCTGTCGCTGCATTTATAATGCTTTATGGTTCAGGTGTATGTATGCACACTGCAACATCAGCGCTTCCTTCTTGTTGAGTTTAAAGGTCAAAAATTCAATGTCAAAGTCACAGGAGCCTTTCTTTACCTTTACCTATACCTTTACCTTTGGAGCGGGCAGCTACAGCATACTGCCCCGGCTGGCCGACCTGAAGGTAACTATAAGTTCGGTTTACAGCACCCGCATGCCGCGTTTAGGACCCACGGGTGGTCGGTCTGAACCAAGCTTAAAAGTGAAGTTAAAACTAAGTGGCTTCAGAAGACCAACATGTCGGCCGACACGTTCGCTCGTCTCTAGGCAGTATAAGGCCGCTGTGACGTGAATATTGTTGGTTTATCACGAGCAGGACGCGACGACAGCGAGCTGACGTGTCGCCGATACAGGACGTCGTTCTCGAGGGATCAGCTGACGCGACTTGAACGAGAATTCAGTCAGGAAAACTACGTGTCTCGACCGAGGAGATCGCAGCTCGCTGCCGCACTCAACCTCCCAGAGTCTACAATCAAGGTCTGTATTTATGCCGCCACGTTTCCTCACAATAATTGAATAATTTAAGGATTTGCGAACTAATACTTAGAGGCAGGGGCATCATTCCAGATTAACGTTAGGGTCGCAAACCCCACCCCTTCCCTTTCCCTCCTCGATCCCTTTCTTCCCCTTTTCTTTCTCCCCTTCGGCGCGGGTCGGGTAAGCAAATCGGCTACGAGTACGGGTCGGGTAGCTGAAATGGTCAACCCGCACACCTCTAGTGGGGTGGAGAGTGGGGGTGGATTCCCAAAACTCTATAGCGTTCACACTGCAACATCAGCGCTGCTGACGACCCCTTGGTGCTTTGTGTTCAGATCTGGTTTCAGAACCGCCGGATGAAGGACAAGCGTCAGAGACTGGTGATGTCGTGGGCTGCCGCCGCGCCTCTACATGTCTGGTCGCTGGCACTACAGGCCCACGCACGCGCACATGCTCGACAGTATTCCTCCGTACCTTCACCGCTTCACTACTACGCCAGCTGGGCCGCCACGTCCGCGCCAGCATATAGTCCCCGAGCACAACTAATTGCTAATGATCTACGCAGAAGTGTCGACAACGCTGACCGCTATAATGCGATTAACAGTCAACTGTCGCCATCGCCGGTCTGTGATGACGTCACTTCCGAGTCACGTGACGATGTGAGTGCGACAACGACGTCGCTGTTTCGACCGTACAACTTGGCATAATTGTAAGTAAGTAAATAAGTAAGTAAGTAAGTATGCAGTGACAGTTAAACGGAACTAGATGTGACTCGCTGGCACTCGTCAAGCAACGCATCGCGCAGAGATAGTCGTCACTTGTCAGCAAGTACTGCCGCTCGCCACGCAACGCAACGCGATTCGCAGCTCAGTGCAGCGCACAAGGAAACGACGCTTGAGTGCCAAGCACGTGTAGCTATCAATTGATTGTATTGTTCAGTTTAAGTGTCATCAATCATGCGTGAATACCTACGGGAAGAGAGGTGCATCTTTCCGATCGGAGAATCGGTCGGGGAACAGGCGGTTTTTATCAGTCAATTTTTTGAAGATGGCTCGATCTGATGTGTGTGCGTATTATTGCACACAGTAGTGCAGCCGTCAGACTGAATTATGCGTGCGCTTCTTACGGCGTTAATCGATTAGTTGTTGTTTATTTCTAGTGAACACATTAAATGTTTGACAGGCTCACTATGATCCTGTTGCATGACATTGTAGGATTGCGTAGACTTTGCTTTTGAAAACTCCTGCGATCGTTTATTAAACTCCCGTGCAAGTGCTAATTTACTATAATTATTAGCAGAAAATTCACCGTAAATTCGATTTGGCTAATAGGCTACAAAGACCAACAATAATGGCATGTTGTCAGCATCAGTGTCATTTTTCATTGGGTGGTCCTGGTCCACTGGTGCTGTCCTGTCCATGTGTCATGTGTGATCGGTTGATAGATGGTAGATGGTCTGAAGTTCTGAACGGAGCACAACTAGCTATGAGAATGAGCTAGCTATCTGCAGAGATAGTGTAAGACTGTAGGCTATATAGTATCTCTGCTATCTGTCCAATACCATCATCAATATCCATATTTAGAGCGGCGCGGGTCATTTTATTTGCCAAACATTTGCTTAAGAGAACGCACAGTCGCTAGCATACTGCATAAGCTAATCAAGTGATGAACAGTCTATAGGCTAACACCGAAAATAGATCAAGAAAAAGAAACGAAGCAAATTACAATTAAACTAACACTTAAAAATCGTTCATTCAATACTTCAATACCATTGCTTGCTACACTTTGGTGTGAATAAAGTTGTATATAATAGGCCGACTTTGGTCCAGCGTCGCCATGCTTTGAAATAAGCTACGAGCAGAATCGACCAGAAACCCCGAAAACGTATTGCAAAAGATTTAAAAGTGAAATCAATAATAATTTTTCGAATGTACGAGTACAACCGCAGTGATAGGCAGTAGTTAACTAATAACTACTTGTAGTTAACTACAGGTATTTGATAATTTTGGTAATACGAAACCTTTTTACTATAAGTAGGACATGGGCTAGTTGTACTATTTATTTCTTTATTTATTACTGTGTATAACATAATCACGACAAACGCGTGACACGGCAACACAACATTGACTGTAGGTCTAGGCTAAGTCCATAGCGGTAGAGAAAGTAGGCCTACACAACACATAAAAACAATACATAAGGAATAAATAACGGTCATTGAATATTGCACTATTAATGAATGTCTTTTTGTGAAGTTGAGATTTAATAAAATTTACACACAAACCATTGCCTAGAGTTCGTAAATTATAACCTGAGGACTAACGGCTGAGGAGAAGATGATGCATGGCATGGTTCCCATAAGTTGCTCTATGAAACAATTTATCATTGTAATCTTGCAATAATTGTTCAAGACTGATAACAGATTTGGATGCGCGCTTTAAGGCTATTTATTTGCAATATATGACTTCTTTAGGAAACCATACCATGCAGGAATTGCATACGTGATTTTATTAACAATATTGTATGAAATACACTTGTAACAATTCCAGACCCTTGGCGCTTTAAAGCTTTTAGTAGGCCTATAGGATGTCTCTGACTTGAAACAGTGATGATGTGTTTAAAATGAATATCACAACTAAAATTTTCTAGAATATAGACACCAAGGAGATTAACTGATGTTACTCGTTCAATGTGAGAAATAGGTGGAGGAATAGCTATCACGCAGGCTAAGTAGAGTTCAGTTTTGTATATTTAATCGCCAGGTGGCGCCACTCGACTGTTCTGTGCTAGGTTATGTTTGAGTAACAATAAAATAGTTAAATAACACTATGCATGGTTAATTTTCATTGAAGCGTCAATAGCAAATAACAATTAAGATGTATGCAATCAAGCGTGATTAAATTCGTTGTTATTAATATATAATAAACACTAATTCGCACACCGATAATTCACAAACAATTCCTTTGTAACTGGCCAGAGTGGCGAATAAATTCATACTTACCTGGCACGGGGGAATCGGTGATCAGCGAGGCCGATCCCCCAGGGCGAGGCCCTTCCATTGCACTTCGGTTGGGTTGACCCCTGCGATTACCCCAAATGTGGGTAAGTCGAGTG
>Ga0126335_1000209_pt1 | contig 28000 bp, 23 predicted proteins | sample OlaspJWI45metaG_FD_108409 | JGI IMG/M metagenome (GOLD analysis project Ga0126335, IMG submission 108409) | Marine gutless worms symbiont microbial communities from Oahu, Hawaii - Olavius sp. 1 OAHU.JWI-45 metaG | ecosystem: Host-associated > Annelida > Digestive system > Unclassified | place... | reverse complement strand
CCACAACCCTGGCCCAGAACTGGGTACCGATCGGATCTCGAATTATCGGAGCAATGAAAATGATCTTGACATAACCACCCCGTTTTTCGCCTGAGCACCAGGGCGGGCTCCGCACTCCGAACTCCGAACTCCGAACTTTTTCTTTTTCCACAATTGTTCCGGCTGGCTTTTCAACGGGCGTGCGGTCTATCTATACGGAACACTTAAATGACAACTACTAAAATCCCATTATTTCAGCTTGAGCAATCGCCTCAATAGGTAAATTGGTTGACAATCAAAGTAGATTAAAATAGAAGCGGCTTGTTACAGGTGCTGTTTGCTTAATAGGGAATCCCGTTTAATTCGGGAGCGGTCCCGCCGCTGTAACCGGGGACGAAAGCTGCGATCCGCCACTGTTCTGCCACCTAACGGAACGGGAAGGTGCAGCCGGTAGGGTGATCCGGAAGCCAGAAGACCTGCCTTGTACAATATCCGGTTCTTGCGAGGCAAACAGGGCCGGGGTTTTGTGAAAGGGTCAAGTGAACTGGGTGCAACCCTTCAGACCATATGGGTTTGAAGGGTTTTTTTGTTCCCCCGGACCCGCCAAGCTGTGGGCCCGACGCCCGGGTGAATTATCTGAGCGATCCGATGGCGCACTTTGATTAGACGTCTCGGGAATTTTACAGCCTGATTGGAATAAAGCGGTTTGCAGGGGCTGCCGAATTGTCCCGTGGAAATGGAATAATGGAAGTGAAGCGAAATGAGTATTTCAGAATATGCATCCAAACTCCGGCATCTGGAAATATAAAAGCACCTTCTGGGTCCAGCTGCTGCTCATGGGGCTGCTGCTGGGACTGACGATTGTTATTTCCAGCCGGCTGGGATATATGCAGATTGGATTCGGTGAGGTCGTCAGGATTATCTGGGCCAAACTTTTCGGGCAGCCCGCCCTGCTGAGCGGCATGGATGAGGCCTGGCCGGTGGTGGTCATCGATGTTCGCCTGCCCCGGATTCTGACCGCCGCCATTGTCGGCGGCGGGCTGGCGGTTTCCGGGGCCGTGTTCCAGGGGATTTTGCTGAACCCGCTGGCAGATCCCTATACGCTGGGCATATCGGCCGGTGCTGCATTCGGTGCCTCGATTGCCATCTGGCTGAACATCAGTTTCATGGCCTTTTTTTCCGTGCCGCTGTTTGCTTTTTTAGGGGCTGTGGCCACCCTGTTCTTTGTCATTTTTTTATCATCCGGTGCCGAGGGGCTGTCATCCAACAATTTGATCCTGTCGGGTATCATTGTGGCAGCCATATTGTCGGCCGGCATCAGTTTTATCAAGTACATTGCCGATGAGCAGGTTGCGGTCATCATTTTCTGGCTGATGGGCTCCTTTGCCGCCAAAACCTGGACCGATGTCTGGCTCACAGCGCTTTGCGCCGGCGGCGGGGCTTTGATCTGCCTTTACTTTGCCAGGGATCTGAACCTGATCTGCCTCGGTCACCGCTCGGCCGCATCCTTAGGGGTCGATACGAAAACGGTGCCGTTGATTCTGTTGATCTGCGCTTCGCTGATTGCCGCCGTTTGTGTTTCGGTTTCAGGAATCATCGGTTTTGTCGGGCTTTTGGTACCGCACATGGTCCGTTTCGTAACCGGGCCGGACAATCGCAAACTGTTGCCGATATCATTTCTGGTGGGCGCCGTTTTGTTATTGTGCGCCGATACGGTCACCCGCGCCCTGCTGCCGTCGGAAATACCCATCGGCGTGCTTACCGCTCTGATTGGCGGGCCATTTTTCTGCATTATTTTTTACAAACGCCAGCGGGCGTTCAAGGTAAGCTAATAAATTGTTCACGCAATTTCGAATGATCCAAACGCAGTTCAATGCTTAGGATTTGATCAATGGGTTATTGTGAATTGTTTGATATTTGGATTTTGTTATTTGGCATTTGAAAAACACTGTTCCTGAGAAGAATTAGCAATAAACCCAGGCCTGGTTATTATCAGTAATACGTGGGGCTTTATTTTGAGTATGCTTTTCGATTTGCAGCATATAGCTTACCGGTATGGCGATAAAGCAGTTGTGGACGATGTCTCCATATCCCTTGCACCGGGTCGCTTCTACGGGTTGATCGGCCCCAACGGCTGCGGCAAGACAACGTTGCTGGACCTGTTGATCCGGCACCGGGCGCCGGGGGCGGGCACCATTGACTTTCATGGAAAACCGCTGGCGCAATGGTCGAAAAAACACCTGGCCAGACAAATCGCCCTCGTGCCCCAGGATTTTTACATTAATTTCCCCTTCAGCGTAGCAGAAGTGGTCATGATGGGTCGCTATCCGCACATACCCCGGTTCAGTGCGCCCTCCGATGCGGACCGCAAAATAGTCGCCGATATAATGGACCGCACAGCGGTTACCTTCTTTAAAGACCGCCTGATCACCGAATTGAGCGGCGGCGAGCGGCAGCGGGTGGTGTTCGCCCGAGCCCTGGCCCAGGCCACACCGGTGTTGCTTCTGGATGAAGCGACCTCCAACCTGGATATCAACCATGCGCTGGGACTGCTCAAGGTGGCTGCGGAACTGGTTCAAGAGGGTCGCAAAACGGTTGTGGCCGTCATGCAGGACATCAATCTGGCAGCCATGTACTGCCAGCATTTAATATTCATGAAAAAGGGTCAACTTGCCTGTCACGGGCCCACCGAACAGGTACTCTCGGATCGAATCCTGCGCGAGATATTTCAGGTCGAAGCCCGGGTGTTCGTCGATGCGTATACCGAATCCAGGCAGGTGGTGTTTAAAAAGTAAAAGGTGTTAAGTGTTAAGTGTTAAGTTCAATATTTTATGCATGCTTTCAATGCTATGCCTCATCAGCGGCTTGGCTGTGAAAGCCGGCGCGCAGTCATTTTCAATTGAACCGGACCATCGATTCATCGACCAGGCCGGCCGTGCCATTACGGTTGAAAAACCCTTCACGCGGATCATATCCCTGTATGGCGCCCATACCGAAAACCTGTTTGCATTGGGTCTGGACCGTGAAATTATCGGTGTTTCGAGAAATGAAAGCTACCCGCCCCGGGCATTGACCAAAAAAGTATTCTCCTATCACGATGGACCCGAAAAATATCTGGCCGCTCGGCCGGATGTGGTCCTGATACGGCCGATGATCGACCGCGGCTATCCCAATCTGATCCGAAGGCTTGAAAAAAGCGGAATCATCGTCGTCTCTATGCAACCGGCCAACGTCTCCGAGATGTTTGTATACTGGCAGATCCTGGGTCTGTTAACCGGACGACACGCGGCGGCAGCCGAAATGACAGCTTATTTCAGGCGCACCGTTGCGCACGCCAGGACACTGACAGCAGCCATCAGCCCTAAAAAACGGGTCTATTTTGAAGCGATCCACAACAAAATGAAAACCTTTACACCCGAATCGATGGCCATTTATGCCCTGGAAACAGCCGGTGGCATAAACTTGGCGGCCGATGCCAGCCCGGTGCGGCGGACCAACATTGCCTACTACGGAAAAGAACGCATTCTTTCAAAAGCCGCTCTTATCGATGTATACCTGGCTCAGTCCGGATCTATGAACCGGCCCACAGTGCAATTGATTAAAAACGAGCCCGGGTATCAGGTGATCAAAGCAATCCAGTCAAACCAGATATTTATCATCGATGAAGTCATTGTCTCGCGGCCGACAATGCGGCTGTTGAACGGTGTCTATGAAATTGGCAGCCGACTTTATCCGGAAGTGTTTAACCCGGCAGTGCGCTCTGCGCTGAAAATCGAGTGAGGACAACATGGCAAGGGAAACAGGTATTTTATACGGACTGGGCGTTGGCCCGGGCGATCCGGAACTGATCACGCTCAAAGCGGCCCGGATTTTAAACAGTGCCGATGTCGTCTACGCGGCCGCGTCTTCCAGAAACAGTTACAGCCTGGCGGTCAATATTGCCCGGCCCCACATTCCGGACCTGACCCAGATTCAGATGCTCCGCTTTCCAATGACCAAAGACCGGGCCGAAAAGGAAAGCGCCTGGCGTGAAAATGCCCGCATTCTGGTCAAAGATCTGCAGAAAGGTAAAATTGTGGCCTTTCTGACCCTGGGAGATTCCATGACCTATTCGACCTACGGTTATGTGTTGCGCTACGTGAAAAGCCTGGCGCCCCATATCCCGGTAATCAGCGTACCGGGGATTACGGCCTATCAGGCATCGGCAGCATGCCTGAATGAACCGCTGGTGGAAGGCGAAGAGGCCCTGTTGATACTTTCAGGTGTCAAAGGCGGCGATTGCATCCGCAAGTTTTCCGACAAACCCGAAAATATCGTTTTCATGAAGGCCTACCGGAATATTAGCGATATCTCGGCCGCCCTGGAAGAGTTAAACCTGCTGGACAAGAGTGTCGCCATAAAGAGCTGTGGCCTGCCGGACCAGGAAATTATCAGAAATGTGGCCTCCTTGAAGCAGGAGCCACCCAATTATTGGACCCTTATCTTGACCAAGCGCCACAAACACGATGTCCCGGAAGAAAGCTAAACCGACATACCGTGCCGTTGTCATCTCTCTGGTCGCATCCGCTTTGCTGCTCATCTGGGGCTTTCAGGTCATCGACGGCCTCCAATTCCAGCAGGTTGGGGAAAAATTGTTTTTCCCCCTGACCCGACTGCTTTTTTTTATTTGCATCGGGCTTGCCGCCGGTCAGATTATCGAAGCAACCGGATGGACCAAAGCCCTGGCAGCGCTGGCCATGCCGGCTTTTCGCTACAGCAACCTGGGACAACGCTGCAGTGCGGCGTTTACCACCGCCTTTTTCTCCGGTGTAGCGGCAAACGCCATGCTGCTCGATTTTTATAAGGAAGGGCATATTTCGCGGCGCCAACTTTTTTTGACAAATTTTGTCAATCAACTGCCGGGATTTTTCCTTCATTTGCCCACAACGTTTTTCATTGTGATACCTTTGACCGGGTGGGCCGGCGGCCTGTATTTTTTATTAACCTTCCTGGCCACCTTTTTGAGAACAACGATATTTCTGATATACGGCCACTTTGGTCTGCCGCCGGAACCAGGTGCAAACGACCCGGCCCATCCAGGCCCGGCAAAACTGAACCGGCGATCGGTCTGGCAGGCCATTAAAGCCCGGCTACCCCGCCGTCTGGCAAACATTTGTGTCTACGTCATCCCCATCTATATCGCCGTTTTCATCTTTAACCGGATGGGCCTTTTCGATGCAGCCCGTCGCTGGATGGCTGAATACGTAACGTCTACGGTCTTACCCATCGAATCGCTGTCGGTCGTGATTCTCAGTTTTGCGGCTGAATTTACTTCCGGCTTCGCAGCCGCCGGCGCCCTTCTGGATGCCGGTGTCCTGACCACCAGACAGACCGTCCTGGCGCTGCTGATCGGCAATGTGGTTGCCTTCCCTATCCGGGCGTTGCGTCATCAATTGCCCCATTATATGGGTATCTACTCTCCCAAAATGGGGACCCAACTGCTGCTTATGGGACAGGGCTTCCGGGTGGCCAGCGTATTGACGGTGGCCGTGCTGTTCTATCTGCTGGCACCGTAATTATTTCTGGCACACTATTTGCTTTTAAAATTTGAGTAGATGGCATTAAAGTTAGAATATCGAACTATTTCAAGCGGTACGTAATAATGCCTAGTAAAAACTAAGTGTTTTTTTGGGATTGACCCAACCGCCGTGATTGGCCAAACTGGTAACAAAAAAAGGACCGTCATGGGTCACGCAACAACAACGGAGGTAAGCATGGCAAATGTCATCCATATGGAAGATGTCAGGCGTGCGGCTGAAAAGCTTTGCCGGATGTTGCAACATATCGATATCGATCGCAGGTTGTGCACATCCGATATCATTGCGCTTTCCTTCTGGCTGATTGACCATGAAAATATCATTAAATTTCAGCCGGTTAAAAGGGCATCCAACCTGTTGACGGAATGCCTCGAGCAACAGATAATCAAAAGACCGGCATACAGTGAAATCGTTCAAATTTGCACCCGCTGTTCCGCAACGCCGATCTTGAACCGGAACACCGACACCTGGCCCGGATCCGAAGAATACCGGATGCACCTGTAACATTCAGCGGCCCCGAACTTATTTCCCCGTCAAGCCACTTTCGCGATCATCCAACAGTAATGGTCTCTTAAAAACCCGGATTACCTGTGAATCCTAATACCAATGCCTTTCGAGCGCCTGCTTGAGAACCGTCAATTATGCCGCAAAAATGTCACATTTACTGACAATTTTTGTAAATCAGGCGTGTTGTGCAGCCGAGTGCCGTCCCGCCGAGGTCAGGGCGGGATATGTGCTGATTAGCACTGCCCATTGAAACCGGGGTTTGTATAATTACGTGGATTTTTGTTCCGGTTTGGTTTATTATCCGCTGAAATTTCTGTTTAATGGTCACCTTTGTTGGCCATGGTCGACATAAGATTTAATTCGCAACCAATACTAACCGTGATTTTATACAATGATTGACCTGTCAATAGTTATACCAATCAAAAACGAAGAAGATAACATCGCCGCGCTGGCAGAGGAACTCAACCGCGTCATGGACCGGCAGGCATTGGAATGGGAATGCATCTGGATCGATGACGGATCAACCGATCGCAGCCCGTCGGAGATCGACAAAGTCATCCAGGCCAATTCGCGCCACCGGGTGATCGGATTTGAAAAAAACGCCGGGCAGTCGGCGGCTCTGTGGGCCGGTTTTAAAGAGTGCACCGGCAAATATATCGCCACTTTAGACGGCGACAGACAGAATGACCCCGAAGACATTCCACACCTGATCGATCGGCTTGAAGCCGATGATGCCGATATGGTCAACGGCTACCGTCGCAAGCGGGAAGACAGCTTCGTGCGTAAAATTGCCTCCCGCATCGCCAACGGATTTCGCAATCTGACCACCGGAAAAACGGTGCGGGACGTGGGCTGTTCTACCCGGGCCTTTCGCCGCGAATGCGTCGACGCCCTGCCGCTGTATGCCGGCATGCATCGCTTTATGCCGACGCTGGTGGCCATGCAGGGTTATAAACTTGCGGAAATACCGGTCAATCACAGGCCTCGAAATCTCGGAACCACCAAATACACCATAAACAATCGTTTGTGGGTAGGAATTTACGATATATTTGGCGTTATGTGGCTAAAAAAGCGCGGCTTTCAATATCGCATTGCCCGCAAGTCAGGCTCCCCGCCATCAACCCGGTGAACAATCAGAAACCTTATCCTGGCGGTATATAGCAGTTGGCATAAATGTGTTCCGTTTAGACAGACCGCAGGCCAGTTGAAAAGCAATCCGGAACAATTGTAGAAAAAGTTCGGAGTGCGAAGTTGTGCAAGCGCTTACGCGCTGTCAATTATATTATTTCTCTGAGCTACGGTCGATAAAATGAATGCCATCGGGATGGTCTGCCCGTTCTCAGGAAAGTTTTTAATTGGATGAGACAATGCCCGAATCAGTCTTGCGTATCGATCGTTCTGTCGACTGGGATCGTCTGTTTTATTGGCTATGGGCCCTGCTGGCGCTCTGGCGCCTGGGTTTTCTGGCCCTGGTGCCGCTGGAGCTGTCGGCCGATGAATCCTACTACTGGGATTGGTCGCGCCGGCTGGACTGGGGATATTACAGCAAACCGCCTTTGATCGCCTGGATAAACGCCCTGTCGACCGGACTGCTCGGGAGTACAGATTTTACCGTCAGGCTGCCGGCAACCATATTCAGCTCGGCAGCCCTCTGGTTCGTATATGCCCTGGCACGGCGTATGTTCAGCGCCAGGGTCGGTTTTTGGGCGTTCGTGCTTGCCGCGGCATCGCCGGCCAACTGTGCCCTGGGTTTCATCATGACCATCGATGCACCCCTGGTCTGTTTCTGGTCCATTGCCCTGTATGCGCTCTGGAAAATCCTGGAATCGCCCCGACCGGAACCGGGCCTGGAACTGGTCTATATTTTTGCGTGTGGGCTGGGCATCCTGGCCAAACAAATGATGATGGTCTTTGCGCTGCTAACCCTGCTGTTTGCCGTGATCAGCCCGGACGATCGTCCCCGGCTTCGGCAACCGCGATACTACCTGATGACGTTTTTGCCGCTGTTCTTTCTGGCACCCACGATCTGGTGGAACTACCGGAACCAGTGGATTACGGTGCAGCATACCGGTCACCATTTTGAAGCCCACACCTGGACTGTTGCCAGGGCAATCTCGACATTTGGCGAATTCATCGGGACCCAGCTGTTCGTGACCTCACCAATCGTCTTTGTTTTGTTTGTCGCCATAGCCGCCTGTTTTCTCTGGGGCTACAAGACTACCGGGCGTCGGGTCCGATACTTGCTGCTGTTTAGCGCCATCCCCCTGCTGGTGTTCGTATTGATGAGTTTCCGGCAGCGCATCAATCCCAACTGACCGGCGGTCTTTTACATGGCGGGAATCATATTGCTGGCCGCCTGGGGGTGCGGGCAGCTTGATTGTCGTAACCGTCTCCCGGGCTGGCGCAGGCTATTTGTACCGGGTATCATTGTCGGCGCCGGCCTTTCGCTGCTGACCTATCTTTTGCCCTTTGCCTTGCCGCTGCTGAACCTGGACGGCACGAATATGGATCCGGTAATCCGCCTGAGAGGCTGGCGGGATCTGACCGCACAGGTGGAAACGATTCGTGGGCAGCTGCCGCATCCGGACAATACGGTCATCATTTCCACACGGCGCCAACCGGCCAGTGCCCTGGCCTTCTATCTGCCCGACCAGCCGCAGGTATTTCAAATGCCCACTTCCAGCGGCCGCATCCGTTCCCAGTACGATATCTGGGGCGACCTGGAAAACAAAATCGGCGCCGATGCCCTCATCGTGGCCCGACAGGGCGACCTGATCGAAGAGACCTTTTTTAAGGCATTCGATTCGGTCGAAAAACTGTCCACCATTGACTCCCACCGCGGAAAAAATAACATACGACGCTATGATATCTACCTGGGCAGAAATATGAAACGGCTGCCGCAATAAAAATAAACTATAATTAGCCACAGAACCACACGAAAAGACACAGAAACTAAATTAAATCATCCGTTTTTTTCTTGTCTGTGTTTTTCTGTGTGTTTCTGTGGCTATTAATTTTTCAGCTAAGTGAGGGAGTCATAGTAGGACGCATACTCCTGCTGGATTTGCGGGAATTTGCGGTAGAGTTGCAGGAAAAATTTAAAGGTGGCCATTTTCAGATAGGAATAAACGATTGTGGCCGATACCCCCGCGACCGGAATGCGCAACCAGACGACCGGAATGAACAGGATGGCAAAACCGGGGATTGCGACCACGAAGATAAATTCGAGGCTGATGCGCACGGTAAAAAAGATCCAGGACGGCCAGAATATGCCCGGATCTTTGAACAGTCTGAAAAACAGTCCCAGCTTTTCAAAGAACCGGCCCCGCGATATCACGGCGATTTTGGACGAATAGGAAAAGCCGGCCATGACAACCGGCGCAACCGCCATGGCTGCCACCACCCATAAAAGCAACCACGCCAGTCCTGAAAACCGGTGCCAGAGCGCCTGGAAAACCATGAACCAGGCCAGCATCCACAAACCGCCGATAATGCAAACCGATCCTACGGCGGTAGCATCCCAGAGCACCTGACGCCAGCGCAGTGCCAGCAGGGAGCCGAATATTCCGAAACCTTTACGCTCACTGCGATGCATGCGGCGCATATCGCTGGACGGCCACAGGGATATGATCTGCTTCATCAGAAACATTCCGGCAATCACCAGAATCGTCCGGTAATCAAACAGCAGATCAGCCACCCGGCCCGGCAGTACGGTAAAAACGAATTGAGCCGCCGCTTCCCCCATCCGGACAATTTCTCCGGGTTCAATATCCAGCCCTTCTACCGACACATAACGGTGCAGGAGCCGGTCTGCGGCTATCAAAAGGAAGATTAGCAAAAAAAAGGACTTATATTTAAACAAGTCCCTGGCCGAGTGGACGGTCAGAATCCTTATCTGTTGATTCACGCCGCTTCCGCTTTTATTTGTCTGCTTCAATGACATCCAGAGATATCCGATCTTTATATCGTTCGGGCAATTCAAGGTACAGCTCATGGGACAGTTCGGCAAAATATCCTTTGCGGCGAATATCCAGGTCTAAAAGGACCTGCGAACCCTCCAGCCGGATGGATTTTTCGAGCCGGTGCCTGGCAGACGTCCAGGCAAAGCCATGGGCATCCACCCGCATCTGCGGATGCGCACCTTTGCGGTAGTTTACCTGTACATTGGTGAATTTATCGCGGGTACTCACAACGATCCGGCTGGTGGCCGGATTTATCGGCAGGTCGAATCGGTAAGTTGAAAAAAACGGCCGATGCATCAAAAAGGCCACCGTAACAACCACAGCGGTCGCTGCCAGCAGACCGACGGCCAGCCTCTGGCGCAGCGGACTTATCTCCCGCCGGTTGACCCGGCGCGGTTTGGGAACCTGCAGAATCAAATAATACAGGGCCACCGATACGATCAGAATCACGCCCAGGGACCAGAGGGAATCGGACGGATAGTGGGCGCCTTGAACGGTGCGGGTCACTCCGATGATCGTCCCGTAGACAAGGCCTGTGGCAGCGCCGGTATAGGCCAGAGCCGGGGATTGGCGTCTAAAATAGATCAGGGTCACGAATATAAACCCCATGGTGGCATGACCGCCGGGAAAAGACTTGCCTCTGCCCGGAATTCCGGGCTGGGTGATATGGCGATAGTCCCACATGCCGCCGAATTCCTGGGCCTGCCGGGGGCGTGGCCTGCCCCAGTAATTTTTAAGCAACCCATTGACTATAAGACCCGGACCCAGAACGGCCGTCAGGACAATTACCAGAAAATAGCGGTGCAGATAGCGAAACCGGGGCTTTAGCATGCAGACAAACCAGGCAACCAATGCACCCAGGGCCATGAGCAGGCCCGGCACGGTTCCATAGCGGTAAATAAAATCCCAGGGCTGCCGGTAGCGCAAGTACCAGCCTGTTTCGGGGGAGTAAAACCGGGCTGTAATCAGCCGATCCAGATCCCAGTGGATGAATACCCAGGTCAATACCAGCAGTCCACCGGAAATCAGGGCCAGCAGCAGCCAGCCCCTGCGAATATAATTGGGCTCCGAAAGTTCCGGCCGGCTTTCAGGCGGCGGAGAATTTAAAGTTTCATCGGTTTGTGAGGCGGACATAAATCTAAGGCTCAATATTGGATATCTGGTTCCAGCGCATTGAATCCCTGACACTATCCAAAAGTCCCCGGCAACGGCGTCCGAAATAAAAGACCAGAACAATGCCCGGAACAATCAAACCGGCCAGCCACGGCACCGGCTGCTCCCGGAAAGCGCGCAGCCCCAGGCCGATAGCGGTTAAACCGCAAGTTATGAGAAACAGATTACCGACCAGCTGCAATTCCCATAACTTCGGCAACTCGGGATGGTAGCCGCGCTGTCGAAAGAATCCGGTCTGTTGGGGGATTCGAAGCACCCAGTAATACATGCAATGCATGATCAAACAGCCCGCCAGCATCGTAAACAGGCTGTCGCCAATCCAGTGGCTGAAGGTCATCGAACGGCTGAGGGCCATGGTCAGGCAGTACAACAGCACAATCAGCCCCCATAGCCAGCCTCCCAGACGCGTTGCCCCGGAATTGTGCCTGTCCCCCGCCAGAAGATACGCCGCGGTCAGGAGCACCAGTACCGATGCCGTATGACCGCTCGGGAAACTGCCGCGGTAGATCCCTTCGGTAATATAATGCGGCCCTGTCTCATACCAATCGGTATAAGCCATGCCTTGCCGTACAACTTCCCTCGGACGGGCCCGGCCGACAACCCATTTGAGACTGTGGACGATGAACAGCCCCACCACCGGCGCCGTAGCGACAATAAAGCCGAGTTGCGGCCGCCAGGGGCCGAACCGGCGAAGGGGAATGACCCCCCAGGCCGACAGGTAAGCGAACAAAACAAATACCAGATAGAGGATGGCCGGATCACCGCCGCCAAAGCCTTCGCCCTCAAAAAGCGTCCGGCTCATGAAATCGGCCAGGGCCGCAACCTTGTTGGCATTCAAACCCAGCGTCCAGCTGTAATCGACCCCGACGATGCCGGCCATGGTGACAATCAGCAGCAATAAAATGACTATCAGCAACACCTGGCGCCCACCCGGCCGGCTGGAAGGTTCATCTTCAACTATGTCTTCTTTTGATGTTGCCATTATGCAATGGTTCAATGATCCAACTGTACCAGGCTCTCCGGGATGTCAGGTCTATTATATTGGTGGATCCAGGGGCTAGCTCGTCCGATAGTAAACGCGAACCGTCACCCAGGTAAACCGTCCCATGTTCATCCCGGAAACCCGCTGCATGGTGAAACCGCGCGTATCCAACCGGTCGATCTCAGCGGTAAGATCCTTTGTTTTCATGGGTTCGGGGTGGCCGATGATTCGGCCCAGCTGATATTTTAAAAAGCGGTCCAACTTTATTTCTTTTTCCAGCATGACGGCCAGCCGGGGTCCCGGTTCCCTCAAAAACATTTCCAGATCTTCAGTGCTGCGGGTCATGGTCCACTGGCTGCGTCCGTAAAAGACCAGCGTGCCTTCCATAAAATGATAACCGAGATAGTGTGATCCGGCTGGCATTTTTTTGAAAACCGGCACCATTTGCACCGGCGGGGACAGCTTGCGCATGCCGGTCCCGATCAGGACAACGCTGATACTGATTGCCAGAACCCCGGCCCACAGAAACAGTCTGCGACCATAGCGGGCCACCAGCGCCAGCGTGACCAATCCGCCCAGCAGGCCAATCAATCCGGTAAGGGCCCAGGTGATGCCGGGCACGGCATTGTGCGAAAGTGCAAAAGCAAGGCCAAGGCTTACCAGCACGACCAGAACAACCAGGATGGCCAGCACAATCCGAAACCACCAGCGCATCCAACCGGTTTCGACGAACGGTTTGTCCAAGGCCTGGGTCAGGATCAGGAAAAATGCGGCAAATCCAGGCAGAACATAGTGCGGCAGCTGGGTGGCATAGAGCGTAAATATCAGATACGGCGCCAGCAGCCAGGACACCAGAAAAGCGTTTTCGGCGCCCCAGCCGCTGCGCATGGCCGCCCATCCGCGACCGGCAAAAGCCAGCCAGGGCTGCAGGCTGAGAAACGCCGATAGAAGGTAAAAGCCCGGGAAATAGACTCGGCTGTGAAAAACTTCCATACCCCGCTTGACCACGTGTTCGTCCATGCCGACCTTCCAGAACAATCCACCGGTTTTCACCAGCGCCGGTATCCCCCAGGCGCCGATAATCAGCAGCATCAGCGGCAGGCCGATGTGGGGTCTGAAATTTTTCCACGGCACCGGCCTGCGCCAGAATACAAACCGGTAAAGCAGCAAACTGAGCAAAGGTACCAGAATCGCAATCGGCCCCTTGGCCAGAAAACCGACTCCCAGCGCGGTATAAAAACCCAGCATCCACGGTTGCTGCGCCCTGGTCGTGGGTTGCCGCAAAAGTTCAAAAAGCATCAACTGGGCAAAAGCCACCGCCAGAACCATGGGCATATCGGCCACACAGCTGCGACCGTTCACGATAACCTGAAAACAGGTCAAAAACGTGAAGGCCGCGCCAAACCCTGCCAGCGGCGAAAACCAGCGCAAGCCGGCCCAGAATATGACCAGCGCCGTTAAAATGGTACTGACAATGGAGTGCAGGCGGGCACCCAACTCATTTTGCCCGAAGACCGTGTAACCCACACGCATCAACCAGTAGGTCAGCACCGGCTTGTCAAAGCGATATTTGCCGTTGAAATACGGTATGAACCAGTCATTTTTTTCAATCATCTCCACCGTCGCCCGGGCAAAGCGCGGCTCATCCCGATCGACCAGGGGGATCCGGGCCGTACCGGGTACCAGTACGAGCAGGCCCAGCAGCACAATCAAGGCAATGGTGCGCCGATTGGATGACCGGGCCATTTGAACAGGCTGTGAGGGATGAGTTGTCTCCGGCAATGAATATCTCCGCGGATAAATTGAAAGACCGGAAGAAATATCCGGTCTTTGAAAGTAAGCATAACCCAAATCGCATCAAACGATTGCACAAAATCAGGATCACGAGGCGTAATGCTAAAAATTTTAGGTTCTTATGTCAAGCCAAGAAATTGCATCCCGGTTGTTTGGATATTTCACCAGCGGCACCTCCGGACCCGAGCGTCCAGTCTGATCGAGACAGAAACTTTGTGAAGCTGACAGGTGTTCAGAGTTCGAAGTGATCTTACGTCTTTGCTGAAGCTTCAGGCTTCGCTCTTCGAGCTTCGACCCGAAAAGACGCCGCACAGGAAAGTGCAAAGTTAAGGAATGGCTTCGCCCTAACAATTTGAAACTGGAAAAGATTACACGCAGTGTTCGGGCTATAGATCATCGGGTGATATATCCACCTGGTAATTCACTCCGGGCATGCCAAACCCATGGTGCCTCAAAAACTCCTCGCGTAAACCCCTGATATCAGACAGTTCAGAAATATTTCCGGCGTTGACGCGCTTTAGCAGTTTGGTGACCTCTTTCTGCACATCGTCCCGCATTTCCCAGTCATCGAGGCGTATGCGCCCGGCAGCATCAACTATGGGACCGTCAGCTGTAAATAAATAATCGTGATAAAGACGATACATCTGCTGAATACAGCCTTCGTGCAGGTTCTTCTGTTTCATCACCCTGTAGAGCAGGGCAATATAAAGGGGAACTGCCGGGATCACGGCACTGGCACGGGTGACCAGCGCTTTGTTGACACTGATGATGGCCCTGCCATTGAGCGGCTGTAACTTCTGATTGATTTCGGCCGCTCGATGCTCCAGGTCTTTTTTGGCGGCCCCAATGGTTCCGTCGCGGTAGAGAGGGCGGGTATATTTCGAACCGATATACGAAAATGCAAGCGTTAGAAATTTATCTGCCAGCAGGTTTTCAGCCTGCAGCCATTCTATCCAGCGTGACCAGTCTTCTCCTCCCATGACCTTGACGGTGTGGGCGATTTCAGCGGGTGTTGCAGGCTGAGCGGTGACTTCATTGATTTTTCCACTCAAAAAATCAGCCGAAAGGGCTGTAAATGGTCTGCCGATCGGTTTGATCACGGAAGTATAAATTTCACCTGTTTCAGGGTCTATGCGCCTGGGGGCGGCAATGCTGTAGACCAGAAAATCAATCTGCCCCAGGTGTTCCCGGATAAGCTCGGCCACCGTTGTCTTTATTTCATTCGAAAATGCATCGCCATTGACGTTCCAGGCTCCCAGGCCGGCCTTTTGGGCCGCTTGCTTGAATGCCTCGATGTTGTACCATCCGGCTGTTGCGGTCCGATCGCGCATGGCCTGGCGCTCGAACCCGACACCAATGCTGTCGGCACCGGACCCGAAAGCCGACACGATCCGGGCCGCCAGCCCAAAACCGTTGGACGCGCCGATGACAAGTGCCCTGCGCGGGCTTTCAACCGTTTCTCTGGCCTTCACATAGTTAATCTAGGTTTCGACCTGGGCCGCACACCCAAACGGGTGTGCATTGACACAGATGTTGGAACGGATTCTGGGTGCAATTATCATGACGGGATTTTCCTTTTTATTATTGCATCTTGACAGCAAAAATATATCAGGATAACAAAATGGCAACATTTGAAGAGCGGATTGCATCCGTATATGCATAAGGTTATGTCAGGCACAGGCCATCCCGACCTTAGGGGTGGCCTTTTTTTGTTGACACGCAAGCCGGGGAATTTGGACTACGTCCGAATCAATTCGCCGTTCGGTAACAGTGTAGAACATGGAATGCTGGAATAATGGAGTAATGGAATGATGCGTATAGCGCACTCTGATCCGTTGCAGTCTGTGTCCTGAGAACGAGCTTAAAAATCAAGACAAGATTCATTTCCCCCGGTATTCCAAAATTCCAATACTCCAATGTTCCATTAGACTGAACTCAAGAGGTGGTCTTTGCAGGAAGCCGGATCATTTTGACCCAATTTTTATTAGAATTGGAGTGTGAATCATGGTTGTTAAGATATCGGTACTGGTGGCGTATTTCTTGATCGTGCTGGCCATTGGCTTTATCGCCCGAACCCGCTGGAAATCTTCACCCGAAACCTATTTTCTGGCCGATCGCAAGCTGGGCACCCTCGTTTTACTCGGTACGATGGTGGCAACCAATTTTTCGGCTTTCACCGTATTTGGGACATCCGGAGCCGGTTATCGGGACGGCTATGCTTTTTTCCCGATCATGGGCTTCGGAACCGGTTTCATGGCGCTTTCTTTCTGGGTGATCGGCCGCAAGATCTGGCAAGTCGGCCGGGAACACAGTCTGGTGACGCCGCCGGAACTGGTGAAAAGCCTTTATCAAAGTCCGCCACTCTCTTTTCTGTTTGCCCTGGTGATGATCATCTTTACCATACCCTATCTGGCCCTCCAGCCCATGGCAGCCGGTTATGCCCTGGAAGCACTGATCGATCTGCCCTACCTGTACGGGTGCATTCTGGTAACCGTCATCATCCTGCTGTACACTCTGCGCGGCGGTCTGCGGGCAGTTGCCTGGACGGACCTGTTTCAGGGGGCGCTGATGTTCTTGCTGCTCCTGGTCGCCCTGCTCATGGTCGCCGGTCATCACGGCGGTTTTATCGAAGCCAACCAGAAAGTACTGTCCGCCCATCCCGAGCTATTCTCCCGACCGGGCGGACAGGGCAAATACAGCCTGGGAATCTGGTTCAGCTTCATGCTGTTGTGGTTTCTATGTGACCCCATGTTCCCCCAGCTGTTCCAGCGATTTTTCACGGCCCGCAACGACCGGGCGATCTCCCGTACCATGCTGCTCTACCCGCTGGTCTGCACGGTGGTGTTTTTCATGCCCATTGCGGTCGGCGTGCTGGGTCGGCTTTCGTTTCCGGATCTGGTGGGCAAACAGGCCGATAGAATCCTGCCCATAGTGCTGACATCCATATCGGGCGATTTTATGGCCGCCCTGGTAATGGCCGCCGGATTGGCCGCCCTGATGTCCACCATGGATTCCCAGTTGCTGACCCTCAGTTCGATTTTCACCAGAGATGTCTGGCCCCTGGTTCGAAAAAACAGCGGCAATACCAGTATCACCGGACGGTTATTTGTAGTCTGCCTGAGCCTGGCCGGCCTGGCCCTGGCGTATAAACCGCCGGCCACCATTTTGCAGATCGCCACCCAGACCTTCACCGGCCTGGCCGTGCTGTTTCCGACCGTAATTTTCGGACTTTACTTAAAGCGGGCGTTTGCACCGGCCGCCATTGCCTCGATTATCTGCGGCGAGGTCACACTGATCTGCTATTATTTCAAGTGGCTGCCAACCCACGGCTTTTTGCCGGTCGTATGGGTTATCCTGGTAACAGTGGTCGTCTACCTGGCCGTCCATCTGGTCCTGCTGGATCGGCAAAAGACGCTGCGAATCAGTGCCCCCGCCTGGCTGAAAGACCCTTATTTTGTCCTGCTGTCTGCCATATTTATCCTGGCGATGGATTTTTGGGCCTGGGGCAAAACCGAACCGATATTTTTTGGCATACCGCTGTGGATCGTCTATTTTGTTGGTTTGTCCGCCCTGCAGACGGTCATCATGCTGATGATGGTAAAGCGGGAGTATGGATGACACGCCTGTGGCGTGAGCTCGAAGCTGACAGCTCATGGCAAATGCCTTCGGCGCTGTCCGTTGTCCGTTGTAACAAAACGGAAGCTGGAGAACATGCCTGTGGCGTGAGTTCGTAGCTGACAGCTCATAGCTGATAGTAAATGGTATAGTTGATACTGGATGTTAGATGAAAAACGATAGAATTCCGTTACCCAGTTTCCAATTTCAAATTTCCAGTTTCAATTCTTTGTCGGAGCGCAGCGACTCTGGAACTTTAGGCACTTTAGCGCACTTTAGTGCACTTTAGGCATTTCCCCTCCCCCTTGACTTACGGAAAATCAAAACTATTTCTAAATCTAAGCACTTTCATCATCCGGCACGCTGACGTTATCAGGCGAAATTATCTTTCCTTCGGCATGCGCGGTGATAATCGGAAGTTCCTGCCCAACATTGCAAATCAGGAGACATGCCATGATCAACCAGGATGACATCATATACTTTGTTCTGACAGACCGTTTTGATGACGGCGATGCCGTAAACAACTTCGGGGCGGATAAAACCGACCCGCGGCGCTACCATGGCGGTGATTTTAAGGGAATTACCGATCGCATTTACTATCTCAAGGATCTGGGCATTACGGCGCTGTGGATTACGCCGGTCTATTTGAGCATCGGCACGCTGGGAGACAGCGACGGATACCATGGGTACTGGGCGCTTGATTTTGAACGAATCGATCCGCATCTGTACACCGAGCGGTCGGAATATGTCCCGGGTGCCCGGCAATATTTAAAAGATTTGTGCGAGCGCCTGCACGACAGCGGGATCTAGCTGATTCTGGATATCGTGGTCAATCATACCGGATATCACAATCAGGTCTATCACGAGTATTGCCATAAACAGATTCCGGGGCACTGGTTCAACACCGGCGGTGCCGGCGAAACTGAAACACCCCTGGCCGGTCTACCGGACCTGGATCATGACAATCCGGACGTACGCGACTATTTTGTCAACAACATTGTCGATTGGATCGAGGAAACAGGGATCGATGCCATCCGCATGGATACCGTCAAGCACGTGGAAGATGCATTCTGGTATGCTTTTAAATCATATGTCAAAGGCAGACACCGGTCCGTCACCCTGATCGGGGAAGTTCTGGACCCGTATGATATCGGCAAAATCGCCGCCTACCAGACCCGGCATGATTTCGACACGCTGTTTGATTTTCCCCTGTGCTCGGAAATCAAAAACACATTTATCCACAATGCGCCTTTGACCCGCCTGGCCCGGCCGCGGTTGTCCGCGAATGAACCGCGCGGCGTCCTGGATAAAGACACCGTCTATTACGCCAATGCCAACCGGCTGGTAACGATGCTGGACAACCACGATTTGCCGGCACGCATCAAGACCGAAATCCTGAATCGCTGGGGCCACTGGGACCGGCAGCGGGCCAACCGCATCCTTAAACTCTGCCTGACATTTCTGTTTACCACCCGGGGCATTCCCCAGATTTACTATGGAACCGAAATCGGGCTGGAGGGCGATGCCGATCCGCATAATCGACGTGACATGCGCTGGGAGATATTGGACCCAAACCGGACTATCCATCCGGATGATAGCGAGGCCCGGGATGCCAGGGAAATCTTCGAACACACCCGGACGCTCATCCGGCTCCGTAAAGAGAATCCGGCGATATCCTGCGGCTACCTGTTCACCCTGTTTGCCGATGATTTTGTTTATGCTTACATGCGTGAATACCGCCAGAACACAATTATCGTGGTGATCAACAACGGTTTGGCCGATATGCCCCAACCGGTAGAAATTGACATTGGCCAGAACTCGAATATTCCATCCCGCATCAAGCAGAATCTAGCGGACCGGTCGCTCAAAAACCTGCTTGATCCATCCGATACCCTCATGTATGCTGACGGGAAGATACAGCCCTGGCTTGCAGGTAAAGAAGCCCGGGTGTACGGCGTCAATTGAAACTGACAAAAAGGCGCTGTCGGTGGTATCATGTGTCACTGGTCATAAAGCATCTTCGTACATGGTTGCATATACTCGCTCTCTTATTTGGGTCAATGACAGCTAAACCACAGAAAGTTCAGAGTTCACAAAGGAATGCATTATAATTTTTTCTATGTGCTCTCTGGGTCCTCTGTGATGAATAACACCATCACCCTGTTTGCCAATGTGGGTACCAATTGTCCAGAAAGTCGCCGTCCTTTCCACCTGCCAGCCGGACCGGAATTGGACCGGATTCTGATTTATGAAGGAGTCTAATGTGAAAGCGCAAGACTATAGTGAGCTATTTGTCCCGGATAAATTGGACCGAGTGTTTCCAACTGAACGGGCGGACCAGTTTTTTGACGCTTTGTTCGGAGATGCCGGTGAAGGCGCCTATGACATCAGGCTCGCATTCAACGCAGTCGAAAACGACCGCCTGGAATTTCAATTTGAACTCATTCGAAGACCGGGCAAATGCCTTGTGTGCAATCTTACCTACGGCCTGCCGCAGGTATTTGCCCGTCACCCGGTGGTGAATGTTAAAGGCGTCGTATCTGAAATCGAAAAAATGCTCCCCGATCATTTGGTCTGCAGCGATTGGCAGCTGTGCAATACACAGGAAATTTCAGGGGACCTTCATATCGTGCCGCTGCATGTCACACTCACCGATAACCGCAAATAAATTGGATGGCTATCGCGTTTCAAACAGCGCTGATCTTCTTAATCCCAACCTGTGAAGAAGATACACCTGCATCACGCCCAGCGTCTGAAGAAAATATTTTGTACTTTTGGGAAAACTGATCGAGGAGGCCTCCTTGAAATAGCGTGTCGGCATGGGCACATCCCCGACTCGAAACCCGAAATATACGACCTGGGCCAGAAACTGGGTATCAAATACAAAATCATTCGAATTGCGGCGATAGGGAATTTTCTCAACCACCTGCCGGGTGTAGGCCCGGAAACCGGAATGAAAATCTCCGAGGTTTTGCCCCAGTATCACGTTTTCAGTAATTGTAAGAAAGCGATTGGCAAAATATTTGTGCCGCGGCATACCGCCATTGAGGGCTTCACGCCGACTCCTGATGCGTGATCCGATAATAACGTCACAAATACCGCGATACAAAAACCCTGTGGCATAGGGTATCAGTCGGCTGTCATACTGGTAGTCCGGATGGATCATGATAATATGCGTGGCCCCTCTTTTCAGGGCGGCATCGTAACAGGTTTTCTGATTGGCCCCGTATCCCCGGTTTTTAGCATGGCAAATGACCGTCAGGCCCAGTTTTCTGGCCAAAGCCACCGTTTGATCGGTGCTGCCGTCATCGGTTAGAATGATTTCATGCACAGATCCGGCCGGAATATCGCGACAGGTTTTTTCCAGCGTTTTTTCAGCGTTGTAAGCCGGCATCACAACGATCACTTTTCGATCTATATTTTCATCGGCATCGACCGCCGGGATTGCGTCCATCCGTAAAGCCCTATGACCCTGATTTGAAAAAGGTTTTTGCCGCAGGAGATTCGCGCTATAAGGTCTTAGATGCATCCGCCTGAAATGTCAATTCTCCCTGGGCCTGAGAAGGCATTTAGTATAAGTCAAATCGGTGTCACCCGGTGACATTTGGGTCAGGTAGACTTATTGTCATATATTTAAATAGTTTTTTGACGTCACCTATCGATTAACAAAAAGCCAGGATCGGGGTTACCGATGACATCCAAGAACAACGAGAACAAATCCGCGGAGATCGAGCAGGAAAACGGGGAATGGGTCGAATCGCTGGACTATGTGTACAATCAACAGGGCCCGGAGCGGGTACAGGAATTGCTGCGCCACTTACAGGTCCGGGCCCAGGAGCGCGGGGTCAGGATCCCGTTTACCGCCAACACACCGTATATCAACACCATTCCGGTGGAGCAGCAGGCGGTTTTTCCCGGCAGCCGGGAGATCGAGCGCCAGATCAAGAGCATCATCCGCTGGAATGCCATGGCCATGGTCGTGCGTGCCAATCGCGAACACTCAGGCATTGGCGGTCACATTTCCACTTTTGCATCCAGTGCCACTCTGTACGAAATCGGATTCAATCATTTTTTCCGCGCCAAAACCGCCGGCCACCCCGGTGATCTGGTTTATTTTCAAGGGCACGCTGCACCCGGTGTTTATGCGCGCGCATTCCTGGAAGGTCGGATCAGCGAAAAGCATCTGGAAAATTTCCGGCGCGAACTTCAAGCCGAAGAAGGGCTCTCATCCTATCCCCATCCGTACCTCATGCCAAAGTTCTGGCAATTCCCGACCGTATCGATGGGCCTTTCGCCGCTGATGTCTATTTACCAGGCGCGTTTTGTTCATTATCTGGAAGACCGCGGCATCAAGGACAAAGACGACCAGAAAATATGGGCCTTTCTCGGTGATGGCGAACTGGACGAGCCTGAATCGCTCGGCGCCATCACGCTTGCCGCCCGGGAAAAACTGGACAATCTCATTTTCGTCATCAACTGCAACTTGCAGCGGCTCGACGGCCCGGTCCGGGGCAACGGGAAAATTATTCAGGAACTCGAGGCGGCATTTCGGGGTGCCGGTTGGAATGTAATCAAAGTGGTATGGGGCGATGACTGGGATCCGCTGCTGGCCCAGGACACCAGGGGACTGCTGGTCAAGCGCATGGAGGAGGTACCCGACGGTCAGTATCAATTGTACTCGATCTCCGATGGGGATTTTATTCGGAAAGATTTTTTCGGCAAATACCCCGAACTGGAAGAAATGGTACACCATTACACCGCTGAGCAGCTCCGGAAACTGCGCCGCGGCGGGCACGATCCGCAAAAAGTCTATGCCGCTTATAAAGCGGCTGTGGCACACAAAGGCTCTCCGACCGTTGTCCTGGCCAAGACTATCAAAGGATACGGTCTGGGAGAAGCCGGTGAAGGCCGCAATGTCACCCACCAGCAGAAAAAACTCAATGAGCAGGAATTGCGCCAATTCCGCAGCCGTTTCGGCATCCCCATACCCGATTCAGCTATCAAGGAAATGCCGTTTTATCGGCCGGCCCCCGATAGTGAAGAGCTCAAGTATCTCAAACAGCGTCGTGAAGCGCTCGGCGGCCTCATGCCCTCGCGCAGCGAATCGGTGCCGATTTTTCGCCCGCCGCGCGATCCTTTCTACGATGAGCTGCTCGCCGGTTCCGGAAAACGGGAAGTGGCCACCACCATGGTCATGGTGCAACTGCTCGGCAAATTACTGGCCCACGAAAAAATCGGCAAATATATCGTACCGATTGTGCCGGATGAAGCCCGAACCTTCGGAATGGAGTCACTTTTCCGAAAATTCGGCATTTACTCACACGTGGGACAGCGTTACGATCCGGTAGATAAAGAGAGCCTGCTCTACTACCGCGAGGCCACCGACGGGCAGATCCTGGAAGAAGGCATCACCGAAGCCGGTGCCATGTCGTCCTTTATCGCCGCCGGAACGGCCCATTCGACGTTCGGCATCAACATGGTGCCGTTCTTTTTTTACTACTCCATGTTCGGATTCCAGCGCATCGGCGATCTGATATGGGCCGCCGGGGATTCCCAGGCGCGGGGCTTTTTACTCGGGGCGACCGCAGGGCGCACAACCCTGGCGGGTGAAGGTCTCCAGCACCAGGACGGTCACAGCCATATCCTGGCCTACCCCAACCCCTCCGTGCGAGCCTACGATCCCGCTTTTGCCTACGAGATTGCCGTCATTGTCAGAGAGGGCCTGCGCCGCCTGCTGGAAGATGGCCAGAACATTATCTACTATTTAACGATAATGAACGAAGTTTATCAAATGCCTGCAATGCCGGCCGGCGTTGAAGAAGATATTATCAAGGGGCTTTACAAATTCCAGCCATCCGATAAAAAACGGACCAAAGCCAGGGCGCATCTTTTGGGCAGTGGCGCAATTTTAAATGAAGTTCTCAAAGCCCGGGAAATCCTCGAAAACGAATACGGTGTCGCCGCGGACGTGTGGAGCGTAACCAGCTACAACAGCCTTTACCGGGACGCAATTTCCACCGAGCGCTGGAATTGGCGTCATCCCGGCCAAAAGCCGCAAAAGTCGTTTATCGAGCAGAAACTTTCCGGTGAAAAAGGAGTGTTTGTCGCCGCCTCCGACTATCTCAAAGCCCTGCCGGCAACCATCGCCAAGTGGGTGCCGGGACCGCTGATCCTTCTCGGCACCGACGGATACGGTCGCAGTGAAACCCGTGAGGCACTGAGAGATTTCTTCGAGGTCGATGCCCGGCATATTGTATTTGCAACCTTGAGCGCTCTGGCGCGTGAAGGCAATATTACCGCATCGGTCGTGCAAAAAGCCGCCAAACAGTTTGAAATTGACCCGGAAAAAGAAAATCCCCTTACCTATTAGAGCGTTTGACACAATAACGTTCCATAAATGTAACATTTTTATGACAATCAAAGTTATGGTTCTTGCGACAGGCAGGCATATTTAAGGAGTTGCCATGATTAAAGATGTCAAGATCCCTGAAATCAGCGAAAACGTCGAATCCGGTACGGTAGTCAATGTTATGGTTAAACTCGGCGAGTGGGTCGACGTCGACGACCCCATTGTCGAATTGGAGACCGACAAAGCGGTGGTCGAAATACCGACACCCTATCAGGGCAAGATCGCCGAACTGCTGGTCAATGAAGGCGATGAAGTCAACATCGGCGATGTAATCGCCAGAGTCGACACGGCGGTCAGCGCTTCTGACCAGACACCGGCGCCTGCTGAAAAGGCGGAGCCACCCCCTGCCGAAAAGGCGGAGCCACCCCCTGCCGAAAAGGTTGAAGCTGTAGAACCTGAAAAAAAACCGGAACCCGTTGTGACAGAAACGGCTGAAACGTCCCAGCCTGCGGATAGTGCGACACCGGAGCCGGAAGAAAAACAACCGGCATCCGGTGAAACAGCCCTGGCGGTCGAATCACCACGGGCAACACGGGACCCTGTTCCGGCATCGCCTTCGGTGCGGCGCTTTGCCCGGGAGTTGGGCGTGGATATTAACACGGTTGAAGCCGGCGATAGCGGGCGTATCACCGAAAGTGACGTTAAAGCGCATGTTAAACAAATGAGGGCCCCGGTTGCAGCACGACCCCGCCCTGCGGCAGCGGGGACGTCGGCAGCGCAGCCGGCGCTGCCCGATTTCAGTCGCTGGGGACAAGTCGAAAAAGTCGATCTTTCCACTGTACGCCGCATCACTTCTGAAAGCGTGGCAACCTCCTGGAATACGGTGCCGCATGTCACCCAATTTGATCACGCGGATATTACCCATCTGCAAAAATACATGGCCAAAAGCGGCAAAAAAGTCGCCGCCGCCGGCGGTAAATTGACCCTGACACCCGTTGTAATGAAAGTCTGTGGCCAGGCGCTCGTTAAATTTCCGCAGTTTAACGCCAGTATCGATCCGTCCAACAACACGCTGATCCTGAAGCACTTTATCCATATCGGTATGATGGCCGACACGCCCCGCGGCCTGATGGTGCCGGTCATCCGTGACGCTGACAAAAAGAGCATTACCGAACTGGCAGTCGAAATTGTCGATCTGGCCGAACGCACCCGCAACAAAAAAGTAAAACCCGATGAACTGGAGGGCGGTACATTCAGCATCTCCAACCAGGGCGGGATCGGAGGAGACGGCTTTACCCCGATCGTGCTCTGGCCGCAGGTCGCCATCCTCGGCCTGAGCCGCACCGCCACCGAACCCAGATACATCGACGGTGAATTGCAGCCGCGTGAAATCCTGCCCCTGTCACTGTCTTACGATCACCGGATCATCGACGGCGCCGATGCCGCCCGTTTTTTACGCTGGATATGCGAAAGCCTGGAATACCCCATGGCGATGCATTTGGATTGAGAGAAAAAGTTTTGTCGTCATGTCGGTTTAGACGGTTTTGTCTGTTACTAATGAGTCCGTTTTTGTTTAGACACAATTTACCATCAAAAAGCTGTACCTGCGCCTCCATGAAAAGTATTTGTCTATATACTTATGGACTCGTTAGTAACGGCTTTGCTTACAGAAATATTATAAATCGCCTTTGACTGACAAAACCGACCAAACCGTCTAAACGTATTAACCAAAATTCACCATTAAACCCAGAAAGTTCGACCACAAGCTATTGGTCGGTTATGGCATCGAACCGGCAGCATTAGAAGGGAGGAGACCCCATGGCGGAATACGACACCCAACTGGCAGTCATCGGAGCGGGACCGGGCGGATACGCGGCCGCATTTCTGGCGGCGGATCTGGGCATGCAGGTCGCCCTGATCGATCCCGAAAAGCACCCCGGCGGCGTTTGCCTGTATCGCGGATGCATACCATCCAAAACCCTGCTGCATGCTGCCAAAGTGATCAATGAATCCCGGGAAGCCAAAGAATGGGGCCTTGATTTTAGCAAACCGAAAATCAACATCGAAACACTCCGGAACCGTAAAAACGAAGTGATCGACAATCTGACCGGCGGTCTGGGCCAGCTGATCAAACAGCGCAAAATAAACTATATCAACGGCACCGCCGGCTTTGCCGACAATCACAGGTTGTCCGTGCGCCTGGTAAACGGGCAGGAAAGTAAGCTGACCTTTGAACATGCCATTATCGCCACCGGATCCAGACCGATCTCTTTGCCGATGCTGGAAATCGATTCGGACCGGATACTGAACTCCACCACCGCCCTTGATCTGGCCGATGTGCCCAAAAACTTTCTGGTGATCGGTGGAGGCTATATCGGACTGGAGCTTGCAACGGTGTACGCCGCCCTGGGATCCAGCGTCACGGTGGTGGAGATGCTGCCCGGGCTGCTGCCGGGATCCGACCGCGACCTGGTGCGGATTCTTAAAAAGAGGCTGGATAACGCACTTGCGGAAATACTGGTTGAAACCACGGTCAAGAAAATAAAAAAACAGAAGAACGGTCTCAAGGTTGAACTGGAAGCAAAGGATGGCAGCCGGCAGTCGAAACTATTCGACAGGGTGCTGGCAGCGGTGGGCCGACGGCCCAATTCCGCCGGCCTCGGTCTGGAAAACACTCAGGTGAAGGCAGACAAGCAGGGTTTTATTGAGATCGACGCACAACAACGGACCGGTGAACCATCAGTATTTGCCATCGGAGATGTGGTCGGTGAGCCGATGCTGGCCCACAAGGCTTCCCATGAAGGCCGGATTGCCGTGGAAGTGATCAGCAGCAAAAATGTGGTTTTTGAGCCGGCCGCCATTCCGGCGGTGGTTTTTACCGATCCGGAGATTGCCTGGGCCGGTCTGACCGAAACCGAAGCAAAACAAAAGAAAATCGAACACAAGGTATGCCGCTTCCCCTGGGCGGCTTCGGGGCGCGCCCTGACCCTGGGGCGCACCGAAGGGCTGACCAAACTTCTAATCGATCCGCAGACCGAACGACTGCTGGGTGTGGGCATCGCCGGTGCGGGCGCCGGGGAATTGATCGCCGAAGGCGTGCTGGCCATCGAAATGGGGGCCAACGTGACCGATGTGGGGCTGTCCATCCACCCCCACCCCACCCTGACCGAAACATTCAAAGAAGCGGCTGAAATCTTCCACGGCATTTCCACCCACGTCTACCGCCCGCAGCGCAAATGAAGTTATTCTGAAAAACGCTCTAACTATTCTGTTTTGAGCCTGTTTTACTTACTGCAACGAAGCCATATTTATAAGAATGAATCATCGAAGGGCCTTGGAGATAAAGATCAACAATTATCTTTTCTCCGGGTTTTAAAACTTTGATAGATTTTGAAGTCCGGCAGTTTTCTTTTCTATCGGCACCTTCACCGATAATAGTCAGTTTAATATCATAGAAATAACTGTTATCATTTGAATTGTTATCCATTCGAACGGTTAGCTTCAGTTTTGTCTTTGAAGAATTCACAAATGCGGACTTGATCATGTAAGCGCGCAGGTTTTTTAGGCCGGTGGTCATATCTTGCGCAGGCGATGGCGTGGCGGAAATTCTGCATGCCAGGATCACTACAGCGATACAAGCCAGTAAGATAATCGTTCTCATAGATTCTCCGGTCTTCAATGTTCAACGATGGATCTTCGATGTTCAATCTTCATCCTGGAAAAGCCGGTGAGGCATAAATTGTAATCGTGAAAGCCACCCCTATAACGACGCGCTTAATCCCGCCTTTACCTCAAATTTTATCCCCACCGGAATTCAGCGTTCATTGATTTGAAGTATGCCAATATCATTGGCCATACACGTCGGTTTCAGGATAAAAACTGTACCAGCCGAACCAAAAAGCCATGTGCCCCGCCAACCTTGCCAGTTTTTCGCCGTTTGGGCTTTCAAGGGCGTTCTCAGCCACGCGCCATTTGTGTCCGGCGTTATCCAATATCTCGGCCGTCGTATTCCCGGCAACGGATGTAAACCGTTGCCGGGAATACGACGGCCGAGATATTGGAT
>Ga0126335_1000208_pt1 | contig 28034 bp, 20 predicted proteins | sample OlaspJWI45metaG_FD_108409 | JGI IMG/M metagenome (GOLD analysis project Ga0126335, IMG submission 108409) | Marine gutless worms symbiont microbial communities from Oahu, Hawaii - Olavius sp. 1 OAHU.JWI-45 metaG | ecosystem: Host-associated > Annelida > Digestive system > Unclassified | place... | reverse complement strand
TTGGTTTCCGCTTGGTCCATGGTATACTCCTTTCTTTAATTGTGCCCGGAATTGAGCAACTAAAGAAGCTATATACCAATTTGAATTTTTTTTCCGCCGCGTAGCGGCTTCGTCCAACAAAAGGATATAATTCGCACAGGTATAATTTTTGCATCTAATTGTGCGGGCAATCACTTGCGCAATTAATACGATATCAGGCTTCCGGTCCTGAAAGCAACCACCGGCTCACGGCAAAGGGACTCTTGTATGAAAATATACAGATGGTTCGGTGAGGACAACCACAAGAATACCAATCTTTATTACAAACTCAACATCATCTTCGGCTTGTTCTTCCTGTTTCCGGCCATCGGATTCGTATATCTGAGCTACCGTTACAACATGCTCACCGATCAGTATGTCGCTTTATTTTTTGTTGGTGTGCTGCTGTTTTCGCTGGTCGGATTTATTATCCTGAAAAACCTTTTCGATAAAATTACCGACATTTCCGACAAAATTTCCAAGAACATTTCAACCCAGATCGCCGATGGTAACCTGCTGGAAGGTGCCGACGAACTTCAAAATATCGCCGAGTCTTTCAGCGTGATTCAACAGCAATTCAACAGTACCTTTACCCAGCTGGAAAAAAAGTCTTCCGAAATATCGATTCTAAAGGAACTGTCCGAACTGTGCTATGTGACCTTTGATCCGGAGGAGATTCTCTATGTCACCCTGGAAAGATCGTTGATGCTGACCAATTCGAATCTCGGATCCGTACTGACCCTGGAGAAAAAAGGGCGCAAAGAGTTTGTTGTCAAGGCCAGTGTGGGGCTGGGGGAATATGTCAAACTGGGGGACCGGATCGATTTTGATACCAGCATTGCCAAGTACGCGGTGATCAACAAATCGCCATTGCTGGTCAAAGATGTCGAAAAGGACCGGCGTTTCGGCCGCGCCAATCTGCCACACTACGGGACCAAATCTTTTGTCTGCATGCCCATCAAAACCAGTAAAGACATCATCGGGGTGCTGACGCTTTCGGTCAAAGATAACAAGAAAACCTATTCTCAGGATGACATCGAAGTGCTGACGCCGCTACTCAGCAACGCCGCCTTCACCTTTGAAAATCTCAAGCTGTTAAAGGAGAACGAACAGGGCTCGTTGCAGCTGCGCTCCATTGAAAAAATATTTAAGATCATCAATTCAAGCTTCCGCGACAGCGAACTGCTGCAGGCGGTTTTAAATGAGATCCTCAGTGTGGTCTCTTTTGAAATCGCCCTGGTGCTCACCCGCGATAGTTTGAGGCTTGATATGCTGACCGTGTTTGACCTGATGGCCCGCGGGCCTTCCAACTTGACCAAAGGCAGCCAGTATCCTTTCAAGGACACCATTATCGCCAAAATGCTCAAACAGGAGACGACCATTGTTCTCGATCAAAATATGATCGATGCCATCCGGGTGGAAAAAGATGCACGGCATTCGACCAATGCGCTGCAAAACGAATTGTTATTTGAACACGGACGACAGGCCTGTCTGCTGACGCCGCTGCGGATTGATGGCGTGGTAACCGGAGTGCTGGCGCTGGCCGGCAATAATCAGGACCTGTTCACCGGTGTCCAGAATCTGATTGAATGGATCGCCAACGGCCTGTCGATAGCCATCGAGCGCAATCGTTTATCTGCAGCCGTGCTCCAGCGCAATCAGGAACTGGATACGATCAAACAGATCGGCAGTGCCCTGGCCTCTTCGACTTTTGATATCAACAAGGTCCTCAAATACACGATGGACATGACCCGAACCCTGATGAATGTGGAAGCCGGGTCGATTTTTTTTCTGGTCGACAATGAACTGGAACTGGCCGTAGCCTTCAATACCCAGGTGCAGGCCATCAAAAGGTTTAAATTGCGTCTCGGACAGGGCATTGCCGGGCATGTGGCCGCCCGCGGCGAAGCGCTGCTGGTGAATGATGCCGCCAAATCACCTCATTTTTTTCCAGGGGTCGACGTGCATACCGGGTTCAATACCCGGTCGACTCTGTGTGTGCCCATGATATCGCAGGGAAAGGTGGTTGGGGTTATCGAGGTCCTCAATAAGATCAATGGAGATTTCAGCCACAATGACGAGGATCTCTTACACTCCATTGCCACATCGGTAAGTATCGCCATTGAAAATGCCCGTCTCTACAAGGAAACCGTTTCCATGGCGGAGCACGAACGGGGCGTGCGGCGGATGTTTCAGAAATTTGTGCCCAAGGAAGTGCTGGAGAACATTATACACGGAGAAGAAACCGGAAAAGCATTTGTTGATGAGATCAAAACCGTAACACTGCTTAACATTGACATACGCGGATTTACTGAGATTGCGGTTGAAATGGGTCCGCAGAAAACGGTTTCACTGCTCAATAATTTTTTCTCCGTGATGGGAGATATTGTATTCAAACATAACGGTATCGTCGACAAATACCTGGGTGACGGATTCCTGGCTCTTTTCGGCGCCCCTGTATCCAGCATCAAAGACGCCGACAACGCTGTCAGGGCCGCGCTGGAAATGAAGCGCGCAATCAATCCCGTTAATCAGCGTTTCTTGAAAGAAATGGGCATCATGCTCAATATCGGCATCAGTGTGCATACCGGCGATGTGGTGGTTGGAAATATTGGATTTGAAAAGAAAATGGATTACACCGTGATTGGCGATGCCGTCAACACGGTTTTCAGATTACAGGAGCTGACCCGGTCCTTCCCCAACGGCATCGTTATCGGTGAAACAACCGTAAAGGCCGCTCAGTCCCGGCTTGATCTCCATGATATTCGCAACGCGCTGGGTGAATTGCGACTCTACGAGTTGCTCGGCCTCAAGAGCGAAGACACTTGCGCCCAACTCCCCAACTAGCTCGCCCATCCCGATTTTGCCTACTTGACAAGCCCAATGGATAAAAGTAAAGGTGAGGGCAGGCCGGTTCAGGCCATCATCTAAAAGCTATCTTAAAGTATTGAGCCAAAAGCCAATTTATAAGGTGGCTTCTTATATCCGGAGGCTAACATGCTGGAAAAACAGCCGGGATCATTAAAAGGCCAGTTTCTGCTGGCAATGCCGGGATTAAAGGATCCAAACTTTTCCGGTACGGTCAGCATTATCTGCGAACACAACCAACAGGGTGCAGTGGGCATTGTCATTAACCGGGTGCATGCCAATCTGTCCGGTCAAGACATCTTTAGAGAACTTAAAATCGATTACGACCCGCAAGCCAGTTCGATCCCGATCCATATCGGCGGTCCGGTGCATATCGAAGAAATTTTCTTGCTCCACGGTGAACCCTTTGAGTGGGCGTCATCCCTGATGATTACCTCCTGGCTGGCCATGAGCAACACCCGTGATATCGTCGAATCGGTGGCGCTAAAAACGGGCCCGAAATCATTTTTGTTTGCGTTGGGATGCGCCGGCTGGGGTCCGGGACAACTGGAAGCAGAGATCAAAGACAATGCCTGGTTGACACATCCGGTGCTTGAAGAAATCGTTTATGACGTGCCGGCCGAAAAAATGTGGGATGTGACGATGAGAAAAATCGGTATAGACCCATTGCTTCTCTCAAATACTGCGGGTACGGCTTAAGTACGAGGAATTGCAGGTGTCAGGCTTTTGTTTTTTTTTAAGCTTTTGTTTTTTTTTCTTTAAACAGACCTTGTCTTTTCGGACGAATGCACACAACTTAGGATTATAATATTCTTTACAGTTCAAAGGGTTGTACAACGGGCATTCAGGATGTTTCTCAGACATACAATACCATTCCTTTGCAGGGTTTGCTCAATTCTATAGCGGCTCTGCTTTCAATTTCCCGTTCATATCCGGACCACGACAAAGAGGTGTTTGAAGAAGCCGCCTGAGAAAGGGCTGCAATTCAAGCGGTTTCAGCGCCTTGATACCCAATAACATAAATAGTTGTGGGGTACAACCTCTATATCAGCGGTGCTCCCGGGGCCCTCGCTGGCAGGCAGCTAAGACGCAATCCCGCAATTGGTTTTGACAATTCTGTCCGGACATTGTAGTAAACCGATCAGACGAATAACACCCACTGATAATGAATCCTGTGGATCTCTATGGAACGGTATCAAAATTATAAAAATGAGTTTCTCCATATCAACCAGAATATCGTAGATCTGTTATCACAGGCGTCTGAGATTCCGTATCTGTCCAGTGACGCATTTGTCAAATGGCGAACCGCATGTAACAGTCTGTCGACCCAGGTCAAGGAAGAGGTGTTACGCGTGGCGGTCGTCGGATCGATTAAGTCCGGCAAAAGCACCTTCCTGAATGCCCTGTTTAAGGGCGACTACCTGAAACGGGGTGCCGGTGTGGTGACTTCGGTGATAACGCGCATCCGAAGCGGTGAAAGCGTCAGCGCCCGCCTGTACTTCAAATCGTTGCCGGAAGTGAATTCGGAGATCGAGCAGGCATTGACCCTGCTGCCCACTGTGGGGCGGGGTGTGGCGCTTGAGAAATTCGACATTCGTGACCTCGCCATGCGCGAGGCCCTCAAGGAGGTGTTGACTTCTCTACCGCTGGAGCACCGCATTGTAGAAGACAGCTTGAATCTGAATACAGTTCTACTGAACTGCTATTTGCAAGGATTTGAGCAGGTTAAAGACATGCTGCCGTCCTATAAAGATGCACCCAAGGAAGTCGCTATCGAATTTGCCGATCATCACCGCTATGTGGCCGATGATAGTCTGGCGGTATACTTAAAGGATATACAACTTGAAATTGACGCGGCCAATATTCCCCCGATGATCGAATTTGCCGATTGCCAGGGCAGTGACTCACCCAATCCGCTTCATCTGGCCATGATTCAGGATTATATGCAGATCAATCACCTGATGATTTATGTTATCAGCAGCCGTACCGGGCTCAGAAGGGCGGATATCAAATTTCTCACCATGATCAGGAAAATGGGCATTATGGACCATGTCCTGTTTGCGGTGAATTGCGATATGAGCGAGCACGAATCCACACAGGATCTATTGGCGCTGATAGAAACAATCGAGCAGGATCTGAAGCTATTTCATCCGGAGCCTTCGATTTATGCCTTTTCCGCCCTGTTTAACCTTTTCAAGGCCCATCCGGCCAATCTGCCTGAAAAAGATCATCTGCGGGTGGAACAGTGGCGCAAACAATCAGATTTGGCTGAATTTTCCGATCGACAGTCTGAAAGATTCCTGAACGAGTTTAACCTGCAGCTAACGCACCAGCGGTCAATATTGCTGCTTGGTAACCACCTTTCGCGCCAGAGATCTATCCTTTCCGGTTTGCAGCAATGGATCCGTCTTAATCGGGCGGTCGTTACGCGCAATGATAATGACACCAAATCGGTTATCACAACCATTCAGCGCCAGCAAAAACGTTTGAACCAGATTCAGGTCATGATAATGAATACGCTGAACGGTGCCGCCACCAAAATTAAAAAAGAAGTCAACAACGATGTAAACCGTTTTTTCGACACCCATTCCGGTGGCATCCTGAAACACGTGGTTGAAAACATCCGCAACTATTCAGTGACCTATACCAAATTCAAAGATACCCTTTCCGATTCGGGCTTCACCAATGCCCTCTACCTGGTGTTTCAGGAATTCAAACTCGGCCTGGACACGATTATGGCCGATATTGTCAACCCGGAGCTGATACAATTCGTGCGGGCTGAAGAAGAGCGGATCTGGCAGCATTTCAGTGCCGTCGTGGATCCATTTGCGGCAATCATTCAAAATGCCCTGCATGAGTCTGACACCCTGTTGACCAGCAATACCCAGCCAGACGAAGATCGCCTGTCCGATAAAACCTCACCCATCAATCTGCCGGGGAAAGATGCCCTGTTGGAAACCGCCAACATTAAACCGCCGTCGATGGCAACCATATTAAACTATTCAACCGACATAAAAACAGATGCCATCATGCACCTGGGGTATTATGCCATGCTGCGGATGGTGAAAAATGTGTTTTCCAAACGCAAGAAAGAAGACTGGGAGAGCCAGGTGAAAGCGTTGCAGGCGGGCGTCAAGCGCATGAAACAAATTTCAGAAAAGGCCATCGAAGAGCAATGTCGCAACTATCGTGAAAACCTGAAATTCATGTATCTGCACAGGGTCATCGACTCGATCGTGCAGCAATTATCTGAAATCCTGCTGGATCAATTCCAGGCCTACGACACCGATGTGGCCGCACTGGTCAGCCGACTCGACGGCCATCTGTCCGAGAGGGTCGGCGCGGCAGAAGAACTGGCCAGGATAGATTCCAGCGCCGACCTGCTCGGCGAACGTGTAAGACTGTTAAGGGACGAAATCGTTAATTAGACAAAGATGATAACCGGTTTAGACAGTTGGGTCGGTTTAGTCAGTTGGTACAAAAGGGCCAATTCCGCTGAATGCTGTAAGATATAGGAAGTATCTGAGACGATATGCAAAGTGATAAAGGCTTTTTAAGGCGCTAAACTGGCTCTGCGGGCATTTCTGAATAACTGACTAAACTGACCAAACCGACCCAACCGGCCAAACTAACTTTGCAGTTTTTCCAGACCCTCCCGCGCAAATGTAATGCTCGGGTCGAGTTCGAGTGCCGTGATGTAATAACGCACGGCGTTATCTTTGTCACCCAGATCGCGGTAGTTGGAAGCGATATTGGCATAGTCGATTGCCGAGGTGGGATCCAGAGCCAGTACCTTCTCGAAACAGGCAATTGCGCGGCGGTGTTCTTTTAATTTAAAGTGACAAAAACCCATCAGGTTGTAAATATCGGTCCTTTCCCTGTCGTAGGCTTCACCCGCTTTCAGCACCTCCAGGGCCTGCCGATAGTCGCCGTTTTCTTTGTAGCAAACGCCGATATAGGAATATATCGTCGGGATTTCCTGCTCGGACGGCTGGAGATCCAGGGCCCGTTTGAGATGCAGCAGCGCCTGATCGATCTCCTGCAGGGCCAGGCGGCAGGTTCCCTGGTAAAACTGGAGGTAAAACTTGTTTGGTAAAATGACATCCATAGCCTGCAGGCGGCTCAGGGCCTTTTGGGGCGCATATTTCTCAGTCACCAGCTTGGCTGCAAACATACCCACACTGGTACCATCTGAACGTTCTCTGAAATGGGCACCCGGAATTATGGTGTAAAATGCAGGAATTCCCAACTGCGAATGCATGGTATTCACAACCATAACCTCCATCCCCCGGTCTTTCAGCGCGCCAATGCAATTGAGGACCTCGTGGCGAATGTTCGCATCGGATAAATCGGGCAGATCTTTGATGTCGATGGTTCGATCGGTCCGGGTCACAAAATCGGCCTGTTTTAAATCGGTAAACTTGGGCAGTCCGCTGGCCACGTAATTTGAGCCTGAATTAAAATCGCCCGCCAGCTGGGCGACCTCTGTCAGCGCCCGGCTGAATGCTTTTTCAGGATCCGGGGTTGTGCCGGCGGTCCATACTATTTCGCTTTTGTCGGGAAAAGTGGATGGGTCGTAGGCCATGACACCCGCGGTGGGAATGCCCATATCCAGTGTAAAATCAGTCACATAGAGTTTGATACCGGCCTGTTTATATTTACCAAGCATTTCAACAACTTTCGGATCGGTGGCCGAATCAGGATTAATGGCTGCCGTTTTCAGTTTCTGACGGCTGATAACTGAAGACGTGTGTCTCTCGACGATTTCACAAATGCCCTGAACCAGCGCCTCTTCGACACAGTTGCCCGCCGATGGTCCATTGAATTCGTTGATCGCGTAAAACCAGTCAAAAGGCACCAGCACTTCTTGCTCACTGGCAAGGTTGTAGGCCCAGGTCCACTCAAGTTCAAGATCCTCAAAAATCTTTCGGCTTGATTCCAGATCTTCCGATTCGTCGTGAACCGATCTGGCAATCAGGCCAAAAGACAGGGCCTTGTCTTTAAGATGACGGTATTTAGCGGTAATGAAGTTGGCCTGATTTTTAGCGAAATTGAAGAAACTGAATCGTTCGGCCAGCTCCATTACGGCGCTGGCTTCAGCTTGTTGCGGTGTAGCCCCCTTGCCCATCTGTTTCTTGGTTCCGGTCAATGCACTGGCATCCTTTCCGCAATAACTGAAAAAGATCGGTATATCCAGGCGGCCATTGTCAATTCGGACGACCGAGTCGAGTATATCAAGATCCAACTTTTCCAGTTTTTCCCTGAAACGCCGCACTGTTTCTTCCGGCGCGATCACTTTGTCCTGATCCTGGGTGAATCCTTTTATGGCGTCTTTGAGTAATACTTTAACAGGCATGCTTCCTCCTGAATCATAGCTCCGTATGTTGTGTTTTAAAATTTGCACCGCAATGGCAGATGGTTTATAATAAGAATCCGTGCCGCAAAACTTCGGTGAGCTCGGCTTAGCCGTAGCGGATATCCTGGCAATTGCGGTTGATTAAACATATGGCCGGAAAAATCGGCCCGCAAACTTTTTCTGATATCCGAACCGGTCTGATAGCACAAGGTTTTTTTATTTGACCGTTGGCTGCAGATTTGTTAGAAGCCATTTCGGTATGGGGATGTAGCTCAGTTGGGAGAGCGCAGCGTTCGCAATGCTGAGGTCAGGGGTTCGATTCCCCTCATCTCCACCAAAAAAAATGGCGGATCATTTTCATGATCCGCCATTTTTTTTGTGGGGTACCGGTAATGATATGAGCTCAAAATTGAGGTGCCTGTGCCGCTGCACAACACATTCCGGCAGATGTAACCATTGCACGGTAAAAGTCTCTATACATTAGGACAGTGAACAAGCCCGAGCTGTCCAGAAAGGTGTATGACAATCTGCATTCATCTTTCCTCCTTATTGCGCAAGGAGAGCAGGTTTTACCGGAAGGTTCCAGAGCCTTTCCGCTTCTCCTTGCGCATCGGGTTGAGTCCATCGCAATCAACCTGTCGTCTGTTGATTAGATGTGAACCGTGGGCAGTGTCCGGGCACTGCACTTTACAATTAGAGCAGGCGCACAATGACCTGTTCTTGCCTTTGACCTCCCTGGGGGTGGGCTGATTTTAACCCACCCCTTTTATATTTGAAATATTGTAACCTTCAACCATAAACCGTCTCACTTAATTATGCGGTCTTGACCGCACTGGATGCAAAGTAAATTGCTGCTTTCATCTGACCTCCATCACGGGTGGCTTTCGGCCTGGAAAGTCACCCTTTTTTTGCCTGTTGTGATCTTTTGAATTGCTATGAAAATGGATTGCCCCAGCGATGCGCAGAAGCGGACCCGCCCATTCGACCGAGAGCGAATAAAATTCGGCTATCAAAATTACTGCAGATGCGGCCCCATGGCAAAATGCACAGCCGGTGTATCCTGGAAGGATCAGTGTCTGTGCAAGTATTCGAACAAATCATCAATTGCCGAGCGCTGCATGCATTACCGTGAAAACATTGGAGGGCATTGTGATTGTGTGCCGGCCCAGAAAGACATTGCCTGCCAGCTGCCTTCCCGCCGTTCTGTCCGCTGAATTGAATACTTGACTTGAAACCCATATTGGGTTAGGCATCGAATGCTTGAAACCGCGTTAGCCCGAACGCCCGAGGCCTGCCTGAGGTTGACCAGGCAGGCTTTAATCTGCAACGAGGTGGGGGGTCTGCCCGTCCTGAACGCGACGGCAGCGTGTGCCGGTCTCAGGATGTTTGAGAACGTGATTTGAGATTCAGGCTGCCATGGTATTATCCGGTATCACATGAGGGTGAGGTCAAGACATTCATCATGGAAAGAACCGCGGAAAAACACCGTAAGACCAAAGAGACGGACATCCGGATTCGATTATCTGTTGATGGAAGCGGCAAGCACCGGATTGCCACCGGTATTCCTTTTTTTGATCACATGCTGATCCTGTTCGCCGTGCATGGCTTTTTTGACCTGACGGTGGACGCCACGGGTGACCTGGATGTAGATTTTCACCATACCGTTGAAGATGTCGGCCTGGTGCTGGGTGATGTTTTCAGGGAAGCCATGGGCAATCGGACAGGTATTCGGCGCTATGGTCATGCGGTTACACCCATGGACGAAACCCTGGCGGCGGTAGCCATCGATTTATCCAATCGACCTTTCCTTGTATTCAATGTGCCTGTGCCATTCGGTTCCGGTGCGCGGTTCGACCCGGCCCTGGCAAAAGAGTTTTTCAGGGCTTTTTCCAACCAGAGCGGCATGAACCTGCATATAAACGTTCAATACGGAGAAAACGAACACCATATTGTTGAATCGATTTTCAAAGCGACCGGGCGTGCACTGGACCAGGCGGTTTCCATTGATTCGCGTGTCAGGGGAGTCCCATCGACCAAGGGAACACTGTAAATTAACAACGGGGAGCATGCGACCATTGAAACGGCAGCCGATTATAATTCCCTGTAGCGCCATCTTTTTGATCACATCTATCGCCGTTTGCATTATCGGCCTGCTCGGTTGTTCTTCCTCCAAAAAGCCCGGCGCTGCCCCAACGCCCAGGTTATCTGCCGAACATCGTCTGCTGATCCTTCCTTTCAAGGACATGACCGTGCTGTACGGCCCAAACGGCCTGATCAAATGCCCGGTATGCGACAGCTACTTTACCGCCGGTCCGGTGAGTAAGAACGCCACCGATTTTCTAACCGCCCAGCTGATCATGAATCTGGAGACTGTCACAAGCTACCGGATAGAAATTCAGAACAGGCTTTTCAGCGGACTGGCGCCGGACGGCCGGGGCGGTGAAAAAGTGCTGCCGGAAATAGATAACCTTGTTTTGGAGGGACGTGCCCTAAAAATGAATTATTTGATGACCGGTTATGTCTACCGCTTCCGGGAGCGTGTCGGAAGAGGTTTCTCGGTCCAGGAACCTGCTTCAGTGGCTTTCAGCGTTCATCTGATTGATACACTGAATCAGAGGGTTATGTGGTCCGGTACATACGAAGAGACCCAGCAGCCTTTGAGCGAGAACCTGTTCAATCTGGGAACTTTTGTAAACAGGGGAGGGGGCTGGGTGAAAGCCGAGGAGTTAGCCGGCGCAGCAATGAAACGACTCCTGCGTGGATTCGGGCAGAAATGATCATTATTCCTGCGGTGGATATCAAAGACGGGCGCTGTGTGCGGCTGTTGCAGGGGCGCAAAGATGCCGAAACCGTCTTTTCGGATGATCCGGCTGCGATGGCGGAACGCTGGGCATCGGAAGGGGCCGAGATCATTCATGTAATTGATCTGGACGGCGCATTTGAAAAATCGCCCCGCAACGCCCGGGCCATTGATGATATATTGAATCGTATCGATATACCGATTCAGGTCGGCGGCGGAATTCGTGACGCTGAAACAATCGACGGATATCTAAGCGCCGGCGTGCAGCGCGTTATTATCGGAACCGAAGCCATAAAGCGCCCTGAACTGGTCAAAACGGCCTGTATTCGACACCCCGGTCAAATCGCCGTGGCTATCGATGCCCGCGACGGTAAAGTTGCGATCGACGGCTGGACTCAAACGACGCAGGTACGTGCGCTTGATTTAGCCCGGCAATTTGAAGACAGTGGCATTGCGGCCATTATATTTACGGACATCCATCGCGACGGTACACATTCCGGTCCTAATATAGCCGCCACCCGGAAAATTGCCGAGGCGTTGTCCATTCCGGTGATCGCTTCCGGAGGTGTTTCCGACCTTGCTGATATTCAAAGACTGATTCCGCTGGCTGCGGCGGGCGTTGTCGGTATCATTACCGGCAGAGCCCTGTATGATGGAACGCTGGACCTGAAACAGGCGATAGCAGCAGCCCGGTCGGCAAATCGTGCGCCGTAATTATTTTGTTCTGCAGTCTAACTTACCATTGACATTGAGATATTTTGTATTTATAGTAGCGGGTTATCAAATAATACTTTGCCGATCTCATCAGGTTGAAAAAAATTATGCTACTTCTTTTATCTATGGTGACGGTGGCTGGACCTATTCTTTTAAGATTTGACCCAGACAAACAATACACGATACTTCACCCCATTTAAGCCCCTTCAACGCACGTCATACGTTTATGATTCGTAAATTGGGAGGGCGCTTTTTTGGTCAATCGCATACCTGAAGATAAAATCGCTGAAATCAAAAATTCGGCCGATATTGTCGAGATCATATCAGACGCTGTACAGCTTAAAAAAGCCGGCCGAAATTATCTCGGGTTATGTCCTTTTCACAATGAAAAGACCCCCTCATTTTCGGTAAGTCCTGATAAACAAATTTTTCATTGTTTCGGATGCGGTGTCGGGGGAAACGTATTTACCTTCCTCATGAAACAGGAAGGTTTTTCTTTTCCTGAAGCAGCACGAATGCTGGCCGGGCGATACGGGGTGGTTATTCCGCCGCCGCAATTGTCGCCGGAGCAGCATCAACAGTTGAAATTTCGCGAAGATTTGCTGAACGTCAATCGGGAGGCGATGCAATATTTTCGCCATGCCTTAATGAACAGCCGGGCCGGGCAGGGTGCCCTTCAGTATCTGCTCAAGCGTGGATTGACAGAAGCGGCCATTGATCAATTTAATCTCGGGTACACCCCGGATGGCTGGGATAACCTTCTAATATTTATGAAAAAAAAAGGTGTGGCCGCAACCCTTGTCGAAAAGAGTGGTCTTGTTGTTCCCCGCAAGAGCCGCAGCGGCTATTATGATCGGTTCCGCAATCGGATCATATTTCCGATATTTGCGCAGAGCGGGCAGGTGATCGGATTTGGGGGGCGGGTTATGGATGATGGCTTGCCAAAATACCTGAATTCGCCCGAGACACCGCTTTACCATAAAAGCCGTTCGCTGTATGGACTGCACAATGCCCGCAACCAGTGCCGTCTCCGTGAGTCGGTTTTCATAGTCGAAGGCTATTTTGATCTTATTGCCTTGCATCAGAACGGGGTAACCAATGCGGTCGCTACACTGGGCACGGCACTGACAGTCGAGCATGTTAAGCTGTTGCGCGGTTATATTGGACAAAACGGCAAGGTGATGTTGGTTTATGATTCGGACGAAGCCGGTATCAAAGCAGCCCAACGCAGCATTGCCGTATTTGACAATGCTTTTGTGAATGCACAAATTCTGGTGTTACCGGAGGGTCACGATCCGGATTCTTTCATTCAATCAAACGGTATTGATGAATTTCACGCGGCTGCGGCGAAAGCATCGAGTGCTATTGAGTTTTTACTTGAATCGGCCATAGCGCAATACGGGCTATCGATCGACGGCAAACTGCGTGTTATTTCAGAGCTGCTCAAACCGTTGGCTGCAGTCAACGATGGTGTTGCAAGGTCTCTGCATGCAAAGCTGATTGCCGAAAGGCTGAATATTGACGAAGAAGCCATAGTCGAAAAATTAAACCAGTACCTGAAAAGACCCAGACCATCGGAAAGAGGGTCCGGTCAGTTAGCCGCCGATAAGTTGATTGCAAACCGGCCAGGCGCCGGTTCGATACGCATGGAACGGCGTCTGATAACAATGATGCTGCAGTTTCCGGAAATCAATCCGGAAATTGAAGCCCAGGGCGTGCTGGATTATTTCGAAAACCAGGAACTGCAGACCATTGGCATGGCCATTTTGCGGTGCTTTGATCAAACTGGGCGAGAATCATCGCCTGCCTCCGGAAAAGATCAGAGTTGGATTTCCACAGTTGTCGATGCTGTTGAAACCGAATTGCAATCGCAATTAACGCATTTGGCAAATACGGACGACTCCTGGAGTCTCGACGGCAGTCGAAAATTAATCGCGCAGTTTCTCAGCGGCAGACAGAACATCCGCTCTTCACAAACCCTGGAAACGCAGATCCGGGCAGCGGAGCAAAATAACGATGAGCGGCTTCTGGAGAAGCTGCTCATCGAAAAATATAAACTGGCTGTTCGAAAAAGCAGGCAAAACGCGGCCATGCAGGAAGATAATTAACCTTTGTCCATCCCTGGATTATTAATTGGGGATGAACCCTTAGTACACACATTCGTAAACATGGTGACGTAGTTATTCACCACAGAGCAATCGTTGACCAAAATACGTCACCGAATTTATGAAATCATGCACTTAGCAATTTTCAATTGGATTGAAAATGTTTTTTAATTACAGATAGTGGGCCTTACAAATTTGTAAACTTGCGGGAGGCAACCATTAATGGCAAAGAAATCTGCCCAGGTTAAAGCAAAAGTCAGAAAAAAACCCAAAAAGGCAGCCGCCAAAAGGGCCGCAAAATCAAAAAAACCGGCCAAAAAAGGTTTAACTGCTAAACAAAAAGTAGCCATAAAAAAGGCAGCTGGTATAGAGAAGACGGATGTTAAGACGCCGATCGGTACAAAGGCCTTAATAGCGTTGATCACCAAGGGTATCGAGCAGGGTTATCTGACCTATGACGAGATAAATGCGGTGCTCCCCGACACGATGCTGACCTCTGATCAGATCGAAGATACGTTTATGATCTTTGACCAATACGCAATCGAGGTTGTGGACGCCAAAAGTGTAAAAAAATCCGAAGAGGCCCGTAGAATGAAGGCGGCGCGCGAAAAACTCAAAGAGCGGGCTGTCTCAGAATATGGTTCGGTGACCGATCCGGTTAAAATGTACCTGCGCGAAATGGGCATGGTGACATTGTTGAGCCGTGAAGGCGAAGTCGTCATCGCCAAAAAAATTGAAGCCGGTGAGCAGGAAGTATTGCGTGCCCTGCTGGACACGATTACCGGCGCAGAAGTGATTATCGATCTGGGCAATTTTATCGAACAGGGTGCACTGCGACCCAAATACGTCCTGCGCGACATCGATGAAGGCGACACATATATAGATGAAGCCGTTCAAACCGAGAGGTTTGTCGAAACTATTAGAGCGATCAGAGAGCTTCACGCAGAGAACTCGGAACTGCGTGAAAGATTGTTTGATCCGCAGACGAAACCGGATGAAAAGCGCCGCTGCCGCCGATCCATCGCCCGGCGCAATAGCAAGGTTTTCGAGCTTCTGAAAGACTGGCGTCTCGAAGCCGGTGTCATCGATAGAATCGAACAGCGGATCTGGGATCAGATTAAATGGTTCGACGCCATGCAGCTGAAATTGATTCGCGCTGCGGCTCAGATGGAAGCACCGGTCAGAGAATTGCGGGGGCAGCTGGATTCAAAAACCCGATTCATTAAGTGGGCCAAAGGCTATTGCAGCCGTGATACACAGGAATTGTCCGAACTTTTTGAGGAATTAGCCAATGTCCAGGAGATGATCAATCTTAGAGAATATGAACTGAAAACACACGGCCGTGCCTTGAAGCGGATAATGTCCAATGTCGATGAAGGGCGTTTCAGGGCCAAGCTGGCCAAGAGCGAACTCACTAAAGCCAACTTACGACTGGTCGTCAGTATAGCAAAGAAATACACCAATCGCGGTCTTCAATTTCTGGATCTCATCCAGGAGGGCAATATCGGTCTCATGAAAGCCGTGGATAAATTCGAATACCGTCGCGGATACAAGTTCAGTACCTATGCCACATGGTGGATCCGGCAGGCGATAACGCGAGCCATTGCCGATCAGGCCAGGACGATTCGGATCCCGGTGCACATGATCGAAACGATCAACAAGCTCATCCGCACATCCCGCTACCTGGTACAGGAACAGGGTCGCGAACCGACTCCGGAAGAAATCGCCGAGAAAATGGAGATTCCACTGGAAAAAGTGCGCAAGGTATTAAAAATCGCCAGAGAACCGATTTCACTGGAAACCCCCATCGGCGAAGAAGAAGACAGCCACCTGGGCGATTTTATCGAAGATAAGAAGTTTATGCTGCCATCTGAGGCTGCGGTAAACATCAACCTGGCCGAACAGACCCGCAAGGTGCTTGCCACGCTGACCCCACGCGAGGAAAAAGTTTTGCGGATGCGGTTTGGCATCGGCGAGAAGGCCGACCATACCCTGGAAGAAGTCGGACAGGATTTTGCGGTTACCCGGGAACGTATCCGGCAGATAGAAGCAAAAGCACTGCGCAAACTCAGGCATCCCACCCGCAGTCGCAAGCTGAAGCATTTTATCGAAAATTGAGCCTGCATTTTAAGATTCAGGCAATGGTGTTGACAAACATTTTCCATACAGATAGGTAACCTCAGCACGAAGGGCCCATAGCTCAGCTGGCAGAGCCACCGGCTCATAACCGGTAGGTCCCTGGTTCGATCCCAGGTGGGCCCACTCACAATTGCATATTCTACCGGACCGGACGGTAGATAGGATATTCGATTCCGGATTGGCCGCAGCAGCAAGCCGGGAATCAAATCGAAGCCGTGGCGACTTGCAATGGGCCACTCACTAATTCTGATGATTTCTGGCGTGGAATACCACGCCTTTTTTTTTGACTACAAAAGCGAGAGCTATCCATGTCTGTAACCGTAAACGATATCATGCAGGTAATGGAAAGTATTGCTCCGGTTCATCTTGCTGAAGATTGGGACAATGTCGGTCTCCAGATCGGACAGGCTGACGGGCCGGCCGACGCGGTCGGTGTGGCTCTGGATCCAACCCTGGACGTGATACAGAACGCATGCAGCCACAAACTCAATCTGCTGATTACGCACCACCCCCTGATTTTCCGACCGATTTCATGCATTGATTTCAGCTCAACATTCGGCACAATTTTAAAAACTGCATTGCAAAACGGCCTGTCTATCTTGACTGCCCATACCAATTATGACACAGCCGTAGGCGGATTGAACGACATTTTGGCCCGGAGGATGAAGCTCAAGAATCTGACGCCGCTGTCGAAATCGGTCCTTCATAGCCAGGTGAATCTGGAGCTGCAGAACGCCGGCAAGATCCAGATGTCGAAGCTGAGCAATTTGGACCCGGCAGATCCGAAGCCCATCATAGCCCAATTGCACGTGCCGTTGACTGACACCGGCATTGGCCGCATCGGTGACATTTCCGCGCCCATGCGGTTACGGGAATTTGCCCTGTCGTTAAAAACGCGGTTGGGGTTAGCCGTTGTGCGAATAACAGGCGATCCGGACTTAATGGTTCGCCGGGTGGCAATTTGTACGGGCAGCGGCTCGAGCCTTCTAAAAGATTTTTACAAATCCGATGCCCAGGTTTTTGTCAGCGGCGACTTGCGCTATCACGATGCCAAAGATGTTCAAGCACTCGGCCGGGGAATGATCGACATCGGACATTTTGGATCAGAGCACATTATGGTCGCAGCGCTTTCCGGTCAACTTGTCGAAAGTTGCAAGCGCAAAGGCTTGAAAGTTCGCATTGTGCCAATAGAACTTGAAACCGATCCATTTTTTAACCTATAATGGGCTGTTTGCAATCCTGCCGCTGGCGGGACGGGGAATCAACGCGGAATGGCTAGATGCCCATCCGAATCTAAACCAGGCCACAGGTCATAGTGCGGACCAATAGTCCCTAAAGCAAGCTGCCGGGCATTCAGGCGCATAAAACCATATGAAACCTTCAGGCGGGATAAAATACTCATGAGTGCGGTTAATAAAAAACAATTCGGCTTTTTGATCGATCTGCAGAAAACTGAACAGAAATCCCGTGCAATTCAGGCAACCCTTGACCGTTTGCCGGATGAATTGGCCTCACTGGAGCGCCGTCTGGAAGAATTCAAACAGGCGGTAGAAAATGAGAGAATACGATTAGAAGAACTTCACACAACTTACCGCGCCCATGAATCCGATGCCAGAGACTATCAGGCCCAGATCAAAAAGAGCGAGGAAAAGCTGAAAGCCGTTAAAACAAATAAAGAATACCAGTCCGGATTAAAAGAAATCGAAGAAATTAAAAGGTTGTATTCCAAGCTTGAAGACCAGATGATCGCGTGTCTGGAGGATATCGATTCAGCAGAAAAAGAAATCGCCAACCAGAACGGCATTCTCGAAAAAATGATTACGGAAGTCAAGTCCGATAAGAAAAATATGGAGCGCGACTCGGAGCTACAAAGGCAAGAATTGAAACGGCTGCAAAATGAACGTCAATTATTGCTTGAAAACGTCGATGCGGATCTCCTCGGAAAGTACACGTCCGTGCAGGCTATTATCGGCGAAATCGCCCTTGCGGGTGTAAAAGATGCCGTTTGCCAGGCTTGCAACGTCAATTTGCCGCCCCAGATGTACAATGAACTGCTTAGAGCCGACAAACTGTTCTATTGCCCCCACTGTCAACGGATTATATATCCGCTGACGGCGTTTACGGAGCAATAATAATAGTGCCTGAAGAATAGAAACTGGAAACTTGAAATTCGAAATTAGGGGAAGGAATTCTATCTTTTTATTTTTTTCCTCACGCCAAGACGCAAAGAAAAAATCAAAAAAACAGGATTCCTCGATCAAATATCCAATCCGCCAGACCCACGGCGGACAAGAATCCATTATCTAATATCATATGGTACGGAGACCAAAATACACGCTGTAAATTCATGATCCAGTATCATGGATCCAGGATTCCAGTTTAAAATACAGATTCATAGTGTTGCGTCACACAAGTATCTTATTAAAATTGGGACACAACACCGGTATCCTATATGCGGAAAAATGACTTTATTGAATTAGACAGTTCTCAATTTAACCACTTGACGGTCGAAGTATTCCAAACGATCGCTGGACCTTTATGGTCCGGAGGAAAGTCCGAACACCACAGGGCAGGGTGCTCCATAACGTGGAGTCGCGGTGACGCGAAGGCAAGTGCAACAGAAAGCAAACCGCCTGGCAGGCTGCTTTCAAGTTTGAAGGTTGTTTGCCCGGTAAGGGTGAAACGGTGAGGTAAGAGCTCACCAGTTCTCCGGGTGACCGGGGAAGCTGGGTAAACCCCACCCGGTGCAAGACCAAATAGGGAAGCATTTGAGGACGGCCCGTCCGAGCTTCCGGGTAGGTCGCAAGAGGTGGCGGGCAACCGCCATCCATAGATGAATGATCGTTATCCGGTCCCGAGGCAACTCGGCCCGGACACAGAATTCGGCTTACGGATTGCTTCGGCCGTCTCCTGAACGCCATTTTTTTGTACCGCACACGAACAAGACATCAGGGTTTTGCAAATGGATCAATCGAACCCGAACAGGGAAATCAGCTTTAAGGAAAAGGTTCGTATTTTCACCCATGATTATCTGAAATACTGTGTTTTTCTGGCCGATGAGAGCGCTCCCGGGCATGCATTCAACAAAAAGCTATACTCGAGCCTGATCTCTGCTTCACAGTTGCTGGAAGATTTTCTCGATTTTCACGGAGCCAAGAACAATAAAGACTGGTATTTTTTTCGGGAACTGTCCGCTTCGGTACGTCATCTCAGTCTGGGTTGCTATTCCCAGAAGCATATTCTCAATCGATTGATATTCTACGATCTCGACGATCAGGAAAATTTTAAACGCGAAGGCAGTGTCACTTTTGATTTTCTAACCGACTGTCTGAAGCGGCTGGCGCCGGTAATTATTGAAGAGGCCGTGCGACTTGGCATTCCGGTTCCTGCCGATCGTCTCGATATCGCCTCCTTTCCGGGTGTTATTACCAGAGATATGCTTGAATATTCAATTGACGATGAAAATAAAGATCTGCAAAAGGAAAGCATTGTAAAAATTGCCAGCGAGTTCATTAGTATTTCAAAAAAATTGTCGCAATACCGGTTTTACGAGCCACTGGCGATTGAAGAAATAAAACACATGGTACCCGCCAAAGTCAATGAGGTCGAAATCCGCCGGTTTGAAATGCTGGTCCACAATCTGCAGTCCTCCTTCGATACGTATGTCATTCATGGCGGCTATCGCTACGGAAATCGCGAACTGAAACAGCTGCGCGGCTATTTTTCGGCAGTTTTTCATCTGCTTCAAATTATCGGACGACTGCTGCACTTTTACGAACGCCATCTATATGAAGCCGGATATAAAAACATCTACAAAAAGGTCGTCGATCGATTGTCGTCTATAGTCAATCCCGATATATTGCTGGATCGCACCGTCAATTACGGTCTTTATTATGCCTGTCATTTTCTTACCAGCGGCAATAAACTGGCTGGCGAAATTTTGAATGAATATATTGAACGTGGATCCATAACGGTCGGTATACCGGTAAAGCTGGGATTTCACAGCCGACCGAGTCTGCTGGTGGCCAAGATAGTTCAACACTACGGCGGTCAGGTTGAACTGTGCATCGGTAAAGATCGCTTTGATGCCAGCAGCGTTCTGGACATACAGTGGGCCGGCGGGAAAATACAAAAAGAAAACCTGACTGATGTGAAATTTGAAGGTGACACCCGGGCCTTAAAGGATATTGAAATCCTGGCCGGCGTCAACTACGGCGAAGATACAATGGGCAAAGGTGTGCCGCTGCCCAAGGAATTAAAGTATCTGCGGTAGAATGTTATTATTGCGGTTTTTTATCGGATGCAAGCTAGAATAAGATGTTACTCGAACTACAGTGCTGCTGCATCAAAAAGCTCATAGCTCTTTGCTCATAGCTGATAGTCTCAAGGAATCAGTCCTTTAGCCTATGAGCTATCAACTAAGAGCTCGGCGTACCCATTGCTTGACATCAGAATATTAACCAAATCATAGATTATAATCATAACGAGTCGGTATAATCCCTTCCATGTCCAAAACTTACGCCATAATCGTTGCAGCCGGTAAGGGGCTGCGCATGCAGCTGGAAACACCCAAGCAGTATCTGCCGCTCAAGGGGATACCGGTGCTGGCCCGCACGGTTAAAAAATTCGATGCCTGCCCGCAAATTGACGCGATACTGGTGGTTATCCCGCCCGGCGATCAGTCGTTTTGCCGCGATCATATTCTCAGCACCATTCAAACCATAAAACCGATCAGACTGGTTGAGGGCGGATCCGCACGTCAGGAATCGGTTTTTAACGCCCTGGGAAAGATCCATGAAAAAGACGCATGGGTGGCCATTCATGACGGTGTGCGGCCGCTGATCGAAACCGAAATGATAACGGCCGGTATCACGGCAGCCTCCAGTACCGGTGCTTGCATTCTGGCACTGCCGGTATCCGATACGGTCAAGCGGGTCAACCGGGAGAACCGCATTGAAAAAACAATCGATCGCAGCAGTTTGTGGTTTGCCCAGACGCCCCAGGTCTTCCGGCTTGATATTATCATGGCGGCTCACCGCCAGGCACAGGCGGACGGTTTTAACGGTTCGGATGATGCCCTCCTGGTTGAGCGCCTGGGAAACGATGTAACCGTTGTTGAAGGCCACAAAAAAAACCTGAAAATTACCACCCGTGAGGATATCCGGCTGGCCGAATTCTTTTTGCATATGGCCATTCAGGATGACCGGAAGTAGCCGGACACGTCATCACGCCTTTTTTCTGCGCACCTACCCGGCCAATCCGCTGATGGCTTGGCGCCCAATGCACCCGCTATGATGAAATGTTTTTAAAATCCTGGATAAGTGTAATGACCTGTTGAACATTAGCCGCATCTATCAATTGGTTTTGCCGGCGATATGATTCGAACAGGATGCCTATGTCGAAGTTCAACAATATGACGGTTTTGCCGCACTTTAATGCCAGCGCAATTTCCGATACGGTACCGCTGCCCCCGGCACAGGCAACCACGATATCACTGGACAGCACATTGATGCAATTTCGGGCGCTGCCCATGCCGGTGACAATCGGTATTCGGATGTGCTCGGCCATCTGTCCTTTGTGATCGTCCGGCAAAACACCCACGGTCAACCCGCCAGCCTCGGCTGCGCCCCTGGCCGATGCCGCCATGATGCCGGCCCGGCGACCGCCGTTGAGCAGTATCCAGTCGTTTTCCGCTATCATCCGGCCCAATTCATAAGCCTGTTTCGCATCCGTTTGCGTGGCACTGCCCCCGCCCATAACGCCGACGATAAAAGTGTCTTGCAGCATGATTTTGCCTCCGTTTAGAGAAATATCCTCTTTTTTACATTGATGATGGTTATAAAAAACAAAGGTGCAAGGTGGCGAGCCTTCGGCTCGAGCTCATGGCTGATAGGGCGCTTTCGCGCTGTCCGTTGTCAGTGGTCAGTTGTCCGTAGCACCTTGGCCAGTTTTTAATACACGGACACGGCCAGGCGCGGATGGCCTCAGATTGAAAGGACTCTATACTGGACATCAAATTTTAGATTTTGGATAGCACGCCTTCGGCATGGTCCGTTGTCCGTTGCAAAAAAAACGTACGGCCGGATGCGGTAATGCGAAATATGTTGGATCAAGGAATTCTTTCGATTTTATAGTTGACTCACGCACTGACGCAAAGAAAAATATAAAGTGACAACGCGTTAGCGTTACCTTAACTTTAGGCACTTTAGCGCACTTTAGTTGCACTTTAGGCACTTTTTATACCGGAGCGCAGCGACTCCATAACCCTGGCCCAGAACTGGGTACAGATCGGATCTCGAATTATCTGAGCCATGAAAATGATCTTAACATAAATGCCCCGTTTTTCGCCTGAGCATCAGGGCGGGGTCCCAATTCCGCGCTCCGCATTCCCATGCACTTGTTTTCGTAACTTTTCCCCCGATAGTGTCTCTTGGGAGTATACAAAACAGATATCGCATTTACACACGGTTGACACTTCTCTGCTGTGTACTTAGTATAGTTTACAAATTTCGCAAAATAAAGAATCGCGTCAATATTTCTATTAAATTCAGACCGATTTGACAGTTTCATAGAATAAGTTCAGATTCAAGGAGGTACAATTTGGAACATTCAATGAACATGGAACCTCAGGCTCAGGAGGCAGCCAACCAGGATTTTATGTTGCAACTGCAGAAAACCTTTGCGCAACTGCCGCACGACATTCCTATTTATATGTTTCTCAATAGAGGGGAAGACAACATTTTTGCTCAGACCAACCGGCAGATTGTTAGAGCTTTCCGTGAATTGACCGACAAGATCACGTTTCGAGAACATTACATGGATCATGAGCTGGCCCGCAAGTGGAACGTTTCCCATTCGCCGACGCTGGTGATTGCTCCGGAAAGAGTCAATATTCGCTGGTTAGGTGCGCCTCTCGGGGAAGAGGGCAAAACATTTCTCGAGACCCTGCTGTTTGTCGGAATGGGCAAAAGCCACGTAAGCGACCAGTCTGAAAAGGTGCTGGCCAGGATCGATTCGCAGCGCAATGTCAAAGTGTTTGTCAGTGCAACCTGTCCGTATTGTCCGCAGGAAGCGGTGAATGCGGTCAAGGCCGCAATTGAAAAGCCGGATCTTGTTTCGGTGGAGATTATTGATATTCAGTGCGCACCGGATCTGGCCAATCAGTATTCAGCCCACAGCGTTCCCCAGGCCTTTGCCAATGACATTCTGATTGGCCAGGGCGCTCAGACAGAGGAGGTATTCATGGCCTCCCTGGAAAAAATGGAAGCGCAGACTGTTTTCATTCCTGAAAGCGATGCCGAACTGGTCGAAAACGACATTGTTATTATCGGTGGCGGGCCGGCCGGTATCGCCGCCGGCATTTATGCGGTTCGAAGCGGCCTGAATGCCGCGGTTCTGGAAAAAGAAGCCCTGGGCGGTCAGGTGGCCACAACACCGATTGTCGAAAACTACCCCGGATTTACGCAGGTGGGTGGAAAAACGCTGGTCGATATTATGGTGAGCCACGCATTGCAATATGTAAAAATATTCCCTGGAGAAGAAGTGGTGGAGATTGAACCGGGAACACCCATCAAAGTCAAAACCAGTCGCCGTTTATTTGAAACCAGGGCGGTGTTGCTGGCAACCGGCGCCAAACATCGGTATCTGGGTGCAAAAGGTGAAAAATTGTTCGGGGGACGCGGTGTCAGCTACTGCAGCACCTGTGACGGCCCGCTCTTCAAGGGCAAAAAAGTCATCATGGTCGGCGGCGGCAACAGTGCTGTCACCGAAGCGCTCCATTTAAGGAATATGGGCATCGATGTGACCCTGGTGCACCGCCGTGATAAACTACGCGCCCAGGAAGTGCTGGCCAAACAGCTGCCCCAGAACAATGTTCCCATTCTCTGGAACACCGAGGTCAAAGAAATCCGCGGTGATTTACGGGTCGAAGAAGTTGAGCTTTTCAATAATAAAACCAACGAGACACAGGTGATGCCGATAGACGGTGTATTCATTGCCATCGGTTACGAGCCGGCCAATGATCTGGCAAAGAAGCTGGGTGTCGAATTGGACGAAGAGGGTTTTATCAAGCACGATGAAAAGCACCGTACAAGCATACCCGGCATCTATTCCGCCGGCGATGTCGAGGGCGGCTACAAGCAGATCGTCACGGCCTCCGGACACGGTTCATCGGCGGCCTTAACCATATTTGAAGATTTAATCGACCCGTACTGGTTGAAAAAAGAAAGGGCCGCCGGCACCAATTAATGGTGCCATGCTTTCGGCTCTACCATCAAAAAGCGCCCGCTTTCCGAAGCGGGCGCTTTTTTTTGTTGTAATCCCACCCGACCCATGTTCGTCAGATGAAATGGAGGGTGAACGGCAAGTAAACGGTACAGGGTATATGGTTTAAGGTGTAAGGGGAAAGATATGGGAATTTGGGATTGCACGCCTTAAGCATGGTCCGTTGTCCGTCGTCCATGGTCCGTTGCAGAAAAGACGCGCTGCCGGATACGGTAACGCGGATGATGTTGGATATTTGATACTTGTCCGCCGTGGGTCTGGCGGATTGGATTTTGGATCAAGGAATTCTTTCGTTTTTATAGTTGACTCACGCACTGACGCAAAGAAAAAATATAAAGTGACAACGCGTTAGCGTTACCTTAACTTTAGGCACTTTAGCGCACTTTAGTTGCACTTTAGGCACTTTTTATACCGGAGCGAAGCGACTCCATAACCCTGGCCCAGAACTGGGTACAGATCGGATCTCGAATTATCTGAGCAATGAAAATGATCTTAACATAAATACCCCATTTTTCGCCTGAGCACCAGGGCGGGCTCCAAATGCCGCACTCCGAACTTCTAATGCTGGAGCGCGGTGAAATCCAAGCCAACCTCCAGGTTCTTGTTGCAGAGGAAAAATAATGAATAAATACCTATTGATACTAATATTATTAACTCCCATCGTTACCATGGGATTTGAACTGGATAAGACGATTATACCCAGAGATGAGATTCTGGCCGGCGGTCCGCCCAAGGACGGGATACCGGCCATCATGGCGCCCAAATTCAATCCATCGGAAAAGGCCATATTAATGGAAGCCGAATATCAGGTCATCGGTGTACAGATCGGCGATCAGGCCCGGGCTTATCCGATCAGGATTCTGAACTGGCACGAAGTGGTCAACGATACGGTCGCCGGGGTGCCCATTGTGGTGACATTCTGACCTTTGACCCAGACGGGGGTGGTCTACTCCCGCATGATCAATGGCGAGGAATTCACATTCGGCGTTTCCGGGCGGCTCTACAAGAGCAATGTCCTGATTTACGATCACCAGACTGAAAGTCTCTGGTCCCAGCTGCTCGAAAAATCGGTTTCCGGTCAGAAGGCCGGAACGCAGCTGCAAAAACTGCCCTCACTGCGAATCTCCTGGGGCAGCTGGCTCAAGCGTCATCCCCACACTAAGGTACTTTCCACCGACACCGGCTTCAATCGTAATTACAGCTACGATCCTTACGAGGGGTATTATCGCGTCGGTTCGCTGATGTTTCCGGTGGGCGATATCCGTAAAGATATGTCACGCAAGAGCCGCGTTCTGGGTATCGAGATCAATGGACAGGCCCGGGCTTACCCGCTGGATCGGCTTGCCGGTGCGTCCGGCGTGATTGATGACACTATCGGCGGGGGTAAAGTTCAGATCGAACTGGATGCGCAGGGGCAGGTTTTGCGGGTCTCCGATCAGAATGGCAGACCATTGGCCCATATATATTCTTACTGGTTTGCCTGGCAGGCGTTCCACCCGGACACGACAGTCTATCGCAGCGAAAATTGATCGGCGTCTTTCCAGGCCGGAAATTCGGACCGGTAAGCTTGCAAATCGGCTGCATCCAGACTAATGGTATGCGCACAGGGCTGCTGTCTCTGGCTGAATAGCACCTCTCCCCGGGGTGTATAGGCGCCTGTATCGCCACTGTAGGCCAGGCCGTTACCATCGCTGCCCACGCGGTTGACCCCGGCCACATAGCACAAATTTTCGATGGCCCGGGCCTGAAGCAGCACCTTCCAGTGCAAGGCTCTGGCAGCCGGCCAGTTGGCAACAAAAATGGCAAGGTCATACGGTTCGTCCGAGCTTCGGGTCCAGGCCGGAAAGCGCAGGTCATAGCAGATAAAAGGGCGTATTCTCCAGCCGCGGTGTTCCACCGTGAGCAACCGGTCGCCGGCCGTGTACACTTTCTCTTCACCGGACATGCGAAATAGGTGCCGCTTGTCATAGGTTTGCAGGGTTCCCTCCGGATCGGCCCAGCAAAAGCGGTTATAGAAACGATTGTTTTCCCGGATCATGATACTGCCGGCGATATCGATGCCTTTGCGGCGCGCGGCATCCAGGAGCCAACGCACAGCACTGCCATTCATGGGCTGGGCTATGGCTGTGTTCATACTAAAGCCGGTGCTGAACATCTCCGGCAGTATAATCAGATGCGTTTCTTCGCAGATATCGGCTACGATACTTTCAAATCGAGCCAGGTTGGCGTCGATGTCTTCCCAATCCAGTTCTGCCTGGACCAGGGTTAATTTCAAATCCTGCATAATATCTCCGCGGCTTTTTCAAGTGTTTCGTCCTTTTTGGCAAAGCAGAAGCGCAGCACCCGGTGGTCATCACCGGTGTGATAGAATACCGATGGCGGAATGGCTGCCACTTTGTATTTGGTCGTGATCCGTCTGGCGAAATCGATGTCATCCGCATCGGTGATGGCTGAATAATCCAGCATCTGAAAATAAGTACCCTGGCAGGGCAGGGGTTTGAAACGGGATGTTTGAATCAACTCCAGGAAGGAGTCTCTTTTTTGTTGATAGAAGGCGGACAGCTCCAGGTACAGGTCTTTTCTTTCCAGAAAATCAGCGTATGCCATTTGAATGGGCGTATTTGAGGCAAACGTCAGAAACTGATGAATGCGCTGAAATTCGCGTGTCAGCGCCTGCGGAGCAATGCAGTAGCCGATCTTCCAGCCCGTGCAGTGATATGTTTTTCCGAATGAACTGACCACAAAGCTTTTCTGGCGCAGTTCAGGATCGCAAAGCAGGCTGGCATGCGGACGACCGTCGAAAATGATATGCTCATAGACTTCGTCACCCAGGATGAAAATGTTTTTCCCGGCAGTGATTTGCTTCAGCGCCTGCATATCTTCCAAAGACAGCACCGTACCGGTCGGATTGTGGGGCGAGTTGATAATGACCAGACGGGTTTTATCCGAGATGGCCGCCTGTACCTCATCCCAGTCAATGTGATAGTCCGGAAATTTCATCTTCAGGTATACCGGTATTCCCCCGCTCAGTGTCAGGATCGGCACGTAGGCATCGTATGCCGGTTCAAAGACGATGACTTCATCTCCGGGTCTGACGACAGCCGTGATCGCGGCAAACAGCGCTTCGGTCGCACCGGAAGTAACGGTAACTTCGGTCTCCGGGTCCACCCCGGCACCGTACAAATCAGATACTTTGACCGCAATTTTCTGACGCAAGGCCTGGACGCCCTGCATAAGCGCATACTGGTTGAAACCGGCCCGCATGTATTTTTCAACCAATGTTATCAGATCCGGATGAACATCGAAGTCAGGAAACCCCTGCGATAGATTATAGGCCCCGCAATCATTGGCCAGCTTCGACATGACACTGAAAATGGTAACGCCCACATCCGGTAGTTTTGATTCGATCTGCATAGGTCTGCTTCCAATTGTTTTTAAATAGCCACGAATTAACACGAATTATCACGAACCCGCTGTCGCTGAAGCTTCCCTCTTCGGCAAGACTACGCCGGACAGATCCGACTTCGCTCTCCGAGCTTGGGGCTTCGCCCTTCGGGCTATGACCCCACGCGACGACGGGACAAGATGGTGCGGCAAGCTATCACGAATTCAATAATTCTAATTGGATGCGGAATGTGTCAATGAAAATGAGACACTTCAGTCAATAAATTAGACTCTACTGAGTCGCCTTTAGGTTTGTTGATCCATGCTGCCTCTGGTAGCGCAAGAGGCTTGGGAACTTTGCCTTTAA
>Ga0126335_1000206_pt1 | contig 28056 bp, 13 predicted proteins | sample OlaspJWI45metaG_FD_108409 | JGI IMG/M metagenome (GOLD analysis project Ga0126335, IMG submission 108409) | Marine gutless worms symbiont microbial communities from Oahu, Hawaii - Olavius sp. 1 OAHU.JWI-45 metaG | ecosystem: Host-associated > Annelida > Digestive system > Unclassified | place... | reverse complement strand
TGACCGGGGTCCACCGTCCATCACAAAATGTTCTTGCATTTGAACGCAACCGCGCGCATTTATACGTGCTGCGGTGTTACGGTTATTAAGTTATTAACAAAGTAAATTTATACCGGGCACAGCCCGGTCCGGGCCAAAGGCCCGGCCGGCTGCGGCCATAGTAAGATCGTGCCCGTGTGCGTATTGAATTGGCCGTTGCCGCTGCTGACTAGTGTGTAGTTTCTGACAGTGACGGAAGTAGTTTTCAGCGTGAGGGAAGTACTCACGAAAACTACGAAAAAGCGTTAATTTTTTTTGCGAAGGCCTCTAAAGCTGAAATTTGCACACGTGTTCGTCGTCGGTATTTGACGTTTTTTGCTGGTCTCCATTTTGAAAATTAGCCAGGATTGACAGAGTTAGATGCTGCCGAAGATCGGCAAAACAGCCAATTGTCTGTATAGAAAACTCTGCAACAGCAGAAACAAAACAGCCAATTCGCGACGAAGGAGTAATTGGGCGTAGGTTAATGTCGTATCACAACAGTAATTACTGCACTGCAGAATCGACAGGTAAGTAGTAGACAAATTGAATGTATTGTTCTATAATGTGAACTTTGAAATAAAAATACTAGTCAAATTCTTCTTTTTTTAGTGTTAAAAATCTGAAATAAAAGTGTGGTTTGAGCGAAGTGATAGTTAAAAATGGCGGCGGGAGGATGTTGGAACAGCCGCTTCTAATGAGCTCCGCTCTCCGGTTTAGCACCCGGAGTTTAGGTTTCCTAATGGGTTATTTCAACAATGACGATTTATGACGTCACAGCCTGCAGGAGCGCGTTATTTCCGGTAACATGCATCCGAGTAAGTGAGTCATTGGCGTCATTTGCTGAGTTTGTGTAAGTAAGTAATAGTAGAGAACTACAACTGAGCTGAAAACCGACATGCTGTGTTCACTGCACAGAAATCACAACAGCTGACCTCACGATCACTGTTACTGGACATAATGTCCATCATTAGGTCTGCCGTCATGGCTGTATGCTGGTTGGATAGGTCTGTTCACGTCGAGCCAGCGGCCCAACCTGGCCCGACCTATCATATCCAAAGGTCGGGCCATGGCCCGACCTGGCCCAATGGACGCGACACCATTGATTAAGTGTCACTTTCATACTTATGAAAAAAGTTCGTATGTCAACAAGATAGTGCAGCAACATATTGATGGTGTGGTGAAACGTACTGTACGTAGATTGTTGGAAGTTATATGCTATTTCTAGCGGTGAAAGAATTTTGAAAATCGGTTAGCACTTAACAGAGTTAGAGCCAAAAAAGAGAGGGGTTCTCACTTTTTTGGTCTACTCTGTATATCCATTCATTAAGTGCATTGTGCATTGGTGCTAGTGTTAAGGCTACTTAAATCCTTTTTATTTTCAGTCTCATACCCTGGCCTTTCATTCTCAGTTACAGCATGTTACACCTCTTCCTTGTATTAATTTGTGTAACGCGCCCTTGTAATGTCCCCCGGCATGTTACGGCGCGATATAAGTCGTTGTTTTATTATTATTATTATCAAGGCAAGTACCTCGTTGTATCCTCGTCCTTCGCCATCGATCCAGTATACCAGTAGGCTACAAGCGCGTGGTAGTCGCAGACTGTCCTGGCCATCAAAAAACGTAAAATTTTATAAAGACTGAATTTTACTTTGAAGCCGGCTTATTTCAGTTATCTGTTATAGTCTAAGGCCGATTATAGGCAAGTAACCTGCATGCTGATTCTAACACGAGTACACGACGTACTTCAGTTGCAACAACTGTGCATAGTCAATGTAGGCCTACTGTACTTCAAGCCTATAAGCCTACGACATTTACTGTGGTGTAACGCATATCTCAGGAGGAGGGCTGTGAGCTGTACCGCTGGTGACAACAACGGTCATCGTCGACGTCGTCAGATGTTGAGGTGCTGTGCTGACGTCTCGCTGGTGGGTCTGCAGGTGCCCCTTGAGTGTGCCCGAGTGTGAGAACCGGATACCACACATCCAGCATACGAAAGGCTTTTCTCCCGTATGCGTGCGCATGTGCGTCCGCAGGTTTGCGGGTAAGTTGAAGGCTCGGTCGCAGACCGTACACTCGAACGGTTTGTGGCCCAGGTGAACCGCACGTTCGTGGCGTCGCAGACCTGACGTACTGTTGAAGCTCATAGGACATTGACCACACTGGTATGGACGCTCTCCACTGTGCAGGCGTTCGTGCACCCTCAGTCGACTCAGCGTACGGAACGCCCGCGGACAGTCGGGACACGGGTACGGCCGTGCGCCGCTGTGAACGCGCGCGTGGAGCGTGAGCAGCACGGCATGCTTGAAGCGTCGACCGCAGTCAGTGCAGACGTGCGGAGCGGCATCCGAGTGCGTACGTTCGTGGTAGGCGCGCGTGCTGGTCTGGGCGAAGCGCGCCGTGCAGCCCTCGACACGACACCCGTAAGGTTTCTCTCCGGTATGGGTGCGCATGTGGATGGACAACGTCGACGCCGTGCCACACTGGCGTCCACACTCACTGCACATGTACGTCGGCCGGTCACTGGCTGTCGCAGGCACGCTCGCAGCGGCGGTAGCAGCGGCGCGATTAGCGCCAGCGTGCGCTCGACGCTCATGCATCTCCAGCAGGGACGGGTACGTGAACTGAGCGTCGCACAGGGCACACGGGTAGTTACGCACAGCCTTTTTGAAGCCGACACGACGACGCTCTTGGTAATGCGTCTGCTCATGTCGCACCAAGTGACTCATATGTCTGAACGCCTTGCCGCATACACTGCATGGCATCATCTCTACAGCAGCAGAGCGACGGCCAGATGTAAACTGCTGACGTTTCGGCTGTGTTCCATTGACGTGGGTGGTCTGGCAGGTGTCTACACGAGCACTGGTACTGGAGGCAGTGGAGGTCATGTTAACGCAGCTCTGACCATGGACTGGCTCAGCTAACAGTACACACATACACACCACACACTTAACTACTGGTCCGCCCGTTCTAAATAACGTCAGGGCCATTATTACCGTTATGTGCAAGCTTAACATGGTAACGCATTACACAATTCCATATACCGGTACAGCCGCTGCCCTCCAGTCATTCGTTCGTAGTTCTCACCTATAAGTTCGGCTCAACACGTGTCTAGTTTAGCTGATTTACCAGTCACTTCTTTTGTCGATCTTCCCGTTCCGTCTTTGGCTCATATAAGCCTATTAACTATGAGAAGTATAATAATTATGGATGTCTTTCGTTCAAGTCTCAAGATTTCTTATGAATGGAATGAGCAAGTCATATTGCAAGCGCTTCAGGCGGACTGAAGTGACAATCCAGTGCTAGTTGTCTATTTCCTCGATGCCTATTCAGTCTCTGCCGACTTATTTGACTGCCAGAACTGTCATACGTCTCTGTTTCCTAACAACAGAAACTACCTTAGTGTTTACAAAGTCAGGCAACAACACTCAAGAACTTTCTCAACGTTTTGACGTGTAGATTGTAGAACTTTTCAGCAAACAGTTCCATTTCAGTCGTTCTACTTCTAGGAGCTACTAATTCTTCTGTTATAGGCCTACTACAAGGCACATGCTTCACAAACTATAAACGTGTTCTAAAGGTTTTTTTAAAATACAATAACCGACTCTGTCAGCCCGTGCCAGTCCACTACTGGTGATAAGCTGCTTTATATATATATGCACGCCAGTTTCTTAGTTTCTTCAGACATAATGAATGTATCTACACTGTCTCAAAAAAACTTCCCACTTCGTAATCAGCTCTGACTTTGTCAAACCTAAACCGATTTTCAAAATTCTTTCACCGCTGGAAAGAGTAGAAATTTGCTACAGTCATATAATATTTCCCAAATCACACCTTAAGTATGTTGCTGCACTACCTTGGGAAGTCAAAATTTTAAATTTGCTGCAAATATGAATGAAACTGCACACAACATGCAGTGATTTTTACATGCATCCATTTTATTGCATTTCGCTTACTTACTTATTACTAACTTACTTTTTCTTCAGTTTCTGATTCCTGTTAAATATTCCTTAAAATAGCAGACCGTTTTATGTAAACATTCCAAAATGTTGACAGCACTGCATACCGGGAACGCGGCACTGTACGACTTCTTGAGAAGGCAACATCTCTTTCAATCTACCAGATGTGTGGCCATCAAACAGCCCTGACCACAAGCTATGGGGCATCATTCATCAGTGTGTCTTTAAGTCACAGGTGCACAACAGTGACGAACATAAGCAGTGACCACTAAGCGTTAGGCATCGCACTGACAACAGCATCACTGACAATGCAGTTGACAAGTGGTGGGGGTCATCTTTGATCACGCATACAGACAAATTATGGACACATGAGCAACTGCTATGACAGTATCAATATCCACTCAGCCATAGGCCATGAAATGTTTCATTTTTGTCACACATGATATGACGTTTAAGTTGTGTCTTGTAATAGTTAACAAATTCGAACTTTTGAATTCTCAAGGTAGAGCAGCAACATAATTAAGGTATGGTGGAAATTGTTACTTGTGTTTTGTAGCAAATTTCATACACTTTCCAGCAGTTAAAAAATGGAAAATCGGTTAAGAATTTGATGAAGCTAGAACCAATTACAAAGTTGGAAGTTTTTTGAGACACAGTGTATGTATGTAAGACTGAGAATATACTGAATGGGAGGGATGTGACAGTAATAAAAACTCAATGAAGTTGACCCAAAATCATTCAATGTAATAAAACATAAACTGTAATATAGTTACAATTGCAAACATAAATGACACTACATTAGCAAACAACTACACTTAAGAACACCAGCTAATCACGGATACATATGCCAACAGTCAACGAAACAGAACGAATGCCAGGCAGTGGCATACTGCATACATGTACATATAGGCTACATACAAACACTGGCTTGCGGGTGGTAAAATCATTATCGAAAAAACAACATTACCAATCAAACGTCACTCATTAAGCATTCTGACACAAGTTAAATATATCAAGCCGCCCATGGGCAGTAACGCACAGCTGGTTGAAGTGGGTCAAGGAAGGTGACATAGAAAATGGTCAGTGATCAGAGTTCATCAGTAATTCTATGCATGCAAGATTACAAGTCTCTATGTCCAGGGGTTATGATTTGAGACTCTGGGTAACAGACACACAGTCTGACAGTTTTAACAGCCACACTATATGATTAGCTCATCTAGGCTGGAGCCAGCTGAGCTAAACATATACGCTTTAAGTCAGTAATATTATTAAATACTGTAGCAAAACTACATTTGTTTAGCGCCATGTGTAGGGATTGCAATCCCGGGATCCCGGACCGTTTTTCAATCCCGAAATCCCGGAATTTTGGGATTAGAAAAGAACGTATTAACGTTATTATTAGTGTGAAATGCATGCATTAATCACGAAATAAAACAATGCAAAACAATTATCCGGTTCGGGAACCGGGCAAGGAATTATGAAAGATCATTCACCAGTGTGTATTAACATGTTCACACTGTGACACCCGTGAACGACCCTTGAGCTGCTCAGTTACTATCAATGTCGACGGGACTGTGACCTCAAATGACACATGCGTCGTCATATGTCACCCCAGTAGGATCCAGTAGGTTTCACAACTTTTACATTTCACAACTCTACAGAGCCTATGTGACCACATGTTGTCATGTAGGCTCTGTAGAGTTGTGAAACGTCCATTACAGTCTTTACATTGATACATTGATACAACTGTCTGTTGGAACATGGATCCCTCGTTGACGTCGCATGTGTAATTTAATCTGTCGATTAGCGAGGTGACCTTTGACCTAGTGTGACTTTAAAATGTCAGAGGTCGATTTGCCCTCGTACGGTCGACGCCATATCTGCACTAGCTGAGTAGTAGTTGCAGTAGTATATTGCGGTATGGTTTACAACACATCAGCACTAAATCCATAGCATGATCGTACACACTTGTAGTTCAAAAATAGCGACCCGAATACCGTAACCCACTTGGCAATTTTAGTAGTCTTATCTATACTATGCCAATCCCGACGGGATCCCGGGATTGTGAATTCGACAATCCCGGGATTGAAAATTGAAAATTCAAGTCCGGGATTGCAATCCCTAGCCATGTGTTCTTCATGTTCTTTCAGCAAACCCAACAATTACAAATACATTGGACGCAATACACAAATTCACAGTCAATGCAACATGAAACACATGGGCTCGAAATAATGCTCTGCCGCATGAAAAACTGATTTTCAGTCAGTGCAGTTCTATGGATATCCAGCTATCAAACAGCAAGCAATTAATACTTCAGTCAGAAGTCGCCACTCACTCCATGTCAATGTTCTACTTCACCTTTGTGGGTTCATATAAACCTGTTACAGGCAACTGTCTGCAGTGGCAACACAGACAACATGGTTGTGTGTACAGCGACTGCAACGAATAAATGCCACATTTCTGTAATGGGAGACAAACGTGGCAGGGCGACCACTATCATCATTGCAACAATTAGTTAAGTATGGATTCCATGAACAGCTTAATCAGCGCCCAAGTGCGCCTGCATATGTGACTTCAGAGAACCTGCATACGCAAATCGAACACCACATACGGCACAGATATATGGTCGATCTCCCGTGTGAACTCTCATGTGAATGTGAAGGTTCCCTGACGTCTTGAAACCCTTGTCACAGATACTACAGCGATATGGAATCTCATCTGAGTGCAGCGCTAGTATATGCCGGTCCAGCGTCTTCTTTGTCTTGAAGCGTTTTGGACACTCGGTGCATGAATACGGTCTCTCTCCACTGTGGCGATGTGAATGTCGCTGAAGATCACAGGCACGGCGGAACGTCATCGGACAGCTGGCACAGTGATGAGGCTTGAGGCCACTGTGCAGACTCATGTGCAAATAGACGCCAACTGCATGCTTGAAGCGACGGCCACAAACTGCACAGATGTGAGGCATGTCATCAGAGTGGGTGCGCTCATGGAATGAGCGCGTACTGTGCTGTGCAAAACGCTTGCTGCACCCGGCCACACGACACTCAAACGGGCGTTCTCCAGTATGTGTAAGGATATGGGAGTTGAGGGCTGTCATGTTTTTGAACACACGTCCACAGTGACTGCATACGCACTGCACAGGTTTCTTTGGCGGCTCTTGCGGCATCTTCTGTCGCGATTTCCCTCTGTTAGCTGGTGACATGTGGTGTGCTCGTTTGTGCCTCCGTAGAGTGGACACACGCTCAAACTGCTTTCCACATGTGTGACAGCGAACTGAGCAGTTCACCTTTCCATGCTTCACCAAGTTCTCTAGTTTTTGAAACCGGCAACCACACTTCAAGCAATAGAAGAGACCACTTTTTCGAGAAAAAGATGTGTGTGGTGGCTGGCGAATCTGTGTACTTCCACGGATCTCATGATGATCATTACTTTCATGCTTCCTATGGCCAATCACCTGCAAAGAGTTCGTTTCACAGCACAAAGATGAAGTCTTTCCAGTAATACTTTGATGTGGGTTTGGGACTTCCTGGTCTTCTGCAACACATGTAAAAGTATTTCCATCAGCCGGGCAATGCTGCTTCCGAAGCAGACATGTGCCTTGCTGATGACTTCTGACAGTTTTTGTCGTCAGATCTGTTGGTTTGCCATTGCAAACTGTGTGTCCAAACAGATTGTTATAGTTTTCAGTTTTCACCAGCATGTCTTTATCGAGCAATTCCACCAAACTGCTGCTGGCAATCTTCTTCTCCATTGAATAATGCAGCCATTCTGGTCACACAAAACAATTCATGCTCTGACTTCTCAGAACTAATGGGATGGGACCACACACAAACAAACGTGGCACTACAGCAGTAACTCGCGCCAGTAACTCGTATAAAATTAAACTGTCATGCCACTAATAAACACAAAAGAAAAATTACAGAAACAAAAAAAACACTTCAAAGGTAAGACGATGAAAAGCAAAAGTGCTGGAGGGAAACTCTCCTAGCAACTTTTAGTGCTAACTACACTAAACCATAATCGTTGCGACACAATTTCACAAGTTCAGTTTTGTACTGTTCATAAAAAAGTCAAACAAAAAACGTCGCCAGCACATATATACATGTATACATTTAAGTTCAACTGTCTGAACACTGTAAACGGCACACAGAATATAACACAACAGCATGAAGCACTCACAAGCGGAGCAGAGCAAAACATCAACACTGAACACCATGTGATTTCATGTGACTCTTCAGAGAGCTGGAGTGAGAAAAATGGCATCCACAGATGGAGCACAAGAACGGCTTTTCACCAGTGTGGACTCTCATGTGAGTCCGCAGATTACCTGGCTGTGTAAACTGTTTGTCACAAACACTACAGTGCCATGGCTTCTCATTCGTGTGTATAGCTCTTACGTGTCTCGTGAGAGCTGACTTGCTGCGAAAAGGCATCAAGCACTGCGAACATGTGTATGGCTTTTCGCCGGTATGAATACGAATATGGCTCTGGAGTCCGCATGACCGGTTAAATACCTTGTCACAGGTCTGACATTTGAACAGTTTGGTGGTGGCGCCATGAACACGCATGTGCAATCGAAGGGTGATCGTGTGCTTAAAGCGACGGCCGCACACAGAACAGATGTGAGGTTTGTCCTCCGAGTGCGTGCGTTCATGAAAAGCACGCGTGCTGGTCTGAGCAAAGCGCTTGCTGCAGCCAGGCTCTCGACAAGGAAATGGACGTTCTCCACTATGTGTCAGCATATGAGAATTGAGGTTCTTCTTTGTAGTGAAACCATGTCCACACTGACTGCATATGTGGCTACGAGGCTTCGGTAAACATTGCCTCTGAGGCAGGTGCGTTAGCTCGTGTCGCCGCCGGCTGCTGGTATTCTTAAACGACTTCGAACAGTAGCGACATTCATGCATGCAGCCACCAGTCTTGTGTTGCTGAAAGCTGGCAAATGCCAGAAACCGTCGATCACAGCGCAAACACTTGTAGTAGACGCGCTGTCGTTGCTTGCTCTTGCCATCATTAGATGGAATGAAGACATGTTCAACTCCTACACTAGAATTCAGCATACTTTGTTCCACAGCATGCACCTGTTCATGCTTCTGATGAATGTCCACACTGCTATATGACTTACAGCAGACTTTACACATGTCTGTCCCATCCACACCAGAGCTACTGTTACCATCAGCAATCTTCCTGTCAACTTGCCGAGACAGCAGCTTGTCCTTTTCATGAAGGGCTTCGTGCTGTTTCAAATCTGAACTCTTGTGAAACTGTTGTCCACAAACAGAACACTCTGCAATCTTCGGACGATGACACTGTGTATTCTGATGCTCTAACAGCTCACTTGCTGCGTAAAATTCTTCTTTGCAGATGCTACACGTAAGTCGATTGTCAGAGTTTTCACTGTTGGCCAGCTTTATGACTGTTGATGTTTTATCGGAGTTGCCTGGTGACTGACTACCAACACTCTCAAGTTCCAGTGATTCACGTTGTTGGAAGTCTGGGATGATCCTGCTCCAGTGCTCGACAGTGTGCGCTTCTGGTCACACAACAACACGCATGTGATGTGCTTGCTGACCGTCAGCAAAACATGCAAACATCACAGCACATCTCAGCAACATTTTTATTAATGGTACCTAAAAATGTCACAGTCAACTAAAAATAAAGAAAAACGCTAATAGCAGCACAAGATGCAAGATATTCAATACCTTTAACTCTTAAAAAGTCAGTTCCTCCAGAAAAAGTGTCACACAGTGTAATTCTGTCTATATCAGTACATCAATAAATGTCAACCGCTATTTCAGCAATTTTGTGACTGTTACTGACCATGACCAATGGAACTGCAATGCACACTATGAAGTTTCAATCATCAAACAAGGACTGTAACATGAAATCATAATAATAAAAGCCATCAAAAGCATTTCACACTAACACTTTTTCAGAAATACTGTCACATATATACATTTTGTACACAAACAGCACAAAGAAGTCAGCACAAACAAATCTTAACACTTGCCAACACTTGCCAACAAAGCAGACTGTTAGCAACACTTACGAGCATATATAATACTTCCATCGGCACTGACAAATAAAACTGACAACTTATACACGACAAGTGCTCACTATCAAGATTCATGCCTGACTTCTGCGTAAAAACTGAACTGCTATATGTACATGCTAAAAATATGTTTTGCAGTTTATCCACCTCTAGCAAGACAATTTTTTGGATACATATTAAGTATAAATCACCACTATTCAACCAATAAATGTCACAAAAACCTCACATACAATAATGACAATTAAGGGTAATTTACATGTCCTGCCTTTGCTCATGCACACGCATGTGACTTTTGAGAGTACCAGAGTAAGAGAAACGCAGATTACAGAAAGAGCAAATGTATGGCTTCTCTTGGGTATGGACACGCATGTGTGTACGGAGATTGCCTGGTTGACTGAAAGTCTTGTCACATATACTGCACTGCCACGGCTTGAGGTGATGGTGCACGGATTTTTCATGTCGTACAAGCATCGTCCGCAGTGAGAACTGCTTCGGACACATTGAACAAACATAGGGTTTTTCTCCGGTATGACTGCGGACATGCTGCAGCAGCTGACTGGATGAGCAGTACTCCTTTGGACAATAGTGACACTTGAAAGGACGATAGCCGGTATGAAACCGGAGGTGAAGCTTCAGTGTCGACGTGTGCTTGAAGGCCATGCCACACTGTGAGCAGATGTGTGGCATGGCATCTGAATGTGTGCGTTCATGGTATGCACGAGTGCCCTGCTGTGCAAATCGGCGAGTGCAGCCTGCACGGCACTGAAATGGTCGAGCACCGGTGTGCGTGCGCATGTGCATATTTAGTGTAACTCGTGACTTAAATCTCTTGGTGCACTGGCTGCATTCATACATATTAGGAGATCCACATGGCAGCACTCCGGACAATTCCTTCGTCTCTGATTGACTGTGCTCTTCAGGATGCACCAGTATTTCGTGATCTTTGAGTCGCTCTGCTTCCACAAATATTTGGCTACATTTAGAACATGAGTGGACAGGTCCGACTGTGCTTAGTTCTTCAATACTGTGCATTCTTTCCATGTGCCAACACCTAATGGACTGGTACATAAAACATTTGCTGCACACAGGACAACAGTGACCACTTTCATTACCAGCATTTTCATCATGGGACTTTTCATGTTCATTAAGATGTTGATGTGTAGCAAATCTACGTGGACAGTGTGAGCAGCGAAGAACTTTACTCTTTCGTTTGTCGACTGACGAGTGGTTAGTCTCATGGCGTGCAAGCATGAAGGGACAGTCAAATGTACGGTTGCAACGTGAACACACGTAAGCATTTGGCACAGCATCTTCGGCACCCCGTGCTTTGCGAGCATCGAAGCGTCGATGAATATTTTCATGTCTAGTCCAAGTGTCCTGGCTACAAAAGTGCTGTGAACAACGACTACAATAAAACATCTCTTGATGACGTTCATGGTACAACATGTGATTCTGAAGTTTAATAATTCCATTGTATGACCGCGGACATTGATCACACTGATAACGTTTATTTGAAGATGGCGTTGGTGAAGATGGCTTCAGCAGAGATTGGCTGCTGTCACTAGCACTAGCATTAAAGTTAGCATTTTGATACTTCTGTATCTTGCTGGATGAACGAACAACTGTATGCATGATACGGCCATCTTTAGTACCAGAATTTTCACCATGGGAGATCTCATGTCTCTGAAGAAGTGCAGAGGTTCTAAAAGTACGTGGACAGTGTAAGCAACGAAATATTCTAGTTCTGCGTCTGTCGACAGATTCATGGTTGCTTTCGTGGCGTGCAAGCATGAACTGACAGTCAAATGTACGGTCACAACGTGAACACTCATAAATGCTTGGTACTGCACTTTCCTCACCGTGGACTTTATAAGCATCAAAACGCTGATGAATATTCAGGTGCTTTTTCAAGGTGTTCTGGCTACGGAAGGACTGTGAACAGCGACTACAATAGAAACTTTCGGGGTAACGTTCATGGTAAGACATGTGGCTGTGAAGTTTAGTCTTTGTATTATATGACCGTGGACACAGCTGACACTGAAAAGCTTCCACAGCAGAAGGCAACTTCTGCTTCAGATGACGAATTTGTGCTTGCTTGCTTCTGTCACCTGCATTAGCATTAGGACGGCTTTTCAAGCTTTTCGATCCATTAACAGTTGCCTGTCCGGTCAAGCCTAATGACTTCGTGGAATGTGAGCAATCAGTACGGTCATGACTGCTCAGCTGATTTTCACCGGCTTCTAGCAAAACACACAACGACCAATAAACACCATCAACCACCAAACGATGTTAATTATCTTTCACACAGCAACGAACTAACACAAGAAACTGCAGCATAACACAATGATCCATGCACCACAGTTTTATGCAGCAGAGAGATGAGATGCAGAACACATGAAACACATTTATATCTACCGGGTACATGTAATTCATTACAACTAACACAAGTGCAGTAAAGCTTATACGACTGAACAATGTGTCATAAACTCACATCCAAGCACACAATTGATCTGCCATTTCAAAGTTACATGACTCATGGCATAATAAACGTATACACTAAAACACAACACACACCTCACAAGTACAAAATACTATCACAAACACAGAGTTAAAGTTCTGACGTTGTAACAAACATCTGCATGTGATATCAAGGGGGAAATGCAAATGCAACTCCAGAAAACAATGACAGAAATCTTCACTTAAACTCAAAAATGGTAACCAGAAAGTATACATCAGGACTTCTTACAAACACAATGGTCCCAACAGCTGACACAAAACCACAAGATTTTGGCTACTTTGTAGTTTGTAACAATGAAAGGTAGTAGTACTAGTAAATATTTTGTGTGCGTGAAAAAGTTTGGCTTCTCGTTGACAGCAGCCAGTAGAGAATAAGGATGTTCCACAGTCCACAGGTGGACAAGTCCCTACCCCCTGTCAGCATTCTTTCAGCAAAAGTTGTTTCAGTCTCTACACAACATTGACTATTGAGCAGCTTATGCATATACCCTATAATAGTGTGACATGCACTTTAAGTCACTTGAATTCAGCATCATCTGACAGACAAAAGATAATTCAACAAAGATGCAAGCCAATGTATAATATTATGCTCTGCAAGCTTTCCGCATGCCACTATGACCGAAATACCTTTAGATGCTGTTTACAATTATTCAGTTAAGTTTATCTGCTCTGGAATAAAGTTACATAACAAGTAAGGCGACTATCTATGTCATAGGGTCCTCAATGCTCTGCACTGTCTGAGGTAGCGTGTGCGAAACGTATACACTGTTTGTGCGTATACGTTGTGCTACAGCGCATTAGAGGTTTTTTTTAAAAATGATATGCGCTATATAAATTCACGTTTTACTTACTTACTTACTTACTGTGTGAGTGGAAAAAATAGGCATTTTTTTACTCTTTGCCAGTTTTGGGCTAAAAATTATGCCACAATTAAAAACTTTTTCTAAAAAACTAAGTGTACTAGTCGCCACCTTTGAGCAAAATTTGATGTTCTGAGGCCTTCTCAGTTCTGAGATGTCATTTGGAGAACAACAGTCACTCACCCAGACACCCAGCTTATTTTGCCATACGTGAACCTCAGTGCACTGAGAATTAAAATACAAATGTACTCCTCTGACTTAGTCAACCAAATAAAAAAGAATCAGAGAAGATGGCCATGTTAAAGCGTAGCAGTCAAAAAAAATTGGAACAAACGTGTGGGTGTTAGCATCTTCACATGACGACATCCCGTAGCATGGTGTGTCTGTCAATACCTCCGTGATCTGTGCTGTGCAAAAACTGCTAAAGAGATCGAGGTTCTGTTTCGGCTGGAGAGGGGATGTGGAGTGGAGGAGAATGTTGCTCATTGTAAGGACAACTGCTACAATATGCATTTTAGTGGTACTAGTACATTTGTGAAATGTCCAGCTTAAACTTTGCCAGAATTAAAAAATCTTCTGTGATGATATGAGTGTTCCAGCACAACAGTATACATAAGCTTCACGAAGTCAGTCACATCTGTATATAATGACAAGCTCAACAGAATGAAATTCTCTGTAGTGGCAGGTTGCTTTATAGCAAAAGTGCATTTGTGAAATGAGAAAATGACAACAATTGTATCTGAACTGATTTACAGAAAGAAGAAGAGTCTGGACAGCTGTTCAATTTAGCATTAAATTTTCCTACTGCCACTAGCATGCTATCAAGCGCATCATTCATTGCAAGATCAATGACTAAGCAAAGAACTACTTATGTCAGTCATAGAGCACACAGCAAGACCCACATCATTTGCATCTCTTAACTATCTGAACTACTTGCACACTCAGAACAGTCTGTGCTAACATTCTAGTGAGCAAGGCTATTGTTGATCAGCTGCATCATTCGCATAACATGACGGACAATTCTGCACTCAGCAAATAACATGCATGCCTTTGCTTTCAACTGGCTTTAGACTCTTACATGGAAATAGAGCCGAGAGGAGAGGTAGTTTTCAATTTGCAGAAAATCTTGCATTTTACTACATGCCTCAAGTCTCAAGACTGCAACAATAAAGTTTGCACACATAAAACTGTATACAAATTAGACCCTTCTAGCCATCGCCGCTAGCCATCAAACTCGTTAGCCATAGCCAGCCACAAGGTTAGCCATGGCTAGCCAGCCATAAGTACTTTTAGCCACAGCCTCCAAATGTCACGAGGCAATGCCGGCTAATAATGGCTAATTCGCTATTCTCCTTTTGTTTAAGCGAGTAGGAAACTCATTGCTTTCAGCAAAATCAAAATTTTACAGTTTTGTTGCCATAGAGAGTAAGTATGAAGTAGGTAGTGCCACCAGTAGTCGTTATACGTTCTGATAAACCTACTTGTATACTAGCTTTGCTTTGTGTACAATAACTTTCTGTGAATCGATACCTTATGTACTTCGACTCAGCTGACGTAGTGTAGCACCCTATGAGGACTCCATTAACTTTAAAAAGTTGGCGCTCCAACACGATGGCCGACGTATAAATTGTCAGACTGTATCACACTAAACTACACTGTTTGCAAGTTCATATAATCATATTTACATATTTTGATTAATCTGACGTCAAATAATCACCACTATATGATTGGTGTAGGCATGAAGATGACACTGGTTCCAAACTCTAAACGCAGTTGCTTATCTCCATACAAGCTGGATTTGGTTGCATGTGTACGTGATAACCGTATACATGATACTGAAAGTACACAGTTAACAGTTACAAGGATCATTCAGCAAACAATATGAATGGTAAGAAGACTTTTACTGCTAAAAACCAATACAGCCTATACTTGGTTGGAAAAAAGCCAGTTTTTTTTAGAAAAATAAGTTTTTAGGTTCTTTATGGCTACGTTTTTAAAGTTTTAAAACCCAGTTCTAAAAACTCTGAGCATACTATGCCTAATTAGCCGTTTTAGCCAGCCATATATTAAACTCTAGCCAGCCAGCAGTTAACAGACAGGCTAGCCGCCAGAAACTCCGTCTAACCAGCCAGACAAAACAGTTATCTGCGGCTAGGGGTCTAATACAATAATTTCAGACTCCACCGTATCACCCCTAACTGCTTTCCTTGTTATGCGCAAGCTGCTTGTTATACTGCATATCCTGTCAGTGAAGCAAACTGAAGGTAACTCTCAACAAGTCTAGTTTAATGCAGGATACAAACACTAAGTCTCAAAATCATGCCAAATGACCATTAAATATACACACACATAGTGGATAAAACTACTTTAAATAACATTCTTAGTTTTCACAGCAACAACAGACGCTCACAAGTCACTCAGTACAGTACAACACAAGCTCACACGAGTAGCCAAACATTTTCCTGTTGACGATCCGTCACTGGATCGTTCTGACAAAAACGTGCAGTACACTTATACAAGAACATTGGGTAGTCATATCAACTTGTGACCACAGCTGACTTGGAAAAATACAGTTGAAAATATCAGGCTCTTCATCTTAACACAAAGTTTCTTCATTTAATAACTAATGCTACTGACAAAATGAAGAATTCAACAATTTATTAATGGAAATATAATTTGCGTCAGTGAATGAGTACACGTTTAGCATCCCACTTGACACATTATAGGTCATTTCAGGACGATTTTTACAGGTCAGAATAACCCAAAACAGCATCAAAGCACTGAAGGAAGCCAGTTGGCCACCGAGATCATTAATGGAAATATATATTGAATGCTGCTGCCAAATTTAAACCATTTATTTCCATTTTCTAACAGTATACAGTACTCAATTTATGAGCCAGTCTCTTACTAATCAAAGAGAGTAAACACACAAAAACTGTTGAAAAACACATGTACACGACATGAAAGACGTTGCAAATCATCTTCCATGACAAAATATTACACAGGAATGCAACTAACGAATGCAGTAAAAATAATTAAGAAACTGTGACATATACAATTTGCCAAAATTAAGCAACACATGCTAACATGACTACATGTTAACATGAACCAAATGAACTGTTGAAAATCATATTTGAACATATATACAAAATTTTAAACAACACCCTTTGTAATTCAACATAAGAAACAAAACTGCAATGAGAATAATAACAACGTTAATGTCCGCAACTGCCAATTTCCTCAAAAAATTTGCTTAACTGGTGTATGTCAAGAACAAGTAAAGTGAAACATGTAAGGAATGAACCAACAATCAACATGAAACAATTCCAGTTAATCAACAGCTATGCAACTTGACAGATATATGAAAACATGAGAGGCTCAGCTGAACGACTGTGATGACTCAGTGCAGAGCATGTTTGACAGTACAGTTGCATCTTGCAAGAAAGACACAGGCTCTGACGGTGACTCAGTAGAAGTACTGTTAGAAAGGCGGTGGAGGCGCATGTGAGTCTTAAGTGAGCTGGACTGTGTAAAACGCTGGTTACAGACACAACAGCCGAATGGACGCTCGCCTGTGTGTGTACGGACATGAGTGCGCAGGTTCCCAATCTCAGCGAATGCTTTGTCACACACCGAACAGACAAAGGGCTTTTCTCCCAGATGCATTGCTCGCTCGTGCCGACGCATGCCCCAGCTGAACTTGAACCTCATTGGGCACTGAGAGCAAGCATAAGGCTGGTCGGCACTGTGCACGCGCTGGTGTCGTCGCAGATGGCTCAGCATTATAAATTTAGCTCCACATTCATCGCAGCAGAACCTACGAATGCCTTTGTGCACTGCAAGATGTGCCGAGAGAAGCCCCGGGTGGCGGAACTGGCGTCCACAGTCGGAACAGATGTATGGTGTAGCGTCAGAATGGGTGCGTGTGTGGTACTGCAATCCGCTAGCCTGTGCAAATCGTTTGTCACATCCGGGTACTTGGCAGTGATATGGCCGCTCTCCTGTGTGAATTCTCATATGAACTACCAACATTGCGGCTGTGCGGAACCGCCGACCACAGATGCAGCACATGTGCTTACGGTCCGAATGCACCCCACTGTCCGGCGTGGTTGTGACAGAGCCATCACTCTCCGTTTTAATTTTCTGCTGCTCCAGTTCTGACGCAAAACACACATATAATGCAAACTGCAAAAACTACCTATTTGTCTTTTTTGCACCAAAGCAATAGTACTATGACTACTGACAATCTATTACTACATAACAGCACTACACTTTGATTAATCTTCCCAATTTCAACAATCTCCACTGGTTACTTCAGGACTGGTGTAACAAATTATACTACCTTGCACAGAGTGGCCAATTCCATGCAAGTACAACTGATAACACCAAAGTATTAACAGCATGTTCACACACTAATATACAAAATACAAATACGCATCTTTACGAATATGATAATCTTTATAAAATGGTTTAACATCATAACATTCAAACACACAATGGACATCATTCCATCTGTAGCAACTTGCACATTCTAGACTTCAAAATTGATACAGTGCAGCTCTCAGATACTGTGCCATCTTCCCACCCACTTTCCACATATCCAAAGCTTACACTTCATTGACACTGGGTAATTAAAATCTGGAAAAGAAACTGCCTGCGTCTCTGGCTTGCACTTTTTGAATAAACAGTTCACAACCCACATAACCTCTGAACACTAAACAATGTCTGCAGTAAACCAACACATGACAGCAGCAAATTTAGTGCCACAGTAACTAACTAAAGTCAGCACGTGGCACACTGCACAGATCTGAAATGATCACCTGATAAATGCTCAATAAAAATGACGACAACGGCTGTTATGTACACAGTAATGTTAGAGATGTACCCTGAAGCCAATATCTTATTTCATACACTTAATGTGTTACTCCTTTGAAAACAAGCTACATGATTCACCAGGTGGTCTTCAGACCACTGCTGAATTAGCCTGTAGCATACTGCCACTCTCACATCAGTCAGTTTGCTATGTATATCCAAGTGAACTGATATTATCACTGTGTTGAATGCTGGCAGCAAGCCATGTTTCTACTTGTGAGTATTTTTGCAATTTGCAAGTAAGTGCATTGATAAAAGTAGTCTTATCACCAATCCAATCAATCAAACAACCCAAAATAAACCAAATTTAATCACCCAGGAACCTCGGCTATGCTGAGGAATAAAGTAACGTGAATGATAAAAAGTCAACTGACAGATAAACAAGAGGCCAAAGTAATTAGGCAAAGGCCACATTGAATCTGTGGGGAAAATCAGAATTCCTATCCCAAACAGGACCTTAATCCATTCAGCTATGTTTGCACAGTGAAGCCATGTGACAGATAGATGCCAGGACCATCAACCATAGTAATAGTAGTCTGCATCTCACGCATTATATACAGCCTAAAAACTTTTTCAGAAGCTGGTTCAATGTTGTTAATTCTATACAGACTGTCTTGCAAAATGGAAGAAACACAGTCCTAATAACTCAATGCATGCCATGCCTACTTTACATTCCTTAATTACTACTCCAAAACGTGACACGGATTACAACCAGTAATACTGCTGTAGGGATTTTATATTTTTAAAGACACACAAAATGCTTAATTCCATGTATCTCAATCATATTTGCCAAATAACACAAGAAAACAATTCAGACTGAAAAGCAAACTTTAAATAATTAACACTACAGACAGCTATTCAAATAACATGTTGATGCAAACTGAGATGTGTCACACAACGTAGACACGCAAAATGTACAAATACACTGCAACACTAACAAAACTGAATCTTGACAGTCCTCAAGTTCATTTGTAACACGACTGCATCCAGGTTCACATACGTAATTAAATCCAAGTAACTTTACAGTTTGACACTTGCCAATTCAAGCCGAGTACCACAGGGCATATGCATAAGTTGCTCAATAATCAGTTGTGTAGTTAACATTAAAAAACTTTCTAAAATAAAACTAAAACCATGACACAGCACCTGTCAACCAAAATCATTTAAATGGTTTATACATTCTTAAACATTTTCATCAGGACCTGTAAATCTCAATTTGTAATACTTCCCATCTGTTCAATACACATCAACAAATGGCCTAGCCCTCAGTATTCAATGCAATTCCTTGAATTTTATCAGGCGTGGAAGGGTATGTTTCCATGCTTAGTGAAATGCAGAGTGCATACTTGTGTCATCATAACTGATACCAGTTACAAACGATTTTATCATCGTGAATATTTACACAAAACATCAAAATGAAAGGCATGAACCTACAGTTAAATAGCAAAGCATCAGATCAAATGTACCAGGTGTCTGCCTCTGGTATGAATTCAGGCCTTTAGCCTAACTGACTGCAGATCAATCACTCGACTAATGGTCGTCTGCTGGATGCTTGACCAATTGTCAGTGCACGCAACTTCTTAAGTACATAATTAAAACTTCTTCTAACATCTCTGTAGCAATAATGTAATTAATTGTCCAGCAGAGTATTCTTTGCATATTTACAAGTTTCAAAACTAAATTTTGTTTATTTGTCTGCTAAAGTGTAGACAAAAACAATTTCTTAGCTTGTACACGGTTTTCGAATTTACAGACAATGTGAAAAATGTACGCGATAGAAATTTTTTCTTGAATACAAGAGCCAAAAATCATCAAAATAGAACTTGGTTTGACGAAGTTGTTGCAGACACACAAGGGTCCAGTTTTTTATGGCTCACTGTGTACATAAACTATCTTAAAACTTGATGCACAAATAGCTACAGGCTTGCTGGCATATGGTAACAGGTAACAAGCTTAACATAAAACAAAAAATTAATTCCTTCAGTTTGTAAACGATTAGTGACTGCATTGTAAACAATAACTCCAAGCAACTTGTGCATCCTTACTTGTCGACTTCTATTTGAGCAAAATGTTGTTGGCATCAGCGGAAATTTATAGATCAGTTTTGTGGACCCTAAGTGATTTTCTCAGGTTTTTATAATTTTACTGATTTTGTGTTTAGATAGCCAAGTTTGGTAAATGAAAGAAAATACGAACCAACATGAAAACCAATCAAAGCAATCAACTACTCAACAACAACCGTTGAGAGTGGAGAAGACATTGCTACTTTGTCCATGTGGCATCGCATGTGAGACTTGATGGTGCCTGAATGAGAGAATGTCAGTCCACAGACAGGGCACTGAAATGGGCGTTCCCCAGTGTGAGTTCTCATGTGCGTCCGAAGATTAGCCTCCTGACTAAACAGTTTGTCACACACGCTACACTGGTACGGCTTCATCTGGTCATGAACGACACGCCTGTGCTTCTTCAGGCCACCCTGAAGCTTGAACTGCGCAGGGCAGTCAGGACACAAATATGAATATTCCTCGTTGTGCACCTGGCGGATATGAATCTGCAGCGCGCCAACCAGTTTGAACTGTTTTCCACACTCAGCACAGGTAAATGGCCGGTCATCAGTATGTTTCAGTACTATGTGTCTCCGAAGCAGGTTGGCCCACTTGAAACTAGCCCCACACTGACTGCATATGTGTGGTGCGAGATCGAAGTGAACTTTCTCGTGCGTATACCTCGTGCTTGTCTGAGCAAATGCTTTGCCACAGATACGACAAGGAAATGGCCGCTCTCCTGTATGGGACCTCATATGGTCTGCCAGACCAACTCCACTTGCACATCGACGTCCACATTCGCTGCAGATGAATGGCTTATCTTCACCGCTCTCATGCTTACGCATGTGCTTGTTGAGGTACTCAATCTTCCGATACTGCCTGCTGCATTTGGTGCATGAGAGCCATTTCCCGCGATGAGTCGTGTTCTTGTGATGAGTTAGATATCGCTGGGTTAGAAACCATCGTCCACACTCGGAACAGCCATATCTTTTTGCACTTCTTCCACCCACTCCGTCTGGCAAGACATCAAAAAATTTGCGTCACCAATCCTTGTAGGTCTTCATTTCCGTCATACTACCAAATAACTCGCAATCACTAACACTACACTGTCCACAAATGCATTCCTAGGACGACTAACGATGTAGCTCAATGTCCAACAATTCAGTTATTAAAAACTGCTGAACTCAGCACCATTTCACTACAAAACCAAAAGCTGTAATTGCCCCAAAACATTCACAACAGCTATACCAATACAAATATCATTAAAATTTATTCAGCATTTCAAATATAACTAGACCACATTGTAAAGTCAATCGACACGTGAAGTGTAAAATGTGTTTGCACCAACATCTTTATTTTGCAGATTTTACTACTGTTCAAATGAAAATGACCTTGTTCAAATCAAGTACACATATTTAATGTAGAATTTGTACAATGTCAGTACCGTGGCTAACTTCTTCATGTTGTCACAAATGTATGAAATTATTAGGTTGCATCAAATTCATGAGATGCAGACTATTGTTACCGATGATCGCTGTGTTTGTCCATAGGTCTGTCAGTCTGTCTGTCACGCGGCTCAACCCAGCGGCGCGTGCAGTGTGTGTAGGGTCATTCAGCATAGCCTTTGCCAAATCACTTTGGCCTCTTGTTCTTTAGATAGCTTTGTTAAAATAACATTACTGGAATTCATCAGTGGACTGCCCAGTTTTGCAGAGTTTGACACATTGTAATAATTTCATTTACATTACTAGTACTTTAAGCGGCTGTGAAAATCTTGTAGAGTGCTGCTCTCTGAGTGTCTTTCTATGGTTTAGATGCAGATAATGCATTCTTATTATATTTCAATTATGGACCATTTCTGTCATATTCAAACAAAGATGATAACCACGAATGACTAAAGTAAATCATTAAACTTTGTACACTGGGATTCATGAAAAAGGTGGCAGTCAGTATATGACTAACTCTAAACCAATTTCAGTGATTTTTGACTGCTTTTATTGCAAGGAAATTCTACATGGAACTTTGGTAAAATTTATGCATCCTACCTGACGAAAATTAAAAGAACACGTTTTGTGTCGTACACGAGACGCTGCAGTGTACATTTGACTGCAACTCTGTCAAAGCTTGATGAATTTCAACAACTTTTGCACTATCAAAGCTGGTAATAAATTTCATAAATTAGGCATGCACTGAGTAACTAATATAAACAGCTACTTGCGAATGACGACAGCAATTTGTCATTGTTTGCTGATAACATTTGCTGTGAATCACGCCATAGATGACTGGAGACGTAAGCCAGCCTGTGCCGCCACTGAAGGCAAACAGCACTGTAAATTTTATCGGTGCAGTTGATTTTCTGTTTAATTATGCTTTGAATACAAATGTAAAACAAATGATTGCATGTTAAACTGCAAAAGCATTGTCACTTTATTTTAAGAAGTAAGATGCACACACAATTAAGGTGATGTCGAAATCTTACTGCAGCTGCATGCAGAATTTCTTCACGATTAAAACAATAAAAAATCACGAATTGGTTAAAATTTGCCAAAAATTAGTCAAATACAGATTGCCAAATTTTTTTTATGAATTACAGTGTACTGTAAACTTGAGAGATTGATCACTGGGGTGACACTGATACATTTCCCAGAATGACCATATCACAGGATAATGTTCAACTTCAACCAGGGAAAATGTTCAATTTCACCCCGATGATCAATCTCACCCAAGTTTATAGTACTGCAGTGATGTGATTGACTTGCACTATGCTTGCACAATAGCAACACTAAATATTCTACATATGACCAGGCCTTAAGATTTATTAATACTATTTCTTATATTATTAAGACAGACTACAGCCTATTTTGAAGCTAACCCACAGATCTACCAAAATGGCCAGTAACTGATACACCACAGCAACAGATCACATTCTTGCCACATGCCATTGTTCTCTTATACTGATTGTCAATAACCCTGGCATTCTGCTTGCTCTGCTGTTCCATTCAAAAATGTAACTTAACATGAATGAACTTAGATACAGTCATCCAGTTGATTGATCACTATACCAGCTGAAAACGTTTGTAATAACTTTTAGAAGACTTGTTGCTTTTCAAAATTTGTTTTAGATAAAAAATGCCTGCAGTAAAACTTCCCACAGTACACTCACACTACTGCTAACCTTATCTATGTTCCCAGGTTCTCTTCTCACCCACCATACTGAAGATACGTCTTTAAAGTTTAGACCTATAAATCCCCTCATATCACAACAGTACTGATGCTGCACATAACAAGCTGCTGGCTGCCACTCCAAAATAGTTCAGAAGACTTCATCTACCTGTAATATGTTGACTTGATTTCATTCATTCAAACAACAACCCATACACTACCTGGCCCAAGCTCTCATTACAGTGATGCAGTTTAATGACATGGCTAGAGTACTCTGCGTATACAGATCTAGCACTGTATGTTGAATCAGTTAACTGATTAATGGCACATTACTAGCAATCTATAAAACTGTTTTTGTTGTGACTTGCTAACCATTTTCCATGATAACTACAGTCGCAAACCGATTCCTCCACACTTACAACTATGAAACAGACTTCAAAACACTGTTCATATGAATTATACTGTAATTGCTCAGACACTATGAATATTTAGCATGTGTTAAGAATATTTAGCATGTGTTAAGAGAATGGGAGAACAGACGAATTTATTGATATACTGAAAGTTTACTGCAGTAAACATATCAAAGTGATGCACTTTTTAATCACTATCAATGATTAATTACCAAGTAATCAATCATTAATCAACAATAAAATGACTAAAGGTATCTGGCAAACCGACAAACATACAGTATTTCCTGAAACCATGTCACCTGGTGACACTACAGCTGTGAGTGTTGTCAATTCAGACACAGCAAACGAATGATCATTAGACTCTCTTATCAAATTTTAGACAATTTCTATTAATTATGTCATTACATGTGCAAATTCAACATTCTAAACATAACGCAAATCACAAATGCCAACGAAACAGCATCAGCATAACAGCAGTCTGTTGAAACTGATCCTAATTCAAGTCACACACAACATCTACACTGGCTGTTCAGACCCCAACTGAGATTTGCTATTGTTCTCCAATACAATTTGTGATTTTGCAAAACACATGCCGCAAACATCTCCCGTAATCAACGCGTGTTTACAAAGGTTTTCCGCCACAGTAAATGCTTTGTTACAGACATGGCAATGCCATGGTTTTAGACAAAGGTAAACAACCATGACGGGCACTCAGCACACACGTACAAACAGATAGTAGAATGTACACGACTGTGGTGCACTTTCAGGCAATATGCTATCTTACAACGCTTTCCGCACACAGAAAAGCACAGGGACGGCTGTCTTCTGAATAGTGTGCTCTGTCAGATGTTGGCAAAGTTTAAACCTCTTTCCACTCACTGAATACATGCGGAAATACACTGGAATGCGCCATTTTGTGTGTATTTCTAGTACCCATCTGGGCAAAAGTTTTCTCACAAACACGGCACTGGAATGCACATTTGTCTGTATGATGGCACGTGATCATGCAGTGAGCAACAATGCATGAATGCTTGGCTGCAAACATTACAAACGTAAAACTTTGCATCATGTGAAGCGTGCATTAATGAATGTGCTTTCAACCCACTTGGAAAACGATACTGTTTGTCACACTAGCAGCTTTTCATGCTCCACTCATTCATCAGTTTTATCAAACACTTTGCTGCAGTAGTGGCATGCGTACATATTTGAACGCATGTGATTAACTAAACCACAACATCCAGAAAATCCTTGGCAACAAACACAACATACACAGGATCCATGCACTAATAGATGCTTCACAAGCTGAGAGTCTACCCCATTCATCACACTTAAGCGACTGCCTTAGTGGATCACGTCTGTATTTCACATGCCAATATAGCAACCTTTCATTTCCACGTCCTTTGTGGCAGACAGAACAAATGAAATCAGCATGCTCAACAAATGATGAATTTGTCTTGTGCCCAGCATCTGACCAGCAACAAGAGACCGAATGATTCCGCACACACTGCACGTGCCACCGAGTTGAGCTGCGTGACAGACAGACTGACAGTTCTACGGACAGACACTGCAATCAGTGGTAACAATAGTCTACATCTCATGCATTCAACGCAGCCTAAAAAGTGTTTTCAGCTCTTCAGCCACTCACACGTTGAAACTATTGCAAACTTTGCGACATTCGAGGCACCACACAGAGCAAAATCACTTCAGGAAAGAAGTGCACGAAGACAATTTCCCAAAGCGATAGTTGGGTGCATCAAATGCACAGTGCAACTACGATAAAATAGACTGCTTCAGTTTGATTTCAGTAATTGAAAAGTAGCAAAACATACACCATACCTTTTGATCTAACAATGCGTACAAAAAATTGATTTGCAAATTTTCGGTAATTTTAGCTGCAAAATTAAAACTAGAAATTCAGAGTTTCATAATGGAACATTTCAGTTCAAGCAGCAAAAAAACAAATGAACTTGTTACGATACTTGAAGTGCACAAAGCCAACATGCCGTCACCAAATTAGTTACAAAAACCGATCTTCCGGTTCGCTGAACTTCGATGCAATATAAGCAAGCATACACGTTTACCAGATCAGCAGCAAGTGCCAGAAATACACTGTTTGTTACAGTTGTAGTGCTAGTGAACATGCTACATTCAACACAGCAGTGTTGCCATGTCCAACCACGTGCTTCTTCAATGAACTATTGTGTGCAAATTGCTGTCCACAAACACTACAGATGAATGGCTTCTCACCGGTGTGTACTCGCATATGAGTACGAAGATTACTGCGCTGTGAAAAGCCTTTGCCACAGACATTGCAGTAACAGTGACTGACAGCAGAGTGTGTTCTCATGTGACGACCAAGTGCAGAGTGAGATTTAAAGCGTGCGGGACAGCGTTCACACACAACTGGTTGTTCGCCCGTATGGACACGCTGGTGCAGGCTCCATGTGTGATAGTTGCGGAAACCTTTGCCACATGTTGTACAGCCGTAAGGACGCTCCTGGGTGTGTACTCGCATGTGGTAGCGTAGCAGGGAACGCTGGACAAAGCCGCGACCACAGACAGCACAGACATGTGGCCGAGCATCACTGTGTATGCGTTCGTGGACGTTCATGGAACCATACTGCGAGAACCGGCGGCCACAGAACCGACACTCATAAGGACGCTCTCCCGTATGTCGGCGCATGTGAACAGCCAGTGAGCTTCGATTACGGAAACGTTTACCACATGTCAAACAGACGTGCGCCACGTTAGTGGCATGCAACTGAAGATGCTTCCGATATTCATCAAGTCGTATGAATCCACGCCTGCACACTCTGCAACAGTACGATGTTGCTCTCTTTTCCTCTGCCACAGCAATACATGCCTTTATGCAATCATGTTTCTGAAGCTCCTGGGCTGATGTAAACTCCTGCTCGCAGACAGCACACTTGAAGGTCTGACCATCGACTGTGCCTGCCAGACCGAATACGCCGTTCATTTCTGGCAATACAGCAACAACATAAACTGCTGTCACATATATCGTCCACTTCACTGTATTCTGGCACTTAACGTTCTTCACTTACACAAGTAAACTCCACTGCTTACATTGACCAAGCACAACAAGAAGCCAGTATGTCTAACCAGGACCTCTGGATGGCATGAACATCTCATTACAGAACTGCACAATCATGCTATCAGCATGTCCACGGACTCGGCACAGTTTAACCGCATTACATAGTAATACATACACCCACAATCATCTCTACCTCAAGTACACCAGTCCTTACTAATGACCGCTTGACATACGAAATGTGACAAAAACCAACTACGGCATCATAAAGCCTTAGACAGATGCCCAAATTCCAAACAAAGCGCCATACTCAACATCATTGTCATTAAATTCAGATAACAACTACGATGACAGAATACGCATCTAAATGAAGACAAAATGCACAATTTATGCTAACTTTTACGCGACAAGACAAAATGTTGATTCGGTTGTTTCTAATGCATTTTAATGCCATGAATAAGTATAACATTACAGATACATATTCGCTATAACAAGCTATCGGTAAATTAGTGTGGTGTATTCACTCTTCAGTCACAGAATTGAATAGGCTTGTGTAATGAACTAACACCTTGTAGTACTTATTTGCATTGCATTGAGTACCAACTTTGGAATGCCAACAAATTCACGATCTTGTGATTAGACAGAAACCTGTGTAGTACTATAATTCACTGTTAACATCTGCTACGTAAGAAACAAATGGCTCTCAAGCAGAACAGCATTTAACAAGTATCAAAATTGCTGTTGAACTGATGACAACACATACACTTTCTTTATAAAGAAGTTGTTGATTTAATGAAGACCATCACGAGTTCACAACAGCAAATGGCAAAAAATTCACTAGAACGTACACCGTATTAGAATATGTTGTAAATGACATAAAATGATCATGCTTACACACACACACAACTCATATCCAATTAACAGTGTCAAAAGTTATCAAAATTCTGTAAGTGAGTGAACAGAGGTTTATCGTCCCACTCGACACTTTATAGGTCATTTCGGGGACGATTTTTACAGGCCAGATGACCCAACCAACAGCGTCAAAGCACTGAAGGAAGCAGTTGGCCACTGAGATAGGCTTCAGTCCCACCAGAACCACTCCACTGTG
>Ga0126335_1000205_pt1 | contig 28056 bp, 27 predicted proteins | sample OlaspJWI45metaG_FD_108409 | JGI IMG/M metagenome (GOLD analysis project Ga0126335, IMG submission 108409) | Marine gutless worms symbiont microbial communities from Oahu, Hawaii - Olavius sp. 1 OAHU.JWI-45 metaG | ecosystem: Host-associated > Annelida > Digestive system > Unclassified | place... | reverse complement strand
GTGCTGCTGTCGCTGGTATTACATATAGGCTAAACTTGCAAAGTTATCAAAATATTGCTAACGTCACAGCGTAACTGCTGACGGCATAAGTGAAGCTGCTTTAAATCAGGTTTTTGCTCGTAAAACATGAAAATCTTGAGTAATATCTGCCACATACCAAAACACCCACTTGTTACGCAAGTATGTAACTTAATACTTGTTGCTTAGTTTGTTTCACAACTGCCAGGGACAAAATGTACACAAAAAATCTATCAGTTTGTAGTCCCTGATGGCAACTCAGCAAAGATTTTTGTCCTTGCTTGAATAATAGTATGACAACAGTTCTGAGTATTGCTAGAGGCCTAGCTGGTGCCCCACAAGAAGTACAAACACAGCACTGAATTACAATGTTTCCCGTAATGTCTTCCACAACACACTACCTCAGTGGCCCAACAAGAGCAGTTTCACTGGCCTTTAACCATACTGTGGCCTGCTCCTACCTTCAGATATTCCTCAAGATTATCCAGCGTCACGTGGATGTCCTTCCCACCCTTCTTCAGTTCAATGTTGGGATATCCGGGCAGCACAAAGTCGAGGTCTAGATCTTCAATGCTTCCGCCACCAGCCAACGTCAAACTGCTGAGTGCTAGCTGCTGACTGCTAGCCGTCTGTCGAACAAACCCACACATCTACATGGTCAGAATCATTGTGCAAAGTCCCTCACATTACTTTATGTCACTAGTCTCAATACTAACAACACTGCATTTGTATGCTACTTAAAGAAAGATGACCAGTGTTCAAATGATGAATACAAAACCACACTTCACAGCTTAACCATCAGACCAAGCCAAATAACACCCACTGACATATATGGCTAGTCAGTCTAGAGGCTGGCTGTACCATTACTACAGCAATGACATTATCTTGCTTTACACCATACATCAGTGTGCAAAAAACTGCTACGACCAATGCCAACAATATCAAAATTACGATTTACGAATCCAAAATTAGTTACATTAAAACCCTAATGCAACAACCAAATCCCGATATGCATCATCAAAATGTCTGAACTACGTAACCATAAGTAACATATATTAGAAGCATGCAGTTCAACGTACATGTGACTTGTCGGCCTCAATGCGTTTCTTCTGCTGGAGAATGTCCGTCAGTTGGTTAAAAGACTTGGCAAATACAGGACAGATGTGTCGCAGGTCGTCACGCTGCAGTGTATGCTCGTGACCCAGCATCCACTTGTAGAACACTTCACTCAGCGGCAAATCCAACTTGAATACAAACATTAGGCAACTGGTTAAGTCAGCTGACATACAGGGAGGCCAAAAAACCACACCACGTACACTGGTTTACAGTCAACTCATCCCCAGCCAACTTGTCCCCAAGGCTAACCTAACCCTAACCCCAACCCTAACTCTTGTCCTAACACTAATCCCAATCCTAACGAGGTCCAACAAGTTGACTTGGGGACAAGTGACTCCCACCCCATAAATGCACCACTTTTCAAAAACTTCTACCTCCAGTATATAACGACATAGATGGTGATCCATATATCAAAATGGCCAGTATTTTATCACGAGCGAAAGTGGTGTTTTGAATTCTATCACTGTTAAATATTCTTTGCACATATGTAATGAAACAATACTACCCTAAAATAGCAAATTCTATGTCTGTTAACTGATATTTTCGGTGCAGTATCATTACTCTCTCAAATTGTGCAAATACTATTTAAATATAGATGCATTCAAAATAACAGTCTTACTCATGATAATCAGCTGAATATCTTCGTATGTCATCATATAAAGAAGTGACAAGTTTTCTAAAAATGGTGCAGTTTCTTATGTGCTTTGCATCCCATGACGTGACACACTCACTGTAGCTTGGGTTAACAGGCGGCCACATGGTTTGAGATACCGGAGCGATTTGTATTCATTGATTCATCATTGATTCATTCATTCATGTGCTATTCATCATCCATGATAAAACATGTCAATTACTCTGAATTATACACTGCTGTTTGTATGCACAACACTATTTAAAGCTATCACCTGCTCTGTCCCTCACTCTTTTCAGCCATTCACATTCATTTGCAAATTTTATTCACTAATTCATGAATTTTTGCAAATATCAAACAATGCAAGGAGTCATAGCTGTAGTCAGACTCACCATTCGGCTGTCCATCAAAGCCTTGGCCATAAACTTGCCCAGAAATCGGAACTTTGACTTGACCTTGTTGACATGTGACATCTTGGCGTTGCGTGCGAGCGGTGCAGGAAACAGCCCCGCTGCACTGAACACATAGGTGTGTCCATCATCACGCAGCTCGTTGCGTTTCACTGGCTCACCACGCCATAACTCCAGATCCATGTTCTGCATCTCACGGGAAACCAGTGCATAGAATTCCAGAGTAGGACCAAGCCCCGTACCAACCTGTACATCATAAATGCATGCACAAAACCATGTCAACAACAATTCCTCAGTTGGTCAGTCATCCCGAAAATCTACTCACAATTCCAATTATCCTCCTGACACAGTAAGTAATTCAGTGACCCGACAGTAAAGTTTCACGTCCAACTCAACACACAATGGCCCATTTTGGAGACAGTTTTCTAGGTGACGAATGTACTGGTAGCGACAAGTCAAACTAGTAGGCCTATATAAACAAAAAATAACCTAAAACTAATGAACATTAAACGCAAAATAATAATAACAAACAAACTAATAACTACGATGAAACCAGAGCTAATAAACAAAAGCCTGGTTTAGGTGCCAGGAAATAGACTGCGGTCCACAAGAGCTAATCTTGCTGCCATTCAATTCAACTAAAAGCAAACGGAAAGAAAAAATAACTACAAAGTTATGAACTGCACCTCATTCTCATACTGAATTTCCAAGATAGCTCGGGATGTCCCAAGGTCACTGATCACTTTGTCCGCCTGCTTCAGAATGTCATCTCTTGAAATCACACTCTGCACAAACACAGCCAAACATCACTGCATTACAGTCTTCACTTGGAATACAGCAGCTGTCCATCCCAACAGATGATGCATTAACATCAATACATCAATGATACTGTTGAATGAATAAACAGATGTGATGGGTAACACAAACAAGGCAAAGCAGAGATCATTACTGCACCATACTGGATCTGATGAATAACAGATTGTGACACGTGTGTTAAGGTTAGTTAATTACAGGGTCATGCAGCTGACAATGATTAAAAGTTCAGTTTGCTACACAATGCTACACCAGCAAAAACACTGTACAGCTTATGCTGGGAAGGCAAATGCAGGTATAATTCATGGATAAACATGTGGGCGACAGGTAAAACTGTGTAATCTCTCAACAATGCATGCCATACTTCAGCACTTCTGCAACGAGGTTCCCTCATTTAGAAGCACTATATCACGTGTCTGGACCTTTACAGTACTGCATGAACCTAACAGCATCCTCTAGACAGTACACGTCAAAAACCAGTTTTAGACTGGACCAGACGGGTCAATTTTTTTGACCCAGATGCAAACACAACATTTTTGGCATTGCACTGACTAATATATAGCAATTGTAGGCCTAATGTTAAAGCAAAAATCTAGATTCTAAAAAATAACGAAAAAACAACATATTACCATAAGTGTATTTGGATGTACAGATTAAAATACAAAACACACAATGCCTGCATATGTGCAACTGCATAAGTGTCATGTGGTTGTGGAACACAGTGTGTGAGTGACTAATGTATGTGACAACAGTAACGACTTAGTGCTGCATAACTTGGGTGTCCTGTAGTAAGGTCCGGACCAGATCGGACCAGCTACTAACTACTGTGTTCTTGGACCTGTCCAGGTCTATTTTTGGTTGGACTGTACTATCTCTCTTATCATATCCTCTTTTCTTTCCTTCTTGTATGCAGCAAACAGTGTCAGTGCATTCAAAGAACAGCAAAAATCATCAGACTCGGTCCTGACCTTTTTGCGTTCCAGTCGTGGAGCGACACGTTCGGCACTGTCGCTCGGTGCATTCTCATGTGATGCGTCCTGCAGTCGATGCATGGCACGGTCGCGGTCAAACGACGTTGCATAGAACAGCGCAAGACGAGTGTCAAACGGCAAGAGAAACGGACTGCAAACAATCAACAGCTCAGCTGTGCCACTGCATAAACAATGTGCAACAAACTATCATACGTAGAGTGTTGCATTAGAGTTCTGCATTTCATCTGACACATAACAGAAATCTCTAGCTAAACTGACACAGAAACTAAAAAGACCAATTTTCATCAATAACCTAACAAGTGCCAAGGTTTCAGAAATATGACAACATTTTCTACACGCCCTTAGTTTTTGATCAATGCACTGTAAAACAAATTACACACATGCAAGACAGTGTGCCTAACTCACAGATATACAGAGAAGTACAAGTAAGTTATCTAGAGAACAAGAGTCGCAACAAATATCTGTATAATGGCATCATACCATGCTTGGCCAATCTGACTGAGCCACTGTGGCATGTTGCCAGTCATTATAACAAGTGGATCCTGCAGCTGTCGATTGACTTTTGCCGTCAACTTACTGCTGATAAACTCCTGCTGACTGAGCAATGGAGCTCCTAATGCTTTCTGCAAAAACACAATATCGACATCAGTAATTCTACATTTAAAAAGCAGCCACTATGAAACAAGCACACGCTGAAAAACCACAATCTATTCTGTAAGATAAAGTTGTTAAAAATGCACGAGGAACAGTGCCGAACATAATGTGCACAGCATGATCACCATCAGTCGGACACATGCAAATGAGTTGTTAGGTCGCACTGAATGCACAAGATGCAGACTACTGCATTGATGATCCTAATATCTGTCATGATATCGGCTGAATTGATTGACGACTGCTAGGGGTGGCGACTCTGGGAGCCCAAGAAACACTGTATTATAACGTAGGGGTCTTCATTCCCCCACAGCAAGGCGAGAGAAATTCAATGCAACCTTTGCCAAATTACTTTGGACACTTGTTAACTTTCTCTACATCTCCTGAGTCACATGTTGCTCTGTTGCTACGAATCCTAGTTCAGTGTCACACCGCAGTAAGGTAACAAGTCTATGATGGGTTGCTCGGCTTGTGTCCATGACTGGACTTTGACAGTGCTCCGCAAGAGTTACACAAATTCCTCACGTCCATCACCAACTAGCAATGTGAAATTATAGCAATCTGACGGTTTACATACTTCAAGAGATTGGCACAAAGAGGTTATTAGCACTTCTCTGCTCCTTACAGCTAACACTGCAGGCTTGTCAAGGCAGACAGGCATAGGAGCTATTAGCCAAAATTTCTAGTTTCAACTGTTATCAACTGTTATTTTAGAACTTATTCAACCTGTCTGCTAACCATCTGCATTAGCTAGCTTGTAATGCATTCAGTCACATCATTCTGTCGGCCGCTACAGACTCTGACTTTTGTCCTGACCTAGAAACTTCATTTTTTGGTATGCACGTACATCTTTAAAGTGTCAAGTTCAAGTTTGAGTACCAAGGTTATGAGTCCAGGCAAAGTTGCTCAAAGCATGTGGGTGGTCTGTTTTAGACTGAAGAGTAACCTTGTGTTAAAATGTGCACTGCATCAAAAAACAGCAAGTTACGGCAAGAACATACATCAAACAAGCAATCCCAGTGATAGCTCAAGCCCTGCAGAAGCCGCAGCAAAGCAAGAACATCCAGTGAGGGATCCTTGATAGTGACGTGAGCTGGCAGAGATGCAGTGACAAACGCTTCTAGTGCAGACATCGAGCACACTGCTACGGCATCCGATGATGCATTGCCTCCACGCATCAGCTTAGAATTGCTAGTACGACGACGTTCAGATTTCGTCTTCTTTGGACTGACTGAGCTTTCCTGCTGTCGGCCAGTGTCTGTAGCTGCTCTGAACCTGTCCACAGTTAATGCACAATGAGTCTTACAGCCTTCCATTACAGTTCTATAAATATGTCAATATACTGCACAGTACCACCTTTACAGCAACCATAACTACCTATATTTACATTCAAACCAATACCAGATGACAAAAAATCACTGCTAGCATAAAAATTCATCCAGCAAGTTTACCTTTCATATTTTTCACTAACTCACTCTCAACAACTTAAGAACTACCCAAGTAACCTGTGCAAACAACAAACACTACAGATTCAAATTTTTCTGACCATGTGCACATTATAAATTTCATTATTACTGCACTATAATATATGACGTTTTAAAAACCAGATAGTGTGGGTGTTGATCCAGATTGATGCACTGCCAAACAGCATTTCACTGTCGGTGTCCGTATCGTTGCCCTCGTGCTCATGTGTCCGGCTGAACTGTTTCACGGCCTCATAGACAGTCATTGTGTATGGCAGCACATGGTCACCAATCAGTAGTTCAATACGATGCCGACCACTGCCATGTGATATCGACATTGCAGCCTGATGATAACAATTTGCAACACACAGTAAACTAATGTCATCTAGTAGCCAACCAGCTTACTTCGCGAAGTACTGTTTTGCCAACTCTTATATTCAACCACATACAAAAGTTGGCAAACTTTTCCACCTGTGGACCACATGATACGGCATACACATTCAACAAAAAATGAACATATTAAAACTACAAGTTATTTTCAAGCAAACTACCACTTTATATTGTTACAAACCAGCCAATAAATTTCAATATAGTCTCAAGTCGTCCTACGCACATTATTCTATAAGTCAGTAATTGTTGCTTGAGAATGCCCAGAACAATATAAATCGAGAGATCTGTATGTTTACGGGCATCACAGATTGCCCACCCCTGCATTAGTACATTTTACATGCCATCATATAACACATTTAGAACTCACCCCACTACATTTACCAGTACTACATCACTTCAGAGTCTTACTTACAATCAATACTGAAAACATACTATCTCAACCACCAGCAACCTGTACACTTTCAGTTTGTCATAATCATATTGCTAATGATGACAGATAACAACAGTAATCACAGTCATTACTGTCATCGATATCATTAATAATGGTGCACATCCTAAACTGACGCAAACTATCACGGACAACATAAGACTCAGTTAACTGACCATAGTATCATCGATGTCATCATCAGAGGCATCATCATCATCACTGCAGTCATTGTCGGCATTCTGTGACACACATTTAAGCCACGATAACTTCACATGAAATCTAATTACATCAAACCTTCTACTGACAAATCAAATCAACACGTGATACAAACACGATTCAAACAAAAATTATGACTTGTATCTGCCCTTGACTGACTATTTTTCATTTTTCCATACATTGTATTTTTCAAAATGTATTTTCCATGTTTATCAATTCAGCCTATGGCTGCAAGATGGCAATAAACTCTGTCTTCTTCCGTATACATTACTTGTGAATACCTGTCTAATGCGGCCATAGCCACGCATTACAAGGTATCGTTCAATGGCTTGCACAAGAGCAAGTGGATCAATTTTGACAGGACCACCATGCCACTGCTTCAGATTCGTGCACGACGCATGACGTTGCAGATTACACTGTACACATGTACATACACACACATACTCTAAGTCATCTAATACACGCATAAACTTTACCTACACAGTTAAAACAAAATGTCAGCATAAAACTTGTGAAGTAATCATGTCCTTATATCAGTTACCCAGCAAAACCACTGACATAGCCACAAGCTACTTCCTTAAGTTAAGATATAACACCAAGAGAGTTAAGATAACCTTTTGCAAATGGTACAGTTAGAAACAAGTGCAAAGAATAACAGCCAATGTCAATAAATATGTCAAGCCACAAGAGATAGAAAGTTGTCAATGTCACAGTTTTGCAGACTCTGAAAATTTATGTCCACTGTCCAAACAAAAGTCAGCAAAAGAACCAGCACCTACGCTAGGGTGCATATTCCATCCGAATTTTATTCATGAAGAAAACTTGAGTGCTAAACATGCCGACAATTTAACTTAACTTGGTACAAGTATATCCAAAAAATTAAGAACAGAACAAATGTAGTCAGCATAAAAAAACAATAAAGATCAATTAACTGACCTTCAGCTGATGCGTGTCAAAAAACTTCAAGGCATTTGAACTGCGTCCTGAGGTACCAGACCCACCAGGAAGGTCATGAACTTTCACTTGAAACTGTATAGCACATTTGCAGCAAAGAGCTCAACTTTTCACACAAACACTAAACACAACAGAATAAGTTGAAAGTCAAGACAATACTAGCATCATAACTCGTAATTAACTCAACGCCAAGTAAAAACTGGCAATACACATGATGACAATGATGTCATTTGCTAACTAACTCTATGGTCACTGTTGTTGCCACCATTTTGTGTAACCCGTATTCACGCCACACAAGATGGCATGCATGTCTTGTAAAACAAATGATGTCAATGTACTGTACGTATTAAATATGTTTTTTGCTAAATATTCAACGATGAGATCAATTACAAACAATTCCAATGTATTATCAGCTGCTTCAAACAACGGTTAACTAACTTGTTCCAAGTGATGAAAGCAACTGATGAGTTTCATGACAAGTGATGACAAAGGTCGTACATTGCACGATGCAATGTCCAGTGAAGCCTTTGATTCATCGGCCTACGAGCAAAGAGTAAGATGTGGTCAGTAACAGTTGATACACACATTAGCCAATGGTGGGCACAGTTCCGCTAGTCCGCTAACCGCTAACTAGCGAAGCTGACGTTGGATTAGCAGTTGTGCTAACTTTGAAAACCATTAGCGGACCAATTAGCTTCCGCTAAATATAGTTTAACTTTAACTCTGCTAACAGGAGGACAACCCAAAATAAATGGATTAGTTTAACACAGTTTATTAAAATAGAAAAACTGAACTAATAAAGAGCAAGAATTTTAAAAAGTTTCAATTATCTTGACTGTCACAGCTACGATCTTGTCATGCTATACTTTACTGGAAAACTGTTTTCTAAGCTGGAATATATAATAGTTTCAGCTCTCCGTGTCTATTTTAAGGGATTCATAGTAGAAAAATGAAACCGCAAGATAAGTTCATATAAAAAGTTAGCTGTTAGCATTAATTTCCGCTAACTACCCTAGCGGTTTAGGTTAGTGAAGATAACTTTTGAGTTAGTGGATGATCGTTATAAAAGCTAACATTTTGGTTAGCTGTGCCCACACTGACATTAGCTATATGTCATTACATCTGAACAACTATGCCAAAGATCATAATTATAATAATGTAGTTAATATGCTGACATAAAAGTGCAGATCACTACACATGCATCTGCCGTACAATGTCTGGTACTCACTCGTACAGTAAAAACAACTAGCAAGGATAAATTCATTGTAACTTCAACTTTATAGTGCTAGAGATATTCCATGAGCTATTTTATAGTTATTAAATTAACTTGCATATACTCCAAATAATTTAACACTTTATCCATATACAACTCACCGGTAAGCTGAGAAATATGCGCAGGAACTTGCGAAGTCGACTGTCACGCTGCGTAGTGTCGCTGAGAGTCAAGTATGACATGAGTGCAGTAACAAGGCCGGTGTGGATTATCTCAAATGGTGACATGTCTGTGTCGCTCACGATAGTAGCAACTTGCTTCAGACTTGCAGTGTCTTCTCCAGGCTAGCATTATTGACAACATATCTGACATCTACTGACTGCATTATAACTTTTAAACACTGTCTGAAATTGCTCTAAACTTGACTTTGACACTATGATACTGACTAAAAGCAGTTATATGCCTCTTCAAACAAAGCTATTATTTTGTGCTCACAAATCACAGATAACAATGCACAACTTCAAATCAAACTGCTATTGCTTCTATAATCAAGACCGCTTTGTACTTGTAACAGAAACTTAACAATAGACTTTAGTGATCTGACATGACGTCACATTCTTTCCTTGACACATGAAGAGAAGCGACGCCTGTCAGAATTGCCAAATAATAACTACAGTGGACAGAAACTTACCCAATTCTTAGTCCCATATGCCAAGCCCACAAAAGCTTACAAGCAGCAAACACGTGGAAATCTGGAGAGAGAAACGTAGAACAATGTTTCATATACAGTCAAGAGTAAAATGGAGTGGAGACAACAGCACAAGTCAGAGTGGCATGGAGGCAAGTCGACTGTAGTCTATGATGGACTACAAGCAACAAAGCACTGTCAAGTCACACTTTGACTGCAACGCAGATAAATGAATGGTGCTGGTGCTGGTAATGACTTACTGTAGCTGGACTGTTAAGTGTAGTCAGAGCTGTACAAAGTTTACTGAGATTGGTCATAGCAAGGTGGCTGGCACCACGACTGTCTTGACCATAGTACTTCTCACAGAACTTGGACGCTGTCATAACACCAAAACATCTCCAGTCTTGCGTCTTCAGACAATCAACAAATCTTATAACCTAAATAAACCAATGAGCTCCTGACAGGTTATAATTTTAGCAAACGGACGCACACTAGAGAGATTCCAAACTGCCATTCTCATCTTACACACCTGCAAATACATTACGAAGATGCTGTTTTCTGACATTTACTGATGTTAATGTTTTGCTAAGTTTTATACCATTTGTACATTTGTAACTGTGGTTTGACAATTGCTATAACACAAATATTTATTATTATTATTACTAAGTCATTCTATGCAGAGCAATGCAGAACACACTCACTGTTATTAAAACAAGCAAACGTCTGACCTTGTTCCGATATCCACTGTTTGATTTTCTCACGGTTGTCGACGTAAGTGACGCTGGAGCACGCTGGCGGAGGTGCAAGATGATGCTGGTGACCAATCATTGCTTCATGGTACAGCATCTGAGACAGGCCCAACTGAGGTGGCTTCACATTCAGCATAAATATACATCACATGTCCATTACTTTCCATACACAAACATAGTCAACAGCATGGAAAGCTATCTGGTGTTCTGCATAGCATCAAGCAATAAAAATTGCCTTAACCTACTCACAACGCAAAACATAGTGTGCTTCCACCTCCTACAACGTTTAAAGTGTGTGTATTACGTAAACATCATGCGTGGATAACAAACATGAGGTCAAAGCAATCTGGCAAAGGCCACATCAAATCCATGTGGAAAATGGGACCCCCATCAAACACAATGCTCCTTAGGTTCTCCAAGCAGGATTTTGATCCGTTCAGCCATGTCTGCACAGTGTAGCTGCATGAAAGACAGACTGACAGACAGACACACCACATCATCGGGATGATCGATTGCAACAGTCCACAAGACTCCACACCTCATGCATCTGATGCAGCCTAGAACAGATCCTTGTAGATGTTATTAGAAAGATGTTCAGCTTTGTATCCTTGTCTAAATAACTGAATAACTGTTCGAATAACCGATCTGAATGGTGACTGACAGCATTAACAACAAATGCACGCAGAGTGGTATGAATAAACTCACAGTGTGTGGAGCAGGACGTTCAGGCCCTGTAGAGCTGGCTCGACCCCAGCGTGAAGGATGAAATCCAGCCAGGAACGATGACTTGCCACCTGAACTCCACTTACCACGTGGCAGCGGTGGCGTCAACTCGGCAGCCTTACCACCACGTCCAAGACCAGCGTACGGATCAATGAGAGGTGAATACGGCTCCATACTCTCGGACGATGAGGACGCAACAGGATCACATTTACTGGATTTGCGACCTCCTCTCTTTGGCGGCTTCTTATGCTTCAGTACACTACTTAGGCGCCTACAATCAGACACATTTCTTTGATGAACGTTGAAGCAGGAATTATCAAATTTTGTTGACACTTAACATAAACTTCAGCGGGGCAAACAATACACGAGATAAAGAAAGCTTACATGCGAGGTGATGAACCAGACGGAGCCACTGTGCAGCTTTGTCTATTGGCATCAGGATAAGCTGCAGCAGCACTTGATACTGAAGTGTCCGTTGTAGGTTTATCAGCTACTGCAGCTGCTGCCGGTGCACTAGCTGGAGTAGCAGCTGTGTCAGATCTGGCAGCAGACAGTGATACATCACTGACTGATGTCGCAGCTGACGAAGCTGGGGTTTCAGTCTTCTTGGCTGATAAGTCAATCACGTCGGGTTCACATAGTTTCTTTACTTGATGCATTACCCCTGCACACACACATTACAATGATATCATTTTAGGTATGGCCGAGAATTTTTAATCAAAATTTTACATGCCTGTTGCGCATTCATGTTTACGCTAAACTGCAAACTTTCATTCAACTATCGTATTAAGTGTGGCCACCCAGTGAATTTTTACATTTCGCCAGGACTGGCTGAAGGTAAACTGTATCGACTTTATCGCAAATGACTAATGGCCACCAAATTCACCAGACCTCAACCCACTTGACTACCATGTGTGGGGTGCAATACTTCAGGCATATCACAAACTTCACCCAAAACCAAATACCATTCCCGAGCTAAAAATGCATCGCAGCAGGTCAGGGATGACTTGCCGCAGACAACGATCAACAAATCTATCAATGACCTTCGCATACGTCTGAACGAATGTGTTTCAGCCAGTGGTGGACATTTTAAGCATACGATGTGAACTTTTTTATAGAAGTATTTTAACTGAACTGTTTGCTGTTTCATAAAACTAAAAAATCTGCTTTAACCTGTTGTTTATTGTCGGTTAGTGAAACTCGTGATAGAAGTGTTATGAAATGAAGTGTTACGAAATGTAAAAATCTGGGTGGTCGTGCTTAATACAGCATAACTTTGTCAAAGTTGGAGGTAATTGAATAAAATTTTGTTGTTTAGCATAAATATTAACGTAAATATAAACGTGTAAAATTTTAATTAAAAACTTTTAGCCGTTTTGGAAACCTTGGGGGTAACATTTTTCGACTCACACTGTAGATCCACCAGCAACATGGCGAACAGCCAAATACGAATTATTCTGATTAATAATGATAGCTATTTCTAATCTGATTCAAAATGCCAACACAACAAGTAATCAATCAAGACTGAACACTGGCACATCACAAACATGTATAGCTTGGGCAGGGTGGCAGTCAACTTGGTCCTCATTCCCAAGTGAACTCAGTAGGGTTAGTGTTATGGTTTGGATTAGGGCAGAGGTTAGAATTAGAGTTACAATTAAGGCTAGGGCCAAAGAAATGAGCTAGCTTTAGGGCCAGACGAGACTGTAAACCAACGGGAAAAGTGGTGCTATGTTTGGCCTTTGTATGCACCTAGCAGAGCTCTAGACTTCTCTGCCAAATAGTAATGCTAGGCTTGCTCTGATGCCCTCACCCAAGCTCTCTATTTACTTCACAAAACTGTAGCGAACGAGTGGCCAAAGTCATTTTGTGCAGGTCACATCGAATCCAACAAGGTATCGTTCGTTATGAGACGTGACGATAGCTGACCCACCACGGTCCCAGTGTGGTGCTGTCTTTACGGTACAGTTTATCGGAGAAAGCAACCCAGAAAGACCCAAAATGGCAGAACCGTACTTCCGATTGCGAATCTGATGGCAGATTCTGAATCGGGAAGTCCAGATTCCTATCAAGTTTCCTATTAAAAATACATCTATCTCGCTTAGTTTCGGAGATATTCGCGTGACAGACAAACAAACAAGTGTGGACCATTACTATAGCTGGCCCCCACATTGTGGCGAGCCAGGTAACAATACAAGGTTCCTCGGATTCCCAAAAGTCTCTACCCTAAGCAGGACCTCAATCCGTTCAGCTGCATTTTCATAGTGCAGCTGCGAGAAAATGCATGACAGACAGACAAACAGACAGATGCCCAGGGATCATTAATTGCAATAGTCTGCATTGGCTGAGAAGTCAATCACAGTGGGTTCACGCAGCATCTAATACAGCCTAAAAACAACAGGAAAACAAAGCAGAAACCTTCACGGCAGAAATAGACACCAAACACATCAGGCAGCTTCTCCATCAGGATGTTTGCCATCTGGATGCTTGCAACTACGATCTTCAGGTCTGGGGACGCCATCATTGCAGCAACATGACTGACACACAAACACACATGCTTAGCGATACAGCAGCAAGGCACATTATAGTAATTAACACACTGAACCAAGATGGCCCTTGTAAGGAATTACATTTGGTGTGGCAAAAATGTGCCGAGGTCATGTGTTACAAATGTGCCAAGCAAGCATGCAATTCCTGCTCAATGAAATATTTACAAAATACAGAATTCACTGAACAGTAAAAACTTTCCTTCTCAGTGTACTAACAAGACCAGCATATAGTGCTGCAGCACACCACATTGTGGCCCACTCTACAACACTTCAAACACGCCTTCTGTATGACAGATGAATTCACTGCTTGCCATCACTAACAAGTTTGGCAAAGGCCACAGTGAATCCCCTCCACTCGCCGTGGAAACATCAGGAACCTGTATGTAATTTGGGCAGTCCTCACTGCAAGCAGGATCACGATCCATTGAGGCGTGTTTGCACAGCAAAGCCACGACGGACAGGCTGACAGACGCCGGGAACATACATCGCAACAGTCCACATCACATGCATTCGATACAGCCTAATGACAGGATGAGTTAAGACATTCACCTGGAGACGTTCGATGAAGTGAGCACAGACTGGAGTAAGTCAGCACTGGCATAGTAGATCATCCTCATGATTGCCTGGAGGCACTTGTGGCGCACAGATGGCCCTGCCTGCTCATGCACGCACAACCAATCGTCAACTGTCAGAAGCCAAATACTCCGTAATACTCATCATCATGTGCAGCAATTACAGTACACTGCTGACTTCCTGTCAATAACAACAAGACCCATCACAAAACATGCTGGTAATCAAAATCTGTGACCAGTTTTAATGTCATATTCGTAAACTAGCAGTTTTGCCCGCCCAATCGCGTATTACGAAAGCTGTACGCGTGCTGGCCTGTCAGTACCAACGACTCCTAGGCTCAGGCCTGCCTATTGCAGCCAGCATCTGTGTGTGCACTTTTAGCTATATAGTCTGGCTAGTCCAGCCTACAGTGGTGCGTGGCCGGTCGGTGACGTGGGATACGAAAAATGCCATTTTTCTGGCCCTACCTATGACCCCCAAATTTGTTATATCCAAAACTATCTCTGGTGTGTCCTGGAGCTACACTGAACATCTGGAGGCAATCATCCTTCCCGATCCTGAGTTATAAGCAAACTAACAGACAAACACATGAACAGAATTATTATATTAGATAAATGTTTATGGCACAATCAAACGCAACACATTATCAGACCATACTAAGTACTCAGTCTATTCACAACATTGCAGGCTGTACAGTGCATAATTTTCAAAGCACACATATTACGAAAATGACAATCACTAACCGCTGAGCTGTAAACCTCGTACAGCACACCAAACAAAGTCTTTATAAACGCAGATGCCAAGTTTCTGTCTTCATGCAGGATATCTTCCCGCGAGTCACTCTTTGACATGGCCACTTTTACCACTGTCACCACCACATCATGTTACATCAACTAAAACAGCATCTGCTGCTGCTGATGTAAATGTCTACTAGTCTTGCAGTGATGCAAGTACATTGATAAAATGCAACACAAATTAAGGTAACATTAACTTTGCTGTTCAGCAAAAAGTCAGTAAGAAAACTAGTAAATCTATAGCAATCCCATTATGCACCCGCCGCACCAATCAATCACAGACACGCAGACAGCATGACCTGACAGCAGTGCATATCGCATCTTCATCCTACAGCTATGCAGATCAGGTAAAGAAAAACGACATTGTGCATCTCTTACCCGTCGACGTAACTGCAAGTGGGTTCACTTTTCGCTGCACATGTCGTGCTGTACCAGTGTCGTCATTGATCTGTTGCATAGTTTCAAAGTCCACAGTGTAGTTGCCGCCAAATATCGACAGATTCACTTCATGCTCTCCTGACTGATGTGCTGCCTGCATGCAACAGTGCATCACACAGTTCAACACATTACTGAATCATGGACAGCTACACGATATATAAATACATATCATAGCCCAGCAGCAAATTACCCAGAGCTCTTAATCAATTAAAATGTTTTCAATTCATTAATCGACAGGTTTAATTGATTAATCATCGATTCATCGTTGTCACTTAGTAGTCTAACTTTACAATGATGACTATATGGCAAATTACAGGATATGAAGTACAGTATCAACATATCACCAAACTCTGTGGGTTTTTTTTTCTAAATTTTTGTGGCTCTATTTATTGATAAATTGGATTGCCAATACTGGAGTTGGTAGGCTACTCCAAAACTGGTTGCTGATGGCAGTAAACAATAGTGAACTTATGAGTACAAAACCAGTTTATAATCATGACAAACAAAGAGACAGGAGCACAATCCAGGCTTCATCACATTATTTGAAATATTATTTTCCATTCATTAGTAAAAACACTTTGTTAATAAGGCATATCATTTTGCATTTTGGAGGCAAACGTTTCATTTTCAGTTCTCCGTGATGACCGAGTTACGTGAGATATGCAGTGTTGAATGCAAAATTACAATTTTTTTAGCTTTACTGCATTTTCAGTAGCTGATAATGTTTGCTGTGTAAATGCAAATGCAAAATTTACCTTCTCTGCCATACAGCTATGCATATTTGTGACATTCATAATACTTAACTCAGAGGCGATTAATCGTATCTTTAATCGAGCAATTGTTGAGACAAATTTAATCGACTGATCGTCCATTCTGCTTTCGATTAACAGATTAGAGCTCTAAAATTAACAATTTAATGTATGTGCCCCCTAGTACTGACGTCATTGAATATACTGAATTTATCAACAAAAACAAAAGCAGCATTTGCAACATCATGCACACCTCAATAATGCGACTGTCAATGACGCTGTAAGGATGCCACATGCCATGGTCATCAAGCCACTGCCAGATTACGCAATCTGTTGGCTGTGATGACGACTTTCGTAGCATACAGTCGACTGCAAACAGCCCGTCTGACGGCAACTTGGGCATCAACTCCCTACACACATCGGCAGTACATAACATTACTATGATTGACGGTCTATTCACAGCAAGCCTCATCAGTGTAGTGCAGTCCCAAACCGACTGAGTTAAATTGGGGACAATTTGACTTGTAGACAAGTTGAATGCCACCCGTTGTACCAGTATGCTCTTATAAAAGTTCTTTAACACCCTTGGTTTGTAAATACACTGTGTCACGTTCTCGTGTCAGTATATACAGGACTCTTTGTTAATGGCTGCTGTCTCTGCCTCTTTCCAGATGAATCCCACTCCTGTAAGTCTTTCCTTACTGTACTTCTCCAGTTTGTCCTTATCCTTAAGTAAGATTAGAAGTCACCTGCAACTTAGTGCAAACTGAGAATGCAATCTCCACATGACACCGAAGAGACTGCTGTACTGTCTATGAATCAAGTTTTCTGTATGAACTTGTAATGTGTTAGCCAGCGAAAAAACTGAAATATGCTGTATGCAATATAAAGCACTGCAGACAATGTTTCTCAGAAGTAACAGACAGCAAGATGAATGCATACAAGACTATTTGTACAACTCAGTCCACACACACACACACACGTACCCAATAAGTGAAACAATCTCAAACAATTCCTGCGGGGTTCTCTGCACCAGCTACAGACCACAAACACACATACACACATATTTAGAAGCAAACTCCAACATAATACAATACAATACAGCATGCAAGTATTTAATATGATAAGCCAGCTTATCAGAAAATAAGAAGTGAAATGAATAAATGAGCATAAAAAGCCAAAAAGTGCAAGTCAGCTAAGAAAGTCCGATACAGTATGATGTGAGAAACAGTTTTCAATTCGTTCTAATCACAAGCCTTTCAATGAGAAACTGCCTTAAGCATACATTCATCATATCACAACAAGACAAATGTCTCTGAACATGCAGTGTATTCACATACCTCAATGCTCTGTGCAGCACAAGCTTGGTCTGGTCCAATAAGTAAGTAGCAAAGTGTTTCGGCCACATCTGCATAATTACAACAATATTTCACGTCACACTTTTTATGTGCTTCCAAGTTGTTGTAAAAAGCTGTAAAGGTATATATACAGTATAAGACTTCTTATAACTGTATCAAAAGTCAGTGACAATTATCACAATGCAATGCAATGCAAATGATACATAATGAAAAACGATATAACCGGATGCTGACAGACTTACGCAGACATTACAAATTGTGCATTTCTGTCTATAGATGAAGCTGAAAGGAAATAACCAGATTCTTCAATAATGAAGCTACATGATGTAAAACAATCTGAACATGATAAAAAAAACCCTGTAATAAAGCGACTGCTGTAAAGAACATGGAAAAGAAAGATGTGAAACGTTTACTCTGTTTGAGGAGAATGACAGCCAGGTCAGGACAGCTGGCACACATGACGACAAGCATCCGCAGCACAGTGACAAACACACCAGTACTCAGCACTTGTGGGCTTGCCATCAGCTACATATGTGTCATACAATGTGTCATCCACGAGTGGCTATAGCAAATTGGCAAAAACCGCATCAAAGCCCCTCCCCTTAGATATGGGAGATGGGAATCCCCATCTAATGTCCTGTGCCTTGGGTCTCCCCAAACGCCTGAGCCCAAACAGAATAATACGGTCAGCTATTGCTGTGTTGTACAATGGGCAAAAATTGTCCCATCTTCCTCCCTCTCGCTGTAGGCGTACCGGGATCGGGACCACGCCAACTACATGTTTCTTGAGCCCCCAAGAATCTTCACCCACAACAGGACCTTGATCTGTTCAGCCATTTTTGCAAGGTGCAAGAACATCAGAGACCGACAGACACACGATGCCATGGAGACATCGGTTGCAAAGTCTGGGTGTATTAATGTAACATCAGCAGCCACTGGACATAGCTGTAGTTTCATAGCTACCACCAAGACAGAAAAACAGTATTATCAATGCATTCCCTTGGACACCATATCCAAAATATATCTTAAACATCGCGTCAGTCAGCAAAATGAAAGAGTATAACACGTAACTCAACCCAGGTCATTTATTAAATGATTCCTACAAGTTAACTGACTGCACTAATACTTATGACATTAACTCCTGTTTGTATAACTACTCATAGTTATTCTTGTTATTATTTTTTATTGTTATTACTATTATAAAAGTCATACTGCCTGGTTTACAAAATACATTAGAACAACCATGCATTATAATAGTCTGTATGTGAGTAAAATCAAAGTTTAAAACGAAACAAAAACTAATATTAAATAAAACTTACAGCTAAAAGTAAAATTAGAAAAAGCCATGTCAAACAGATGAGTTTTGAGTTTCTTTTTGAACGTGGCAAAAACATCACAAATACTATGTCAGACATATACAGCATACACAGAATATTAACTCCATTTACTGAACAATAATATCATAGCACAGTCAAACATCATCTGTATACCAACATAACAAACTCGAACAAAGTTGCATAGATAGACTCTAGCTAACAATCAGCTTGTACTGACCAGCTGCTGAACATTGACCATCAGTTCCTGCGAAGCAATCTCCTTCATAATCTTCTCGTCCACATGATAGTTGTCGACGAGTCGAGCCATGCAAAGGCACACACTCTCCAGAGACTTCTTGTCCTGGCAAACACGTGATGGCAACAACGTTATCACACATTAGCATTACATGAACAGGTCTGGTAACTTCTCACTCCTCGCTAGATCTGAACCACGACGACAGTCTATTCGAGAGAATGGACAGTGAAAGTTGGCGAAGGCCGCATTCAACCCCCATACCATAGGGGGGACAGGACCCCTATCTAATACAATGTGTCTTGGATCCCTATGGGCCAACTGCACCATCAAAGTTTAAACTTGGGATCAACAGAACTCGTTCAACTGCAAGAATGAGTTCAGTTTCAAGTTCAATGAATTTGGGTTGCACAACTAACTTATAAACGAGCTCTACTGAACTTGAGTTTAACCTGTGACCTATGTAGGTCACCCAATTTCACGAACTCCTATTGGCTGAACGAACATCAGAAGTACAGTTTGCATGTTACAAATCAAAACAATCAAAACAAAGAAGAAAGCCGATGAATCACATGCGACGCTACCTACTCCCAAACAGATTTCGTTTCTCATGTGTTAATTACAACATGCTGCTACGTCATGGCCACGTCATCATGTGTGTAACAAGTGCAAAATAACTGCACTTTAATGCCATTTGCTCTATACTGGTAATACATTTGGTAAAAATATCGACTTAGTATTTCATTTATAACCTAAAACAATCGCAATATTCGGATTTGATCATCAAAATGTCAAAATCAGACGTCACAAATCCATGGTCGTACATGTACGACAGACGAAGTGAATAGCCACCCAGTGTCGCGCGCTGACGCCGGGCCAGACAGGCAGGTGCAGGCTGTGGTGCCTGAAGGATGCCACGATGGTGCCATTGGCCCTAGGAGTCTCCACCCCAAATAGGACCTCGACCCATTCAGCTGTTTTTGCAGGGCACAGGCACATGACAGACCACATGACAGATCAGCGCATTAGAGGTTTTTTAAAATGATATGTGCTATATAAATTCACGTTTTACTTACTTACTTACTTACCACACTACATTATTATCGGACACAATAATCGATATCTCACGTACTCGATGCAGCCTAATAATACTACTCCACGGTCAAAAGCTACATACATGTGAAGTAAGTCTGGCACTGAGCTGCGGAAGTGAGTCCTGGATGTACTGAAAGTCATCTGGCGTCAAGTTCTGACAGCAGTTAGCAGTGACGGACAGCGCATTACGCTGAGCTGGCATCGAGAAGAAATCAACGTACGTCAGACACGCAAGCACACCATTCTGTTACATGTATGCAATATGTGTACAGTCTCTTAAAACATATGTTTTCAGAGGTGTCAAGAGATGCACTTTTAACCCATCCCTGAACTGTCTGCGACTGACGGATAGCGGAAGCTGCGACATGGAAACTCTTGTCGACCGAGCGGAGTCTTGGTCGGTGGAATGAACATGTCATGCTGCTCAGCTTGTGACAATCATTAAAAAGTTCATGATTACAGTTGGTAATCACTAACGGAAACAACTGTTTTATAAACTTTGTGACTAAACAACAAATTCAGAATTCAGTAGCAAAAATAAAAGACTGTTAATGAAACTATCATCACCATAATCACTGCCAGCAATACGGCAACTCCCATTACTTTAAATTCAGAAATATTTACAATTAACAGTAATATAGCAGACAACAAAACAAAGCTTATGACACAATGGTACAACACATCACATAACACGTGATGGTGTATTCATTTGATACATCAAGATGACTACGTAACTCAAGTTACTCAACTGCTTAAGTTTGCTAACCAAATGTCTCATTAGCTGTAGTTACTGTTTGATTACTATCACTGATTATTATGGTAACTTTACTAATAGTGATATGTAACACTATCGATGGAGTCAAAGTAGTGTCAACATACAGCATGCAGTATGGCCTTGTTGTGTTTCTTGGAGAGCATCTCAAGTGCCTGTAGTGCTTGCTCAGCCACGTCCATGCACTGTATTGCTTGCAGCTGTAACATACGATGTAGCATTAACTGAACAATCATGCAGTTCAGCGATTTATGGTCAACTCGTCAGCAAGTCTGTTGTCCCAAGTCAACTCGGCTCTAAGGCAAACCTAACCCTGGCCCTAATCCTAACTGCAACCCCTGCCCTAATCCTAATCTTCACCCTAACCGTAACCCTAACCCTTAGGAACAAGTTCACCTGGGGATGAGTTGACTGCCAAGCAGTTTAACAACTCTTCAGCGGACACAGTTATCCACTGTCCGCTTCTGTGAAACAATCATACAACGAAAATATACCTGCATTATGTATATAATAATAATAACAATGATAATGACAATAGTATAAACAAGCATTTCAAGAAGCACAATTAACAAAAAAAATTGTCACAAAGGCGCCAGTGGCGATGCAGAACCAAGCCTATCTGTTATACCAGCATTTTTTCAGTGAATGCCCAAAACTGTCAAGTGAGATGAATGGGTGACATAGCACAGATGACAAAGTGTTCCAAGCTGCCAGACCAGGTGTAGAAAATGCTCCAAGACCAAACATAGATGTTAGTGTTCTTGGTACCACCAGCTGGTTGTCATCATCCAATCGGAGCCGAGACCGACCCGAGACAGCGGAAGTTGGTACACAGTCGGGTTAGGTATGCCAGTGCTTGTCCTTGTAAACACTTGTACGTGAGCAAGAATAGTTTGTATGACGCTCGAGACATACAAATAGGAAAATCATATCTGGCTATTTGCTGTCCACCTATGGGGGAGAGTAATCCTGCATATCTGTGCAGTCCACGTACAAGAGAGAATCACAACTTTAGTCTTGTGCAGTCTGTATTTGAGCAAAAGTTAAGTTTACGAATATATGCATAAGAGAATGGTGTTTAGAGCTGTTCAGTCAGTCCTATAACAGTGAGATGAATACTGAATACGTAACTAGGAGAAGCAAGGCATGCTCTACCTAGACTTTTTACACAACAAAAATGTTCAAGTCAGTTACTTGAGAAAACATTAACAGCATTAACCAACTCATATAACAGAAATAAACAACAGAACTTTAGCAAATTAATCGACAGAATATTTCATGATGAGTGTGAAGCTCACTTTCTCCAAGAAAACAGGCACTGCGTCGACTACGACAGCTGACGACCTGGGAAGGGCTTCCATCATGTAGGTGAGAGCACGACAAGCGTGATGCATTATGTCAAAGTTATGCTCCATCTGGAGCAGTGTGATGAGCACTGGAACAACTTGCTTGATAGGAAACCCAGCCAATGTGTCTTCGTTACCCATCACCAACAACTGCATGATTACACAGCAATTATATTCACCAATCAATCAACCATGGCAAATGATAAAAACACTAAAGGTAAAAGGTATACGAGTTCGAGAAACTTCACCACACCGCTACGGGAAATCACTTACCATATGGGATCACACAGTGTTACCTGGCACCCGGCAGAGGTGACTTTCCCGCCTTTACCCCAGCCGAAGCTGGTACCCGATTTAGCGACCCCGAAGGGATGCAAGGCTGAGTTGACCTAGAGACAATGGATGTGAACAGTTTGCCTAAGACTGCTACTCGACAGCGTCGCGACTGCGATTCGAACCTGTGCTCTTCCGAGCCTGAGTCCGCCAGGCTAACCACTCGGCCACCGAGCCACTAGAACTCACAATAGTGTTAACCACCATTTCCACTTGACATACAAAACTAGAATTTTCTGTCAATTTCCATCTGTTAATGTAGGCAGACAGACAGAGAGACAGATGGACAAATGAAATCTGCTGATGACAACGCGCCTACGGTGGTACGGACTTAGGGCTAACGTGTCAAAATAAAATGCAAAAACAAAAAAAAAACAAAAATACAAAATGGACCAGGCCTACTCAGTGATGTAAATTTGTCAACAATGGAAACTTTTTTGACACTTCTACCACACAGAACCTACAATAAAAATCATCACTGATAGCAGAGTGACTTGGCTACCTGGCACATTTCAGTGACGGCTGCAACTTGCTGTGCCTCGTCTTTGGACTGTAAGCCTTGCAGCAGTTGCTGTGCTTTGCTAACTGCAAGTTCAAACACGTTAAAGTCAGTAATGCAATGCCATAGGCAAGACCTGTTAACTTAAGAGGTGGCTGATGCTATGTGGCAGACAACAATTGAACTACTGTTCCATCAGTTGTCCGACATCTTCATTGCCACGTATGATAACTTAGTTTTATGCATTGCATAGTTACAAGAGCCAGTGCATTCTGCACTAACACAACAAACTCAGACTGACTTAAGACCTATACCTTCTAGATTAAGACTCTTTTAGCAGATTTCGCTCGTTACTAAGCACTGTTAAGTTAGTTCTGTGCATTCTGTATGCACAGAGCAACAATACTCTCATCTGTGAAATGCTGTATGAATGTGTAAGTGAAATGTCCACTTGTTCTCTCACTCTCTTAAAACAACAATGGCAAAAACTAACAGAAAATAAATACATTATGTGGTTCTCCACACAAAATTCAATCAGTAGTACACAGCATATCCAACAATAACTAAAAATACAGAATAAACCACTATGTCACGTCAAAATCGCTAGCGAGTAAGAGGCTGACAGCAACGACTAACAACACTTGTACCTGAACCACTCATTGACGACCTCAACAGCAGCTGATGCATGCGCGGTCCAAGAGCACCAAACAAATGTGAAGGCAAGCCACGTGCTTCCAGCAGAGCTGCAAATAATTCAGAGTCATATTCACTGTGACGAATCAGCTCAAAAACAGATGTTAAATAAAAATATATAGAACAAAAAATACAGGAGTTTGCGTAAAAAGTTTAGCAAAATGTTTACTAAAAATAAAAAGGTTTTCACTGGCTAAACCTTTAACTGGCTTTGACAGTAGTGTTCGTATCACACCCAAAGAGCGATATCATTGTGTGATCGCTATGACAGCTACAGCAGACAGACCTTGAAGGCGTCCAACATCATTTGAGTCTTGATCAAGACTTGGTATCAGAGAAGCAAACGACGAAGGAACTGCTGATGCAGCTACAAACCAACAGTCAATACTGGTAGTAAACATATCAAGTTTCAACTAGGGATCGTGGAATTATGCACAAAAATTTTGCAAATTATGTGCAACGATTTTAAAGATTATGCGCACACTTTTTGCCAATTATGCGCACCTTTTTCGGTTTTGTATTGCACATAATTGGTATTCGACAATGAAAAGTACCTTCTAAATCAACTCGAGTAAGTGAAGGTGATTATTCTGCAAACATTAGAGTAAACATTCATGTTCAAGAAAACAAATTATAGCAGTAAAATAGTTCCTACGTTAGGGTCTGGACCCTGAGCCTAGGTGTTCAAATTCCAATACAAAAACTCCCAACATGCGCAATGTTTCTGCTAGCTAAACTCCATGCATCATCATTCATCACCACATATTTGTTTATTATAATGCCGACAAGGGCAACTCGTGACAAATATAGTAGCCATAACACAAAATTAAAAATAGATCTACACAACCAGATGTCGGTTGCCGGAAAGGTTTGCATCTGCGTGGCCCGAGCTAATAATAGCTTGTGACATCACGGGGCGTGGCGAGTGACTGCACTGCTGCCGCTGGCTGCAGCGGCAGCAGGCTCTTTGCCCACACATTCAACGCATTCTGACTACAGACAGACAGAAGGACAGACATCACAACCGGGTTATATATTGCGTTTATCGCCTTTACAAGCACGGACACAAAAAATGCAACACAACATGCAGTGCAGCACATGTGGAAACATAGCATGATCAGTACACTGCAACTGCATATTTGAAGATGATACTGACCAGCAGCTGACACAGCCCCAGGCTCAACTGAAGCAACATCAGGGTTGGCGACGGCATCATCCAGTGGCCCAGCGGATGCTGTTGCTGCTGCAGCTGATGCACCGGCTAACGATGAATCTGGTGTGGCATCATCATGACCCGACGATGACATGGCCGACAGCTTCAGTCCAGAAGCCGCGGAATCAGTTGTAGAGACGCCACTGCCAGCAGCCGCTGCACTGTGCTTGCTGACTGCCGACCGCCTCCTGACAATAGCAACACCTTCCATGTAGGCTTGCCGACCTTGTATACATGAGATCATGGTCTGAAAACAGGGAGAGACAATAAGCAATTTAAAGAACATTAGTACAAGCTACCTTCACAAAGTTGTTGCTTCACACCAATATCACATTCTGTTCTCTACATGTTTAAACTTTTGATCATATTTATGTGAAGAATAAATAATGCAGCAAAAGGTAAAGGATATATATCACAAAAATTCAGCTAAAGCTGACAAATAACATGATAGAAAAACTTTATCAAACACTATGATGAAAATCAACAGCTTAAGTCAACAAATCACAAGCTATAATATGGGTTTGAAGACTGGAAAGCGTCTGAGAAAACAGACAGGGCTGGCTGCTACCAGTCCAGAATGGTTAACAGACTTGGTTAATAACCAATTAAACACTGTGGTAGTGGTCAGCCCTCACAATGGTATAGTTATGTTTTGAAAATGTAACAACAAATCAAACAAACAGCATGTACTTTACTTTGATGCTGGCAGTTATGGCAAAAAAAGTCAAAGATGTTACAATATGGTAATAAGCCATTAACTGTGCACAAGCTTACTTGCTACTGGCACAGGTACCCGTGGTGTCCGTCAGGTGACTGCTAGAAGTCAACAAAGCTCCACCACGTTTCGTAGCTGCACGTCTCGTGACAGCACGACTGCTGTGAGACGTGCAAGCAGTTGCGGTCTTGTCAGCTGCAGTATTTGACGATGTCTCAGCACTCGCAGCTGCAGTCGCAGATGCTCGCTGAAGATGCTTCTTAGTGGGAATTTGTCCTGCAGAAGCAGTAGCACTAGTTGAGGGCTGTCCAGCAGTTGCTTTTGTGGACACTTTGTCACCTTTGGCTGCCTTCTCCTTCCCGCGCTCCAGATTACTGGTCTTTTGAGCTGCACGTCTGTGCGTCTGCTTTCCAACAACAGTACTCTTAGCTAAGCGCTTAGCAGTGGCTTGCTTCTTCAAAACGCTCTCCTGTTTCGCCTTGTATGATGAATTGGTATTTGACGACAACGTCAACTTTCGGGATTCCTTTTTCACTCTCTTACTGGGTGCTTCTGAAGTTGTAGGTTCAGTGCTACTACGTTTGCGGCTATGCACGTCTGTCGTTTTACTGGCAGTATGTGTGTTTTGTAAGGCAGTAGATGACCTCGCAGTAATGCTGCTGGCTTTCTTGTCAGGCTGATTACTAGGCTCTACAAGTCCACCACTACGTCTAACGTATCTAAGTGCACGAGGTGTTGGTCTGTCAGTACTTGTTGACTGCTTATCAGCTGCTTCCGTCAATGTACTGTTCACGCTGTTATGTGTTGTATCAGTTCGCTCCACACTAGCTTTTCTGGCTGCTTTCTTTGAACGACAGCTGCAAGACACAAAGACACAATTACAGATTTTTCTGTATAAATAATGTGAGAGACAAAATGAAATGAAAACAAACATGCTTAGAACAAACTACAAACTGTACACCTCCACCAACAGTAAACACTATACCAGTACTATACAACACATAGCAAATAATCAACAAGGGTCGTTCGTTAAATAAGTTAGGAAACAGTGTCATTCTGTTAGTTTTCTAAATATAAAAAAAATCTGAAATATACATTTTGTAGGGAATTTAATTCTTAGTACCAGCCGTGAGTTTTGTTACGATGCCATCACTGTGACGTTAATTTACAAACATTAAATTTGGCAATGTTGCCGTTGAACTCGTCCCGTAACGAACAGCATGCTGATATTCGCTTTTGTGGATTAAAAGGACTTAATGCAAATGAGATTCACTGTGTGATGCAACCAGTGTATGGCAACAAGCAACACATGTGGTGTACGAAATTGTTCATAAGGAACGACCTGGCCAGCCACTTGTTGCGACGACTGATGCCATGATTGCCGCAGTTGATGCTTTTGAAGGAACTTCGATAATATGTTGGAAAATGAAACACTTAATGTTTAACATTTAAAGAAGTAACATTAACTTGTTTAGCTTATTTGTTTTTTTCTCATTCCTATGCTGTTTATTTCGAGTTATGATAGAAAACTGGCGGAGAAAATAATACAAGACTGGTTCTATGAACAGATGACGTCACAATAAGGACGTCATCATCAAAAAATTTCTACGTATGTTCAAAATTGAATTCCCTACAAAATGTATATTTCAGATTTTTCCTATTTTAAGAATGGAATGGCACCATTTTGTAACTCATTTATCAAACGACCCATGTATATATACAAGGTTGTTTGTGTGTGTGTGTTTGTCTGCTTATAACACAGGAACAGGAAGGGTGATTGCCTCCAAATTTTCACGATAGCTCTGGGGCACCCGATAGATTATTTTAGGCACAAATATGTGGCGGTCATGTGTAGGGGGCCAAAAAATTACTTTTTAAGGGGTGGAGAGGGTTAATGGGGTGGGCG
>Ga0126335_1000204_pt1 | contig 28436 bp, 21 predicted proteins | sample OlaspJWI45metaG_FD_108409 | JGI IMG/M metagenome (GOLD analysis project Ga0126335, IMG submission 108409) | Marine gutless worms symbiont microbial communities from Oahu, Hawaii - Olavius sp. 1 OAHU.JWI-45 metaG | ecosystem: Host-associated > Annelida > Digestive system > Unclassified | place... | reverse complement strand
TACTTTAATCTGTCGGTATATGGTAAGTGTTTACACTCATGTACTAATTTAGTCGCTCTCTTTTGAACTTTCTCCACTACCTCGATTAAATATTGCTTATAAGAAGACAAAACTGTATTGGCATATTCCAAATGAGACAGAACCAAAGCTTTTATACAGTAAAACAAAAGCAACTTTATCTACATGCTGGAAATTATGTTTAATTATGCCAAGAATATTATATGCCTTATTAACATTTTCAGTTATATGATCAGAAAAGGACAATTTGCTATCCACAATTACTCAACAGGTCTCTTACCTTATTACACCTCTCTAAATCAACGATCATATTATCAACAGAGCCGAATACTTATACTTGATTATTGTATTACTGTAAGACAAGGATAGTACATGTACATTACATTTCTTTATATTCAGTTTTAACAACCAGTAATTAGCTATAGATATGGTCCGCGTTGACCGTACGTCCGTCTGTCTCTCACACGCGAATATCTCCGAAAGTAGGCCTAATAAGCGAAATAGATGTATGGTTACTAGGAAACTCGAATAGGAATCTGGGCTTCCCGATTCAGAATCTGCCATCAGATTCGCGATCGGAAGTACTGTTCAGCCATTTTGGATGTTTCCGGGCCGCTTTCTCCGATAAACTGGACCGTAAAGACGTAAGTTAATTATCTCTCACACAGATGCGCAGTATAGAACATACATGGCTATGTTCTATATTGCATATCTTTCACATCACTGGTCTTGATGTTAAATTGGTTAGTGACTTTACAGGAACGGTTGCGTTCGGTGAAATGTTGCAGTGCAGAAGAATGCAGTTTTTAGATGGACTTCGTTTTGTTGATGATTTTGTACTACTGTTTGTGTCAGCTGTAGTCTAGAATGTGTGTTTTGCTTTTATTGTGCTCTTTGTATATTCTGTCTCCTGTCTGTTATTTGCTGTCACATGTTGACGAATAAAGATTTATATATATTTTTGTTTAAACGTTTACTGAATGAAATTATTGTTGACGTTTAAACGAATAGTAAATTTGATGACTTGTGCCTCCCTAATTTCGTTTTCCTAGCGTTAAATACTCTACGCATGTTTACTTTCATAATCGAAACTGTAATAGATCGGGGAATTTACGTTTGGTATCGTTATCGACGTGGAATTAATTAATTTAATTATAAACAAACGAAATATGGAGCGTGTTGAGTGTCCTATATGTGGCTGTTTATTTGCAAAATCTGTGATCAGTGCCCATGTAGACCGATGTCTCGATGAGACTCATGTTGAAGACGAAGAATTTGCAAGTGACATGAACTTGTCATGGGACAGCAAACGACCACGAGTGGATCAAGATACTGAGACAACTTTCTGTTCTTCTCCGCGCTTCAACAGTCCTGCTCTGTGCGATTTAATTCTTCCGTCCGAAAGAACACCGCTTGGTGTTGTGCCTTCGCCTGACTTCTCTAGTTCAAGTCGAACTTCGGCCCCAAACACAAAATCAGCAGACGTATCTTTAAGCGCAAGGCAGTCGTCAACAACAAGTGTGCAAGCAAGTGTTAGTAAGATGTCACAACAAAATACGAAGTCAGCCAGTCTGCTAGGCTATTTTACAGCAAGTCAGAAGGCAATTTCTCCAAAGAAACACAAGACAGGTGGAGGTTCAGGAAAACTTGCATGTACCCCATGGTCAGATCAGATGTTGATGAATAAGCGAACTACATCTCCAGACAGTGTTTCAGGTACAGCATTTAGTAGAGAAGAGTCCAAGCCCGTTGATGTGGCTGTGTCACGTGACTCCACTGCAAAGCATCTTGTAGATACAAAGTCATCAGCAGTGTTTGTTCCACTTGCTGAACGTATGCGACCGACTACACTTTCAGATTTTGTTGGTCAGGGCCATGTGGTTGGTTCACAGCGACCTCTTAGGACACTACTGGAATCTGCTAAGATTTCGTCAATGATTCTCTGGGGCCCTCCTGGATGTGGCAAGGTTGCTGTGATAAATTGGATGTATTTGCGTTGATATGATGCATCATTCACATCATCAAATGTACCATTTTATGACTTGCTAAAAATGATAACATCTCACCTTACTCTCTTTGCAGCTGATATCTGTGGTCTTGTGCATTGCACTTTGTGTTAAAGTGAGAGGTCTTTATAAACTGGTTGCTAATTTTGTGGTTTTTACTTTTTGTCTCAGTCGATATATGTGTGTAATGTGTGTGAATCTGCAGGAATTGTGACAGCTGTAAGATTATTTCAATACTGTTAATGATTACTGGTAGTGTACGTGTAAAGTACGCCTAAAGTAAAGAAACTGACTATGCATATACTTATCTAAGTTATGAAATAATATTGAAAATTAACAAATGGATGATTTTGTAAAAACATCAGGTTTTATGTATTGTGTATGTTTAGACTACTCTAGCTAAAATAATAGCGGTGAAATGTCGGGTGTCCACGACGATGCGGTTTGTGACTCTGTCAGCGACCATGGCTGGTGTCGCTGACGTCAAAGAGGCTGTGAAGTGTGCCAAGAATGTGCAGACATTTGGCTGTCAAACAGTTCTCTTTATTGACGAAATCCATCGTTTTAACAAGCTTCAGCAGGCAAGATTTTAGCATTTTGTGCAGCGTTTCCATTTTGTTTTAGTTTCTTTCTCATATTGGAGTTTTCACTGCATTAACAATAAACTTGTCTTACATATCTAATATGCTTCATCTGAGTATGTATTAGTGCTGGATGCATTGACATGAAATGTCTGCAGGATACATTTTTGCCACATGTGGAAAGTGGAACAATAATTCTGGTTGGTGCAACAACAGAAAACCCATCATTTCATATCAACAGCGCCCTGCTGAGTCGATGTCAAGTAATTGTGCTCGAGAAACTGTCTCTCGACAACCTGCGAGTTATTGTTGATCGTGCTCTCCAGCAGCTTGCCATTGCAAAGCTGGATGGTGCATCATGTGCAACTGACTCAGCGTGAGACTTTTTTAATTGTCTTTGGTTTTGATTTTACTTTGTTGTCTAAATCGAATGATGGCAGTGGCTAACTTTTAATAGAAGCTATAGACTTCATTCTTCAGTTTTTAGGCATTTTATGCAGACTGTTGCAGCTGATGTTTCTGGCATTTTTCAGTCTATTAGTCTGTCTATCCGTTATGCAGCTTCACACGACTTCTGTACAGACGTGAAACCATTTGATGTGCTGCTTGGTGGAAACTTTTGGGGACTTAGGGATAGGGTTGGGTCAGTTTTAGAAATCGAAACCGTGGTTTTTTCTCCAAACTCACCAAAACCGAAATCAGGGTATTAATCGCGGTGTTCGTGGTATTTTGTACCCTGGACCAGGTAAGTACAGGCTAAAACGTTTTTTGGCAGTAACTCCCTTAATTGAAGAGATATCGCAATTTTGACAAAACACCCCTGTCCACTATCACGAGTTGAGTTCAACAAGGGGTCACGTGACCCAGGTGACCTTGATCTTGACCATAACCTTCGAAATGCCCATATGCACTGTTTTGGCTTATAGCTCTTATTTGAAGCTCTATTAAGGAATTTATGACTAAAAATAGGTCATACGACTGTATCCAAGGTCAAGGTCATATAACCCCTCGTTGAATGCGCCTGGGCTTATTAAAAGGGCATAAATTTTTCGTCGAATTTTTTTCAAATAAGTGAGTTATGGCCATAATAGGTTTTTGGCAAGTAAGTAACTCAGAACTGAAACCGAACCGAAACCACGGTTTTACCGCAGTAACCAAACTGAACCGGAAATTAAAAAGTTGAACCGACCCAACCCTGCTTAAAGAACATTTTGTTAGATAGTGGTCTCAGTTTTCCCCACGGATTTGATGCAGCTTTTGCCAAATTACTTTGCCAGTTTTTTTATTACGTCTGGTTATTGAATTTCAGTAACAGATATGCACTGCACAATGCACACAGATGTATGGTCATCGAGCAGCCCCATTCAGGTCTGCTTCAAGATATGGGGTGTCATCCAGCGCCGAGTTGTCATTTAACGTTAACAGATTAAACACTTATCATAGCATTAGCCACAGCATTACTGGCATTACAGTAGGCAAGTGGCGAGGTCACTTTGTGTCGTGTGTACAGGCAAATTATGGACACATGGGCAACTGGTGTGATAGTATTAATATCCATTTAGCCAAATGACTAGTAATGTCTCATTTTTATATAACACATTGGACTTTTGATTTCCCAAGGTAGTGTAGCAACATAATGAAGGTGTGGTGAGAAACTTTGACAAGTTTCTTCTAGCAAATTTCCTACGCCTTCTCGCGGTGAAAAATGTTGAAAATCGGTTAAAGTTTGACATAGTTACAGACAACAACATGTGGGACGTTTTTTAAGACAGCATAGTGATCGTTTGCTCTCTTGCATCTTATAAATGCACTTACTGCTCACTCAGCTGGTAGTTTGAGGATGTAGTTGTGATTGTTTGATTTAAACATTGTGTAGAGACGCCAGTGGACGAATGCAGATAGATTGTGAGGCCGTGGAGACTCTCATTGCGCTATCTGATGGTGATGCCCGATGTGCCCTCAGTGGTCTGGAGTTTGTTTTCAATGCCAAGCTCACGTCAGATCACAGCAGTAGCACAACTCACATCATCAGCGACGCTGATGTTAGAAACGGACTTGTTCGGTCACATGTTGTATATGATCGAGTTGGTATGTTCTCGTTTGGTGTTAGAAGTAGTCATGATTAGGATATGCAGCTTTGTGATTACTTTCAGAGCTCATCACTTTGCAAATCTGACACCTTAGTGACAATCCAGCGAAAACAAAGATTCTATACAAACCAGTGACGCTACTATCAATGCATAACTTGCAAATCACGGATGGCGAAATAAGCTGGGAGTCTGGGTGCGTGACTTATTTTCTCCAAACTATATTTCAGGACTGAGAAAGCCTAAGAATGTCATATTTGGCACAAAGGTGGCGTCTAGTACGAGGATGGTGCACACACTTAGATTTTTGGAAAAAGTTTTTTGTTGTGGCATAATTTGCAAAAAAAGCTGTCAAAAATAAGCCAAAAACTGGCAAACAGTAAAAAATGCCAATTTCTTTTCCACTCGCACGTGGCATCGCGTATATGAAGAAACAGCGTATGTGTGGCGCCGCCATGCGAGTCGATTCTCAACATGCTCGTCAGAGCACTGAGGACCATGTGATGATAGTCTCCTTACTTGTATTGCTAATGCTATTTTTATGCTATGTGTTATGGGTCGCTCTCTCCCCTTATCGTCTACTTAGCTGTTAGACTCTGTGGAAATCTTGAAATTATCAACAGACATCTTTGAAAACAGAATATAACTTTAATAACAGGTTTAATACGGTAATTATGGCTCAATACAATGTCTAGGGAAATACTAAGAGGTACAGTAGGGAAAAAGCTGTCTGTAACATAGTACGAGAATGTCACCAAAAAGATGTAGCACTTGGCTAGCAGCAAGCGCTGAGCAAGACGTGTTGTAACAACTGCGTAGTAGATGGACACCGATGGAATGGATTGCTGGCATCGTAAGACAGGCGGTGGATGGTTGGTGACGGCCGGCGTCAGTCGTCGTAGCAAGAAGAACTCGAATTGAATGTAGTGAGTGTATCGTTCATTAGACAGCTCTCGGCAATGTCATAGTGTGGCGAACAGCACAGCAGATCGACTCAACGGTCTTCGTCAGTCGTATCACACACTGCACGAACTCCGAGCTCAGCGTCTCTCCAATCGATCTTTATTGAACAATGTTTGACTTGAAAAGTGTTGAGAAATCGCGCCCCCAGTTTGAACACAGTGGCGGTCACGTGACTTCTCGTCATACAGTAGCAAACAGGTGAAAACAGGTCAACACTGTCGGAAAACTAGGTCGGTTGCGGCGCAGCAGGCCACGGCAACGCAGCCTAGGCGCGCAGCCTATGCGTACACAGGTACAGTGACTGGTACGAGTACATATGCAAATATGTAAATATGTAACGACCTTACTGGAAATTTCGATAAAAATAGTACAGTAAGCAAGGGGATGCAAGGAGCTTTTCACCACATATCATTATGACGTAGTTTTTTGTTACCCCTGACATACAGGTGCATGTCACTTTCTGTCAGCGGTTGAGAATGTACTTATGTGGTTAGTTCGATGTACATTTAGCTTAACTTTATATTGCTTGCATTCATTTAGTAACATAAGGTACAAGGTACTGCTGAGCTGCGGTTGAGCAGTACTGTAACAAATCTATGTGTAAGTAAGTAAGTAAGTAAAACGTGAATTTATATAGCGCATATCATTTTAAAAAACCTCTAATGCGCTGGTCACATTAGTAGAGACCAAAAAGGATTGTCTTAAGAAACTGTTTAAAACTGTCAAAACCGCACGCTGGATCTCTCAGTTCGTCCGGCAACGAATTCCAGACCGTCTGACCGGCAATTGAAAACGCCCGACGGCCGTATGTATTGAGTCCACAGCACCTGTGGTGCTGATGATGATGATAATGGTGATGTGTGTATATGTAATTAGGAGAGGAGCATTACAACTGCATCTCGGCACTGCACAAGTCAATCCGTGGCTCGGACGACAGTGCTGCCATCTACTGGCTGGCTCGTATGATTGAAGGCGGTGAAGATCCTCTTTTTATTGCACGACGACTGATCAACTGCGCCAGTGAAGATATTGGTTAGGCTCTTTCTCGCGTTTATTTGCCCTGTGCAGGCAGGCGCTGGTATTGTAAGAATATACTTGCTCCGTTTACTGGCCAGATCGCATCTTTCACTGCTGCCTTAAAACTAAACTTTCTACAAGTCCGTACCTTTGTATAGACTTTCATGGACTGGTGTCATGGAATTTTTCGCCACTTGGAGTTCTGAAGTCTTTTGCTAGTCACATCATTGCTAAGTGTGACAGACTACATTGGCTCCTGGCTTTTGGGTGTGAGGTATTTGTAGTCATAGTTACTTGCTTTCCTAATTTGCGATTCACTGCTGGAGTAATATCTTCTGACAGTCAGTTCCACAATCCACACGTTTTGTGTGAATGGTGACTGAGGCCGTTAGTCTACCCGCTATATATAGTTTATTTTGCTTAAAATGCAGCCAGACAAGCATGATAGATAAAATCAAATACAACACTAACCACACAAACACACAAAGATACAAATACACCCTCACACCAACATACATATAGCCATGTAAATTTCTAATTTTAATTACCAACAGACAACCCAGTAGCTAAAAATAGCTCACCATATTCACCTGAGTCAGTGAGTCAATCTATAAACTTTGTACGTCTCTTTTCCACTAATGTGGCCACATCATCCAAACCGAGAACATTCCGTACATCTTTTAAAGTATCACCATTGGAGACACTAAAAATCGTAAAAACTGCTTTGTTAATACAATTATTCAAATCGCGTAACTGACTAGTAGTGAGTAAAACAGATTCAGAGGCATACAACAACAGGGGTAAGCAGTACGCCTTCAACAGTTCTACTGTTAGCATTTCGGAATGAGCAGCTTTAGAATGAGCGTAAATGCAGTTAAAAGTACGATAAAATGTAATCTTTATCTGACTAGTTGATTTTTTGTTATATAAGGTGGCAACTAATGCAATGTTTCAGGGATGGCTGATGTACATGCCCTGCCTCTCGCTGTGTCGACATATCAGGCGTGTCATTTCAATGGGCTGCCAGAATGTGCTGTAAGTCTGCGTCTCTCATAAGCTGTAGTAGCGCTATTAAGTGCAAAGTGGCATGTGTTGAAAAGAGCGATTGGTGATTTGGACAGCAGAGTGAGTAGGTGGATGAGCAAGGGTGAAAACAGACGAAGAGCGAGTGTTACGAGGAGGCTGGATGGAAATCATAGTGAATGTTTTTATGTATCATATGCGTATTTTTCTGTTTCAGCTAAAAGGTTGCATCGAATGCATGAGATGCTGACTGTTCTTACCGATGTTCACGGTGTCTGTCTGTCTGTCAGTCTGTCTGAGATAGAAATCAAATCATGCAGATAAGAAGGTTGAGAGGTATAGGACGTTTGTGTGTAAGAGAAGCATTTTGTGTATCAACGTTTATTTTAAGCCAGTATGCTTGAGAATGTGGTGAGGCAAGATTTTGATTTTTTTGTACACATGTTGCCTGTGGCAGACAAATCTGGCGCACTGTGTGACGTATCTATCTCGTGCGAGCAAGTCAAACGAGGCATACGCTGCACTGTGTAATGCCCGAAGTGCCGTCAGACAGCACAGAGGTGCCCAGCCTGGTGTTCCTCTCCATCTACGCAATGCCACCACCAACCTTGCTCACAGAATGGGTCTGTTGCTTGTTTGTCATGTTGACAGAAACGTACAGTGTAGCTGATTAAACTGAAGATCAAATCGTAATGTGGGTTCTGCAGAGGCAAATGCTACTTCATATGAAAACTTTTATGTTTATGTCATCAGCATAGTTACTCGGTGTCAGATAGATGTGTGAAATTTAACAAAAGGTTGAATCAAATCGCGTAGATTTCTGTATAATGCAGTGTCTGACTAAACGGTGCATTTCGCTGCTAATGTCAATGTCGATGATGGCTGTCTGTGTGCGTGTGGCAGGCTACGGTGTCGGCTACCAGTACAACCACGATGTGGATGCCACCGATCAGACATATCTACCAGCTGAACTGCTTGGCACAAGTTTCTTTAAATATTCATGATGACGTGCAGTGTCCGCCTTCTGCCAGCTAACGCCATTCTGATACCTATCACTGCTACTGTTACGCCTGTCACTGCTGCATGGTGTGGTTGTTAGAACTGTCTTTGTTTGTAAATTGATTTTTGCACCATTCTGATTTCTGACACATGGCAGCTGTCAAGTCATTTTGTTGCACTTTCACTTCTGTAAACTGATATCAGCAGATTTTGGGCAGGAGTCCGATGATTCATTGATTGTATTTCATAATATACATGTTTGTTACATACATAAATCAAAAACAAACTTTTTGAAACAAAGGTGTGGAGCTGTTACACATGTACAGTACAATGGAAAATTGAAATGGTGCCCCTTTACAAGAGTTTGAGTGGTGAATGCTGATGATATTCACAGCATGCTCCATTATGCTGCTGTTTGGATTGCAAAAGTAAAGTTTTGTACCTTGCCAAGAAAGTGGGGTAGATAAGCAGCCAGATGTAACTGTGATGATTATTGTCCATATCATGCTATCGTCTAACTGTACTCGACTCTATCCTCAGTTTTTATCATGTCTGTTAACTCCGTGCATTCATTGACCGTGGGGCCTCAGAACACAGCCTTGTCGTCCGTCCTCAGCAGTTATAAACAATATCTGTACAGATGTGCTGTGTCAGTCTAAGTTATGAAAGAAGTTCTTATATGACAGCAAGATTGATTATGATCTGCAGCCTCAGCCAAACAAATGTGCCTTCAGCGTGTCATGTACTGTGCATGCTGTTTCTTACTTTTCCGGTTGTTTTTAGTGTTTTGCAATGCTATTTTCTGTTGTTTAGTTTTATACTTTGTGTTAACTAGTTTTGTTACAGTTGTGCACCAGTCATACGATGATGTTTTATAATAACTGTCACGGTTCGTAGTACTTGTCTGCATTGCATACGAGCCTAGTTTTCTTTCTGGAGGGCCTGAACTAACAGTTTTCCCACAAAACTTTCTCGTGCCAATTCTTTTACAGCATGCACTCTAAAAGTTGGAAACTTTAGGTTCAGTTTCAAACTTGTGCTTGATATGGAAGCATCAACGTGTAGTTAACAATTTAATGTCTGTACTGTATCAAATAACCTAGATCGTTGATATTTTTACTCGGGCAGTACCGAATATTCTATTCGTATTCTATTTGGGCCGAATAGTATATCCGTATTTGGCCAAATAATACCGCTAAAAGTAGACCGAATATGAATATTCATTCATTTGCACTGCAGTAACATTAGTTAGCTGCGACAGTAACTCGTCAGCAGCAGCAGCCGTCTTCACTGCTAGATAGTATGCACCCCGCCACATGCCTGTTTAATGCTGGTCGGCTGTCATGCAGAGTTGCAGTGAAACTGACTGCCTTTTCACTAACTTTGAATTAGTTTTAGCGAGATTAATGATCGTGAGTACATATGTATTTTAGACTCATACAAATAAATTGATGACGCTGAACGTGAATGAACATCTAGTATGATAATGACAATATTAGCGATGACAATGACATTGCTTCGAAGTTCAAAGCAACTGTTCATATTTTATTTTTGTATTTGGACGAATAATAAAGACCCTCTATTTGATACAGACCTAATTTTTACACAGAAAAGCTGCCAACATAAATTTTACCTTTTACCTTAAGATAAGATTTTTGTGTAAAACTTGAATAAATAAATTTTTCATTGTAAACAATACAGTATAGGTACAGCGAGTGAGTAAAGGCTTAATGTCCCACTCGACACATTCCTAGTGTTGCCGCATATTATAGAAAGAGATATATAAAAGACACATTATTTAACACACAAGAGATCATTAGTATTACTCCAACAGTGGAGTCTCTTCACTGTTGACGACAATCTGAACATACTGTATTTCCTCTGATACAAGCCAGGGAGTCTAACGGTGAGTACCATAGGTTAATTGTACATGGTGCATAGGACTGGGCGTCATGTGTGACGTATCATGTACTGGTGATTATAGCATCCAAAAAGTTACATTTTAAAATTGAAATTAGAAGCAGTGTTTTTAAATATATGAAGCCGCGTCTCAAATGCAAGCCATTCTGCAAGAGAAGCCTGGGGCTCTGACAGTATTGTTCTAATACAAGTCTGGGGCTTCTACTAGAGGAAATGCGGTATTCAAAAGTCAAAACAGAAATGATAGACAAGCAAATCAAAATCTCACGTTTGCATTGCATTAAATTCAAAGTTTCCATTACAAAAGCAGTTTTCAGCAGGTGTCTAGATCTACCGAGCTTAGTTCTGGGGTGAATAGAAAGACGCAGCAAACTGACATAGAACACACACAGACAGAGACAGATGCACTAAATCTCAAAATCTCACGTTTTTAGTGCCAATATTAGCTATTGGAAGGCGAAAAAGGACTGTCAAAAAGTTCTACAGCAAAGCTAACGTTATCCTCTAGTTGTGTACATGTCTTTGTCTTCAGGCTTCGACATGCCAAAATCCATCTTTGGTTGTGAAGTGTCTGTTGACTGTTGTTTAGCCGTCTCAGGAACTGACACAGTAATCTGTTCTTGGCTCACAGTCTGCAACAATGCACAACAATATCTCCATGTGATTACATTATTAGCCATGCAATAGTCGTGACTGTTAACAATGATATGCATAAAAAGGTAAAATTGCCATCAGTCAGCACTGCCCTCTCACAGTGCTGCTTCACTTTGTCAGTTATGCATCCATGACTGATGAACTTGCTGCTGCACGACACAACGAAATCCTGCAGTAGGCAAAACTGAGGTTGGGCCTGTTCAGTAACCACTGATGTGGGCGAATGAAAGAAGTGTTGCTTGGCTGAGAAACCGTACAGTGTAGCATGAGCGATGTGAAGAGTGGCATTGTCATAACTGAAGCCTAATTACACAAAGCTGTTTCAAAGAATACTTAACAGGAACCAAAAACTAAACTAACAAGTAAGCAAGTAATAAGTAAACAAGCTACTTTTACCAAAATGCATGCATATAAAAGTGAATGCATTTTGTTCAGAATTTTTTCTCCATTTCCGTGGTCTTGAGCTGGCAGTGAGCAAACACTCAGTGTTATGTGTTATGGACGGTAGACACCACACCTCTTCCATAACATGCCATTACCTTCCTAGTTTTACACCATTTTGCCTACCCCAGAGGGATGACCAGGCTGAGTTGGCCTGAGTGGCAAATTAAATAACGAGAGGGTGCGAACGTGATTTGAACTTGCAAATATTACCCATCCCAGTACTAACCGGGCCAAGTGTAGGATAACTACGTTGATTGAGACCAACGCGCTACCGCTACACCAAACCACCACCTAATGATAAGCATACTATGCTGCAACTTGAAAGACGCATGACAAGTGCATTAGCTGACAATTAGGTGATTCTGATATAACAGTAGCTCACTTAGTGGGGCAGTGGGCTTGCAATTCACAAGTGACGAGTTCTAGTCTCAACGTGGCGCAGCTGCACCATTACTATGGGCAAGTTATTTACACTTGTGCATCTCTATTACACTGCACTGTATATGTTTGTTGTTTGTTCACCGTTTGTTCGACTGCTGAACGTTTGTACTTTCTTATGTTGTAATGCAATGCGTCTGTCGTTTGTGCAATAAAGACTATTTACTGTCAAACCTCATTAACTAGCTAAACTCGTCTCTTGCCATGCCAAAGCCCACGACGGATTTCCTCTCATGCATTTTACCCCTTTAAGTCGCCACCCTTGCCTCTCGCCATTGCCATAACGTGGACAAGTCTTGCCCTGTGTAAACTGACCTCTATAACTCGCCATATACACGCAGCACCAGTCTTGGAGGGTCACTAACACTGGTGCTGTGAGCCCGTGAACCAAGCTGCAGTGACATCGTAAGCCTATCTGAGTGCACTGAGCAGCTGTTTATCTCGTCCGTCATCCCACAACACTGGCCACCCTGCTGCTGCAGCTGCAACTCAGTACAGCTGACAGCAGTACTGTATAACCTGCATCACCCTGATGCAGGTTATACAGCACTGGATGGCTGTCATCTGCCAGTGCCTCTCCCTGTCCTCCTGTCTTTGCACACTTACAGGCGTTTAGCAGGACTTTGTTCACTGCAGTCGGCCCAACAGACAGCGCTGAGCTTGTGTGTCAGCTCAGGTCTAATCTACAGGCTGTGAGCAGTGTCGAGGCACTGTATGACACACAGCCATTGCCTCGTGTAGGCTAGGCCTAAATGTACTGCTGTTTCCAACAAACAGACAGCCATCTCCTATAGCCTAGCCGTAACTGTTGTGCATCATAACTCATACTTGACATTATGACACACATGAGTAACTGGGTTAGTCATACCTTGTCAACTGAACCAGTCTTCTGGGGTGACTTCTTCTTCTTTGTTGAAGCTGCCAGTCAAACAACACAAACATTATCAGCTGTTAGCAAACAGTATATCTGTGTCTAGAGTACAGAAAGTTGGAGTACCGGAACCATTAAAACAATTCTAACCCAAACCTGACCCTAAGCTAATCGCAGTACATACTTCACTCTACCTTTGGTGCACTTCAATGTTGGTCGACTCTTCCATCTTTTTGCTGTATTGATAGGACCTTCATGTAGTATAGACACTTCCATAGAGATTACGCACACAAAGGCACAAAAGCAAAGACAACGAAGCTAATTGGACGTTTTTTGCTGACGATGCTACATCAAAAATGTTGTCAAATGTGAACATAAAAAGCATGCAAGTCCAAATATATTTTATCTGACTTTACTTCTCCATAAATGTGGCATATTTGCGTGTTTCTAGTTTAGAGACGTAAACCTTAGGCCTACGACAGACGAGAATTATTGTGAGACTTTGCTGCCCGTATTTCTGTCATATTGTTGCAAAGTCTTCCAATGCTCGCAACAAAACCTGCACAACTGAGATGAACATGGCTGCTAGTCTGTTATGTGAAAGCTTACATCCAATAACCGATCTGCCCGACAAGAGCTGGCACAACAACTACTGAGTGGTTACAACACTGTTGCAGTTAAAATTCTGAAATTTTTTTTGTTTTCAAGTATGCATGCTCTCTCTGCAATTTTGTCTGTGTGTCGTGTTGCAGCGAGAAAACAGCTTACAGTCAACTAAATCGTGATACGTGGCAGCGGCTAAGTCTGAAGCAACGTCCCAGCTGTACTTGCTGATGTCCGTAGCTTCCCGTGGGTAACACACAGCAGCCGCAGCAGACATCGCTGCTGTGGCTAGCAGCGTCTTCTTTACTATGCCACCTGATGCACACATTCACACACGAGTCAGTTTCACTGTCACATGACAACGGCAAACTTGATGGAAAGCTGTCGACGGCAAATGGGCGTGTGGTTGCCAAATGTCTCTTCTGGGAGATTTCAAACAGACATAGTTTAATCAACATCGGGCTTGGAAAATCAGCAGCATGGACACCCAAAAACAGACGGTTGGACCAACTTGCCAATACTAACACTCTCTCATCAAAGAATGTAGGAATGATTGTAGTGCTTTTGTTTTCAGGCACGCATGCTGTCTCTCTGTGATTCTGTGTTGTCCGAACTGCAGCGACATGGACAGTGAATTTGCAACAATCACTCACACTCAACTACACTTGATTATCCTGGTGGCATGCAGCTTGTGCTACAAATTCATGGCACATTATAGTTCCAGTTGCATTGAAAAACCTTTGGCAATTGCTAAAGCATTACTTTTATAAGCTGACTACTGATCCTCTTTATCAAAAAGCAGTGCCAAAGTACTAACACCAACGTCATCATATCTGCAATTACAGCTCAATGATCCTCGCAACTGACCTCGATATCCTGCGACAATGCCACCAAGACCGGAGACGGTGATAATAGCAGCTCGAGGCAAAACACTCGAGTCCTCTTGGACATATGTTAAGAAATCTGTAAACAAAACATATCCAGTTACGTAGTTTATAGCAAACATGCTGATACACAACTGCAATGACGTGATGACAGTAATACAGCACACAGAAAAATGTTACATTCAATGACTCACCAAGTGTATGAGCTTTGGCAACTGCATAGGTAGACTTAGCCTTGTCTGTCGTCCCCTGCTCAAAACCACACAAATATGTTGTGGAGACATTACATCTCTGACTACAAGAGAAGCAAGCAGAGAGGCTAAACATACATAAACACCTAAGGATCAGATGCTATATTGAGAGAGCCAAGAAGCAAGTCAATGAAATCACAGAATTAGCAACATTACTGACATGTAAGTGCTTAGTCATTACATCTTTACTGACAGTGACTAACTCATTCTTCAGATAACAGTCTCTGTCAATGTACATGCTGTGCTACACATTTTATTCAAAAACTGCTCATAAACTCTAAATGCAGTAACAAAGTGTACCTTTCAGAAATTATTTCTAAGCATTCAATCAAGAAACAAAAAATCTGGTACGTGTAACATCAATGCTCTATCCTCTATACAATTATTACTACTTACCTATAGCTGACAGCACATGACTGCCAACTGCTATACAAATACTACACTACCAATGGCATTTATTAATCTAATATTACAAGCAGTATTACAGCTACCTGTATGGAATCTAGGTACGACCATGTCCACCTGCGAGCATGAGTCACTTGACGATGGAATGCTGTTTCCCATTCAGGAACACGTTCAAACTGTGGCGGCTCTGGTTCTCCATATATAGGCAGCTAACAAACAATTACAGCAAATCACTAAAAATGCAGCATCATATGTAACACATATGCAATGCTTTATGTCAAATTACATCCACTTTGACCACAAACCATTTCAGCCAAAAACCACTTTGGCCACAATCCTTTTTGGCTATGCATCATTTCACCACAAGCCAATTTGGCCACATCACTGATGTATTTCAGCCAAAACACAAGTCCATTTCAGCAGCCGACTGCAGGAGGAAAGGTTGTTGTCAAAATGGGCTGCTGATGGTCTGATGTGACCAAAATGGATCTAAGTGTGACTGAAAATGCCTGTATGTGAAGCAACTGTGGCCAAAATCGCCTTGACACCTTAATGACTATTTAAAATGTAGAAATTATTGGCACTTCTGGAGATCCACTATCTCACCTGGAAAGTAGGCTACTTACCACATCCTAACCCTAAACCAAAAAGTATGAAAGTGACCCTAACCCTAACACTAAAACCTGACTGCTCCCTATCCCTATACCAGTAACACTTTCCAGGTGAGGTAATGGATCTCCAGGAGCACCAAATAGTTAAATTTGTAATACAACATATTTCCATTTTTATAAGTTTAATAATCACCAAAAATTGTGCGATCAAAAAACATCCACAACATAATCTCTTAACTTCAGTTCCTACCGTAGTTCACTTTCTTTTGTCAAAAACTTCATACACCAGTGGTTATGGTAAACGTGTGGGGACACTTGTTATAGCACCTTTTACCGGGAAGCCTACCTCAGAAGTGCTGAGGTATGGCATGCATTGTAAAGATTTTCATAGCGTTACCTGCACACCCACCAATTAACAACAACCAGCCAAATCGTAGTAACCACCATTCACTCACCTCTGATGGACGAATTTTCTTCTTTACTGGTTGTTCAGACGTACTTTGTTCAGCAGCAAACACTTTATTTGAGTGCCAGACATTCAGCCCAATGACTGAGCCACTAACTAGACTGGCTCTGACCAACATCTATAAGTTATCAGTATACAACACACAACACCCAGTTAACGTTGTCAACTGAAAGACATCAGGCTAGAAAGACATAATAACTGGTAAGATGAAGCGGTGTAACCGGTACTTCAAGATAGCGGCATATTTCGACAAATAAATGCACTGCTTCGCTGTGGCTAACGTGAACGCTTTCATTAAACGATCGTAAGTAATGAAAACTTGGCGTAACAAATAAAAATTAACCAAATATTGCTTTATTTACCTTCAAAATAAACAAACGCCCTTCCACAACAAAGAATAGCAAAATCGACTGCTGCTGCGCAAACTTAAGCTGCGCCGACTGATTTTTTCAAACGAGTTTAATCCCATTCGTATTCGTATTCAAATAATTTGATGAAGTAAATTTTTCATAGTACGCGAATGACCCGCTGGATGGTGCCATGTAATGTTTAGCGGAACTTTAGCTCTGTCAGCACATGATAGATTACATAGAGAGGCGGCCGACGCCGAGACACATAGTGGGAGACGCCAGACACGTGCCCGACATGGACGAACAGACGAAGACGCATGCATGGTTGTCGCCATCAACCGATCGAAAATCACTTAGCCGTCAGCAGACAACTTTTTACGTCTCACTGTCAATGCACATAATCGGCTGAAATCCTTGGATTTCATTCCTAATTTCGAACTCGACAGGTAGGTTTATGCATAAAGTGAGCCGTGGCTGTATCAAAGCTTCGTCAGCGTGATCCGTGCGCGTTGTCTCGCCGTCACGGATCACTTGAGCTATCTTTGCGTATAAATAAAACGCAGAAACTATACTTGGAGTGGATCGAATAGATTACGGTATTTGCATGGAGGCTGGACCGCTGGATCGCCCACCCAAGACGAAAACGTCGTTAGATCTAAATTAGTCCTCGAGCTACCCAGTCAGCCCTGGTGGCAGGTGACTGTCGTGGTTATTAGTCACGTGGCACTGATAACAACCTTGCTGTTAATGTTTTTTTCCTCGTCGTTCGCTACTGAGTGCTGACTGACAGTGACTGTTGAGACGAAAGCTAATACATCAAATGGCGCCGACGACTTGCCGTGGCTTCGCCGTGGAGATGTGTGGTCTGTGGACGCGTCTGCATGCGGACTTCGATCCACAACGTAGCGTGAAGTCTGCAGATTGTAACCGCACTGTGTCCGTGTTTCGGACACTGATTGTTAATCAAAAATCACAGTTTAAATAAAAATGTGCAGGGCTTATTGATATCAGCCGCAGTGAAAAGTAGGCTACCACATGGCGCCGGCGACTCTCCATGCAATGGAACGCATGGCTATAATATTCGCGTCTGTGTAAAGCGTCGCGTTTCGCTGCACTGCGCGATGCGACACTCGTGGCGAGTGATAACGAGTCTTGACGAGTCATAGCCGGTCCTAGCGCCTACTTTCATTCGCCACGCAACGCAACGCATCGCGCAGTGCAGAGCAGTGCATGTGGAAACGACGCTTTAAGATTTGCTACAACGAGTGGTACATTACATTTGTAGTGCGCTAATGCCGGCTGTGAGTACATCTGTAAACATCACACCACATCACATCACATCACATTGAGAAAGCAGATGCAGGCCTTGACAGGCCTCTGTATCTGAGGAATAAATGTTCGGATAAAAACTTTAAAATAACAAAAATTACTAATCTATTATCCTGCGGTTACCAGTGCCATGGAGATCTGCCTTGTAGTTATAGAGTACCTCTTGGTTAGACCAGAATTTAACCAAGCGGCTTTTAAAAACATGAAGCACTTCCAACCAGCAGTAGGCTACATTAACTTGCCTGTGGATTTTCAACACGACTGGACAGTCGGCGGACTGGAATGCTGAAGCTTCGCACGTCTTTGCCGGATGCAAGTTACAAACATTCCGACAGAAGGACCAAGACTGCTGACGCCAGTGAGTGTACAGCAGTGTCGCTCACACGCCCGTTAACCTGACCCCTCGTCCGGTCTGCGATCGGATCCCATATAAATTCACACTCTTGACTGAGTATGCAGTTATTTTGGCATTAGATGCGTATCTCTGAATTCGTAGCAGAAATCAGTAAGTAGCGTAAACTCTAGCTAAAGGTGGGTGAAGTTCGCTGTCTTTGGTACAACTTGTGTAAGATAGTAAAAAATGATAAATAAAAATGTGTTAGAAATCGTAAAAAAATAGATAGAATGTCAGCATGATGAGTATTGTGTTTTTTCACTGATCGTTTCTTTTTATGTGAATAGAACTGAAGAGAATGAACAATTCTTTTACGATGCTGCATTGATATGCTGACTGCACAGCCAAATCTATATTACGAATAAACATAAGTAAATGGTCGGCGCAACTCTAGAACATGGTGAGCGTATACAACAAGCATTAATATCGTGTTTTACAGATATGAATGACACTAGACTGAACATAACCGGCAACGAACCACTGCGGTGGTACGACGACGATGTCGGTGTCGGTGACGGTTTTGGTGATGGGCTCGGCGTCGTGTTTGAGTTCGATTTCATGCCGGAAGACCTGTCGGAGTCTGCCCGGACGACGTTCTGCGTGCTGTACGTCGCGATCATCGTGCTCGGACTGGCCGGCAACTGTATGACGGCGCTCGTAGTCGCCGTCAACAGCGAGATGCGCACGACTACCAACGTATTTCTCGTCTCTCTGGCGGTTAGTGATGCGCTGATTGCCGGAATTAACATGCCGCTACAGCTGCGCCTTTACCAGCAGAACGAGTGGACTCTCGGCCAAGCGGCGTGCAAGCTGGGTGCCTATTCACAGGGAGTCGTTATCGTCGCCAGCATTCTAACGCTGATTTCACTAGCTATCGACAGGTAAACACGCATGTCGCAATAAACAATCTAATTAAATTAATATAGTCAATTATGTACATGCATTAGCATGGCATAACCGACTCGTATAGGCCTATTTCATAAAACTACAACATCCTCAGTAGGACATTGTTACAGCTATTTTCGGGCATTTTAGGCATAGAAAATCAAATTCGTACTCAGTCTTATGTGTCAGCTCTGTCGTAGTTCGTTTATGATCAAGGTCGTTCAAGGATTCATTACGCCTAAGGGTAATGTACGTTTAGGAGAAATACAGGGGGTGGTGGGGTAATGGCTAGAGTGTCTGACTTGGGATCGAAAGATCCGGGATTCGATCCCCGGTTCGGGCAGATGCTGGATCGCTGGAAACCTGACACACGACAGCGCCAAGTCATCTTGCGTAAGGCCTAGTGGTCGCGGCCATTGCGTCGCTCCGCGTGCGGAAAAACTGGATATTTTTCCGTAAGTGCAACCGCAGCATTTAGCATTTGTCAATAAAGTCATTATTACGCATTTTAAACTTTCTCAAAGTAGTGTAGCAACAGTATGCAGGTGAAGTGGACAAATGAGTAACTGCTGTGTTGCAACTTACCTCAGTATACTGTCTGCCAAATATTACGAACATCGGTCAACGTTTGTGAAAACTACAGTGAAATAAAAAAAAGGTGAGCGTTTTTTAGAACACGGTGTATACACTGAAGAAAACAACAGTATACTGTTAATCTCTTTACGCCAGTACTACAGCAATAGAGGGTATTAATTTGCGTGTCTGTCCATCCGTCCATCAGCAGGCTGGCTATGGCGCGATGCAGCGTGACGCCACTTAATGAGTGCAGTTAAAACAAACTACCAGAGCAAACAGCAACTGTCCAAAACCAATATTTATGCGATCACTGAACGTCTATTCCCGTTGCGCTATACTGTAGGCCTCTTAAGCTGAGGCGCCACCCGCCGATGTCGCCGGCTGTCATCGCCGGCCGGGGAAAAAATGGTCATTTCGCCGGCTGGCGAAAACTGTCGTTCAGCCAATCACAGACCGTTCGCAAGTTCAGCCACGAACACTGACATTGTTTTGATAAACGTAAAGTTAAATCAGCTATCATGTCAGCACTAAAACACGAATTTGACAAATATCTTGAACGAAGTGTATGCGCGACCCATTCTTTGGGATTCGCGGGTTGGAAGAGTACAAGGAGTACCCACATTTTCCGACGCCTTTGTACTTATCTCGCTCGATATTGTACGCACAAATAGCCGCAATTATTGACAAATACATCAGTGTGCATAATCGCACAAGTTCGTCATCAGCTATTTTGGTTTTACTGCTGGCAAGTTCAGTCACGCCCACTGACGTTGTTTGCATAAACATTAATTGTCCCGGCCGGGATGCTGCCCGTTTTTTTTCGACCCATTCGGTCGGCAAATCGGACCGGCATGCCGGACCGATTGCCGGCCGGCGAAATCGGCGCGTGGCGCCCCACCTTTAGTCAGCATCTGCAACTTGTCGCCTAGAACCAGTTTCTGAAGGTATAAAGCTTCAAGACACAAAACAGATGGCCGGTCTATTTGTCTGCCTACTGCGCATGTGAACAGGAAACACTTCAACGGTTTAATTGTTGTTTATACCTGTCGACTAACATGTCGTGACAGCTTCAAGATGCGTTGATTACCCACAGTCACATGCGTTTGTCGCTTGTAAATACTAATAAAACTGCTTTGTTCAAATGGTGATATCAACATGCCAGTCACGGGCCGTTTTTACGGCCCCTGTTCTCGGGTAGTGTGAACTGAGCTAAAGTCTGTCGGTTTATTCTACAAATCTTTAGGCAGATCTAACAGCGCCAAGTGGTTGCGGAACTTTAGACCAAATTAACCGACGACGTAATGGACCATGAATTCGCTTGTTGTCGGCTATATCGTCCACATCCACCATCGGCATGTGATGTCACCCTTGTTACCGTAACAGGGTGAGGATGCATTGAGATCTGAGGATAAAAGGTAGAGTTTGTGCACGTGATGCTTTTCACCAAGTCGTCTGTGACCTGTGCTTTGCTGTTTCCTTAGTCATTTTATGTGTATTAAACAATAGCATTTGATTACTTTATTATCACCTGCACGCTGCACTGCATATAGCCGCGTGGTAATGTTAGCGGGCATCAGCTTGTATGTATGTTTGTCTGTTTGTTTGTTATATGATAACTTTCAGAAATCTTTAGCCTACAAATTTAAAGTTGACTTTTGGTAAGCGGGTATGTCTATCCAAAGTATACCTTAAGTTCGTATATCGAGGTCATAAAGTCAAGCTCAAGGTCACATGAGCAAATTTGCATGGGTGCGGGTGGTATGCCCGTGATTTAAAGGCAATCTTGTTCTGATACTGTTGCAGATATTACGCCATCTGCCACCCGCTGCGAGCACGCAATGTTCACACAATTCGTAGAGCTCTTGTGTCGGTCGTCATCATCTGGGCCACATCACTGCTGCTCCTGTCTCCGCAGCTCTTCATTCAGAGACTAGAGCCAGTGCTTGTCATGCAGCCTGAACACGACCCGCCGATACGCGTCGCTCAGGTATCAGACCAAATCATTTCACCCCGCGTGTCGGATGATAATGTTTTCAGTCGCGTTTGTGTGCCTGTCTGTTCCGGCAGTAAGTTTAATGTGCCTATACGATCTGAAAACGTTTTCTTTCATACTTTTAGAGACGGTCGGGTGGGCCGACTGAGCGGGCAGAATCGCTAGTGTCTACGATGTGTACCTACCGGCGTCGAAGACCACACTTTGGCCGCACCAAACTACGTGACAAAGTTGTTGACACATGCAGCATCTGATGCCCCTTTGCGTTCATCCTTGCGTTCGTCAAGGGGCAACCCGGTCATCCAGAGAACAAGACGGAAGATCGGCGACAGGGCGTTCTCTGTGGCAGCACTCCGTGCATGGAATCGACTGCCGACTGACTTGAAACTTTCGCGTTCGACGTCTGCTTTTAATAGACAACTTAAAAGTTTTGTTTGCGAAAGCATGTAAAGCTGCACTGCGAAATGACTGTGTAGATCTAATGACTATTATAACGCGCCATGGGTGTTGTGGTAGGGGGTACATTATAAATGTATCTTTGTCATTGGCACTGACTGGTCACCGGTGTACGAGATTCAGCAGGACGCCAACCCAGTCGCATACCGGCTTGACTTTTCTGTTCTCAGGGCACTCAGTAGAGCCGAGATGCTGTCTGTACTGTTGATTATGTATAGGTGTGCGTGGAGTATTTCTCGGACAAACGTCTCCGTATCGCCTACACTTCGTTCTTCTACGTCGCAGTCTACCTCGTTCCAGTTCTGACAATGTTCGCGACGTACGGCAGAATAGCCGTCACGCTGTGGCGTCGACGACCCATTGGTGACTCGCCAGACACTCTGCGTGACTCACATCGACGTCTAAAGGTCTGTTCATAGCGTCATGCTCTTACCGAACATCAGCAATTACTGTAAGTAAGTGAGTGAGTAGCGTTTGACGTCCCACTCGAAATATTACAGGTCATTTCGGAAATTCGGAGTCGAATCTTCCAGCCAATCAGTTGCTCTGGTAGGTATAGGCGCCACCTACTGAAAACTCTCACAGGCATTCTAATAAAACTAACCCTTTTATCGCAATGCAGAAGACCAAGACAGATTGCGAACAAACACTAGTGAACTTGTTACAGGCATAGCCTACAGTGAAATAACAGTTATCAAGGAGCCTGTCCATGAATTTTTGTAGCTATCAAATATCAATCAAACAAGATAACTGCGGTAATCCGAAACTCTAAAGAGAATTCTTCAAAACCTGCGTTATGTCATGTGGATGCGTCGATTGTCACGTTACGTGTCCGTGTGACGGTATGTCGTGCATGGCAGGAGAAGAAGCGCATCGTGTGTATGCTGGTACTGATCATGCTGCTGTTCGCTGTCAGCTGGTTTCCGTTCTTCACAGTTCAGCTCTATTTCGTCACTGACGACACGGCACATCGCAGCAGCACAATACGTACGACCGCCGCCATACTTCAACTCCTCGGCTACAGGTTTCGTATGTAGTTTCATCACTCAGTAGAGGTAAAGGTAGAGCACACTTGACAAAGCGCCTCTTTGTGAAACAACCTCATCACAGGAGCGCTCGGTACGGCACGCGTTGTCAAGGACCACACAGTTTACCTGCCGTCCACGCGTTTGTCCACGAATGGAATGAACCATATTTGCCTTTGCCTTCACAGCCGAAGCTAGTCCTCATTTACCGACCCCGGAGGGATGGAAGGCTGAGTTGGCCTAAGCACCACAACGGCGAGTAAACAGTCTGCCCCGGACCGCTACGAGACTGAAATCACAGTGGTCAGCTGTTCAGACCGTCACGCATCACTGAGCAGCTGGAACGCAGGGGCTGAGCGTCGAACCCTGACCTCTTGAGCCGCGATACTAGCCACTGAGTATTCTACTCGACTGTCTCTAAATGCTGCTCAGTCGTTTAGAAATAGGCCTAGTGGCCAACGCACTGCTTAGCAGCCCCCTTTTGCTTTTTTCTCGGTCTTTCTGTTCCGATGAATGTAGGCCTATATATATTTTTCTGTAATGAATGGCATGACGTCACTTACTGGCTCATCGTTTATCGGCTTCGACGTTGTCGCCTTGGTCTTGGAGTTTCTCGACTTGTCTGGAGAATTTTGCCTTGAGCTTCTCAAGAGTCTACTGACTTTATCGAACCAGTTGACAGTGTTTTTTCAGAGTAACGTTTTGTGTAGTTACAATATTACCGATGTAGCGCCAGCCTGTGAGTGAACACTTCCATGTTCTGATGATGTACACAGCAACTGTTGCGTGAATCCAGTGATCTACTGCTTCATCAACGACAGCTTTCAACGCAATCTGTTACAGACGCTGCGCTGTCGCTGCGCCGCCTCGCATACCGGCCGCGTGACGGTCGGTGGCGGCCGGCCGGCGACTCCGCTCAGCGGGGCCCGAGTAGGGCGAGGTAGCGGCGGAGTTGAGATGGAGATGAAGGCGATGGTCAACGGAGGCGAGGGACTGGCGGTGGCCGACACAGGAACGACAGCGCTCTCGGATGAAGGTCTCCGAACGACGGCTGAACTGCCCAGTACTGTTGTGTAAAAGAAAATATCAACGCCACGGTCGCACACCGGCTTCTCTTAAAACTAAGGCTCTAGATCTGCTTTTCCAAACGCGGATGTGTAATTTCGTTAAAATATCACGAGCAAAGAACTGTGAAACTTTCTAACTAGCGACCAACACGATGCTCAGATCAGTCACAAACACAAAACTGCAAAACAACTTCTCAAAGCGTCTTCCATTTAATTGTTTTTAATCGGTTTTGCATTGTACTTCAGAAATATCAATCGAAATGCCTTGTCAGGTAACATAGGCCTAGCACGTTTTTACAAATCCGGGCAAAATTTTGACCGGGGCCGTACTTTAGACAGATTTAGGAAAATGGCCGGCATCCGGCCGCAGCAATAGCCGAAATCCAGTACACCCCTACTTAAATTCTACTGTTGAAAGCGTCGTTTCCACGTCACCTACGCTGCGCTGCTAGACCTATAGGTCGCAACGTGTAGCAAAGCGTCCGTGGAAACGAGACATCAAAACTTAGGCTAATGCTGATCGAACTCCAGCGTCACTTTACTTATTTTTTTGCATTAATTAGGTCTCAGGTTGAAGTTTGGCAAAGACCAGCCAGCTCATAGTCAAAGACAGTCACCTACTGTGTATAGGCTAATAGATTGTCATTTTAGTGTTATTAATGACAATCTATTAGCATATACACAGTAGGTGACTGTCTTTGACTATGAGCTGGCTGGTCTTTGCCAAACTTCAACCTGAGACCTAATTAATGCAAAAAATAAGTAAAGTGATGCTGGACGTCATTTGTCCCTTACTTAAAACAAAAGAGGTCAGTGATTTGGGAAAGGCTGCACCGAATGATCCCACACACACTGCATGTGCCGCCGTGTTGACCGCGTGACAGACAGACACTGCGAACAACAATAGTCTGCACCTGATGCATTCGACGCAACCTAATTAGGCACATGCTGCATCCGCAGCACATTATTATCAGACAGAATTCCAGAAAAATGTCAACCATTTTTGCTATCGCAACATTCGAGTGCTGAAAGGAAGCCAATTTTATCTGGCCAGAAATGTGATGAAAACTTCTGCACTGTGGATCTGAGAAACACCTAAAAATCATTTCCGTTTCCGAACAGATGGGAAAGGTGGAAGAGAAGGAGAGAGCGCCAAAACCAATTTGTCTAAGGGTCCTGCTCCCACTGAAGTGTGACTATGAATGGTCTTTTCATAGCCATTGATCCACAAGTTATGCAGGTGTTCTGGAGTTTGTAAGCCATGCTGTGTTGATCAACGTTAAACTTCAGCGAATAACGTAACAAGTACCTTGTTTGTCCGCTGCTACCAGCATTCTGATCACCACATGACTAACAGCTGCTGTACATCACACACTGACTGTTGTATGTTCACTCATCAGACATGTTCATTTGCAATCAGCTGCATCCAGTAGTTAATGTAGTACTAGCTGTGCTCGCTCGCTGTAGTTCGTTCAGCATATGTTCTGATTTTGTTAACAGTGTGCCAAATAGTTCGTCGTTGTTTTCATGTGCAGCATTTATGCCTGAGGAACAAATAATATGCAACTGACAAAAAACAACAGTACTTTTTCCCCAATGCCCCATCTGTCCGCAGTATGCAAGTTCTGTGCCTTCCAAAACAGTCTACCTTTGTGTAATCACTTACAACAATGTTAGTGCTTACCACACAAAACACTGCTAATGCAGTGAATTAGAGCGAAGTAACACAGCAATGACGTCTGACACTGACTAAAATTATAAACACATTGCAGAAATGTGTTTCAAGCCAGAAACAGAAAATGTGAGTTTATTACAGAATATTATACACAAAAGTAGACTTTATCACATTGAAGTGCAACTACTAGACGTTTGAACGAAATTATTAAAACGGAAACAAAATTTCTGCACGTGGTAGGTCATTACAACCGCTGAAGCAACTGCAGCTGTTAGTGCAACATGCTTCATCAAACGATATAGGAAAATTCATGAAACAAGATGCCAAAGGCATTTGGCAAAGACCGCACCGAATGACAGAGTGCACACGGCACGCTGCATACACTGCAAGCGCCACTGCCGATTTAAGCAGTGTGACAGACAGACACATCAAACATCGGCAACAATTGTCACATCTCATGCATTCGATGCAGCCTAATAATGTGTATCAAAATGCCTAATTTCTGAGCAAAACAATTATTTACAGTATACACTAGAGAAACAAAACATCAAACAGACAATGCACTAGTGTGCATGGGGTGGGCGGAGGCAGGCAAACACAGCTAGCAACAACGACGTCCACCAGCATAGTTAAAGCAAGAAAAGTAGAGTGTACAGCAGCACAACTTGAATAAAGTGACAGAATGAAATACTGTCGTCCAAATGACAGGTGCAAAAAGCAACAATCCAAATACTTACATGTGTTAATATCAACGACATTAAAAATCAAAAATACAATTTCATATCAACCACAACTACTCTCATCCGTAGTTTCAAATTCTACATCTTCCACTTATGATGGTTTTTTCTCACTGTTGGACTCTGCTGACTATAATTTTAGCAACAACACAAAACTAGAGATGGCTACAAAGTCTGGTTCTGCATCGTTGCATTCGATTCAAGGCTGCAGGGTGGTCGGCTGTGCCTACAAGTTGTCCATAAAGTATGGCTGTCCGTCGCGCTCAAGTCGTTTTGTCAGGACGTCACACCCACTCTCGGTGACCAACAGAGTGTGTTCAAACTGGGCTGACAGCCGGCCGTCCTGTGTTACCGACGTCCAGTTATCAGGCCACGTCTGATCACGCCACGCTCCTACCACACAGAGTCAGAATTACGAGTTCGTATAGTGTTAGGTCCCACTTGACACACATCAGGTAATTTCAGAGACGACTCTTTTCAGGCACCGGTACTGTCAACCCAAAGCAAATTAACAAAACATGCACCAGTTGCACCTGACACACAAATAACAAAAAGCCAAAGTAATCTGGCAAAGGCTGCATCAAATCTCTCCCTCCCCTCGCCGCGGGGGGTCCGGGACCACCATCCAACACAATGTTCCTTGGTTCCACAAGAATGTTCACCCCATACAGGACCGGACCGCAATCCGTTCCGTTCAGCTGTTTTCGCACAGTGCAGTCCCATGACAGACAGATGCTGGGATTATTGATTGCAATAGTCCACCCATTCAGTGCGGCCCGGAAAAGGACATAAAAACTGGTCCTAGCTAAGACAAACACAAAACTACAAACGCTGCGTCATCTAGTCACCTTCAACTCACACACAGGGTCAGAAGATCCATTCTTTTCACACCATGGACTACATTGTTCCACTTATCAGATAAAATTTGGCAATGGATAATAATGTGTGATTGCAGTCTGCCTGTATGGAACACTCTTACCAAGTTAGTGCAGAACGCACCATCTACTGACTATTTGAACATGAAGGCTCACTGTAATAGTCTATTTATGTCAAAACTGCGATGTTTCTTCGGCTTACAAAAATTGGTTTGTTTTTTCAAAACCGCAATTGTGCTGCTTGGTTTTTCTTGCCGTCCATGTTGCCATCAAAATATGTCTCAAACAATATAAACTGTACAATTGGTAGTACAGCAGCAACCTACCATTAATCAGTTGTCACTTTTTGTCTTACTCAAATGTTTCCCCAATATTATCATCTTAAAATGAGTTAAACTGAAATAGTAATAAATAACTATATAATTTAACAATGTCAATTATAACCAGAAACCAGTGGTGAGCACAGTTCTACTAATCTGCTAACCACCAATTAGCAAAGCTAACGCTTTCGTTAGCAGATTAGCTGTTCCATTAACTCTGAAAACCATCAGTGGACCAACTTTAAGTCTGCTAACAGGAAGACAAGCCAAAACAAGAGGCCAAAGTGATTTGACAAAGGCTGTACTGAATGACCCCACACAGAGAAGCCGAGTCTCAAGTCAGCCTCACTGTGCGGGGTCATTCAGTGCATTCATGACAGATGGACTGAGAGACAGCGCGACCATCTACAACAGCACTCTGCATCTCATGCATTCGATGCAGCATAATAAACAGATTAGTTTAATTTATTTTATTACAATAAAAAACTCGGTCAATAAACAGCAAGAATTTTA
>Ga0126335_1000203_pt1 | contig 28531 bp, 25 predicted proteins | sample OlaspJWI45metaG_FD_108409 | JGI IMG/M metagenome (GOLD analysis project Ga0126335, IMG submission 108409) | Marine gutless worms symbiont microbial communities from Oahu, Hawaii - Olavius sp. 1 OAHU.JWI-45 metaG | ecosystem: Host-associated > Annelida > Digestive system > Unclassified | place... | reverse complement strand
TCGACCTTTCATGTTTTCTGCACAACACAGCCAGTCATAAACAATATTCACCACTGCCTCAGTATTCAGTGGTGATCTAATTTTAATGCTCTCAGTAGACTCAGCACTGCTAAACTGTACAATACAATTATGTCTAAACCAGGACTATTATGTTTTAACAAGAAAGCAAAATACACTGCAGGTTGTCTACTGACTGACTAAAAATGAGTACCGTACAGAAAATTATTAGCAGTAATTTGTTGTCTCTGTAAACAAACCAATAACCGTGTCTCTGACCTGTACTGCGAGTTTACATTGTCATAGATTTCACAGCTCCTTATAGCCCATTAGACCACTTCTATTGACAGGTTGCATCACCACTATTTTCCTTATATAGCCTGCTACCAGCTGAGCTGCATGCCCATGGAGCTTTATAGTTTATATTGCTGTATGAGTTACAGTACGTTAACAATGACTACTGAACAATATGTTAGTCTTAACTTCTGCCACTACAGACTCATTTAAAACTTACTTTTAGTTCTGACTTCACCGTCAAATGAAAGTGACCGTTGGAACTGCGATGAAGCCTTCCGTGACATCTCTAGTTGTTGTTCGAGTCTCAGATGTTCTTCAAGTCTTGCTTGCACGAGCTTAGCATCACTCTCAATTGTCTTTTCGACTTGTTGCAATGCACTTCGACAGTCGTGGTTGTGTCGTCTTGACTCAGCCAGCTGCAGCTCTAAACTTTCCAACTGCATGAACGACATAACTGTCTTTGAGTCATGTGCCAATAAATCAATCACATACACTTCTGTCAACTCAGCTTCCTCTCCATTAGACAATGTCCGAAATGTGATAGATATATGGACTGTAGAAAAGGATAAGCAAAAAGGATCATATGTATTGCAGTGTATACATGAAGGAATAAGCACACTTATTTGAACAGTTCTTACAAATGAACCAGAAAGCTTGAGGACAGAGTGTTCAGCAGCATTTAAGAACAGCACAGTATTGCTGCATCTGTAATATCATTGTGAAGTTTAACTTGCATGAATAAGTGATTACAGGATATCTGAGCATCTAACCTAGCATGCGTAAATTGGTTGGTAGACAGATTAATCATAACCTGCTCTTTTAGTCGTGTTTTATTGTCATCCATCTGTTGGCTGTTGGTTTTGGTTGTCTCAGTCAAGGTGGTAATTTCAACAACTTGTCGTTGCCATCGATCTATTTCCGTCTCAGTCCAAGCAGTTTTAGACATCAGAGCTTCAGCATCAGCCTCCAGCTGAGCACACCTCACTGTCTCTATCTGCAGTTTGTCATTCCAGCTTACTAGCTCCAGCTCTTCCAGCTCTTCATTAACTCTTCTCTCCATCTCCTCCAACTCTGAGAGTTTGACACTGAGTGACTGTCCGTTGTGCTTCAGTGATTCCAGACTGCCTTCGATTACGGATATTTCTATGCAGAAATACATTTGGCCAGATACATTCAAACTTAAAAATTACCTTGTACCATGTTTGCAAATGTGAGCCTCTTAGAGTATGGTATAAAAAGCAATCAAGTATTTTTAAGCGGGACTGGGAGGCTGATAATTTTTTCGTGAAAAAATTACGAGTTAATTTCACTTGCCCATTTCAACAGTACACACATAAGATTACGTTAAACAATACATGTGGCCAATTAAAATCATCTTTCTTCACTCGATTGGTGCAATTTGACTTCAAAATTTAATATCAGTTATGAGCTTTGCTGTTTGTAACAGGGATAGGTTCTACAGTCCTCAGCTGTTCCCTTCTGGACACCATCCGTAGTGGTCGGCAAATCTGCAATAACGGCTATGGAGTCAAAGCAAACAACATGTATGATAGACCTATAACATACATCAGCTAAATACCTGAATTAAGATTTAACAACTCTGTCTCTCGTCGAGAGATTTCATCTTGTTGCTGTGAAAGCAGTTGTAGCACCTGTTCTCTGGACACACATCGTAACTGTGAACGCAACAATGTAGAACTATGGATGTCGTCACTAGACTGCTCACACCCTAGAGGTAGATGGGCAGGCAGATGCGGGATGAACTCGCCGCTGCTGCAGCTGCTGACACTGCTAACTGACAGTCGCGGTCCATCTAATTCAGCAGGAACTTCTTGCTTTTGGGCGTTCCATTCCTCAGTTGACTGGCTAATGGCACCAACCCGCTGAAAGTCGGGCGTGTGGGTTTTTTGGTCACTCGAGATTCTTGCGTTCTTTAACGTTTCTGGCAAGGATGTGCCACCTGTAACGTTGGCTTGGTCTGATTGTTGGTCTTTCTGCTGTACAACATAAAAGCAACAGTATCATCTACTGGTCGGTCGGTCAACTTTTCATAAAAGATCACTGTTACAGAACTGAGCAAGAAGCATTATTTGCCACCCAATGCAGTGCGTTGGCGCAGCATTTGCTATGGCGACGTGGCTGTCTATGTGTCTGTCAAGTTGATGTAGGCCTATTGATAGCTGAGCTTCTTGTTAAATAGTGACAACTAGTGCATAAGGCAAAGAATTTATTACCCAATACAAAGGACAACACACAATCATAATTTGATTTTGCTTCTTACGACGGTGATAACAGGATGAATCATAACAACTGAGTACTGATGGTATTATGTATGATCCTTGAAAAGGCACGGCGGGATTTTTAAAATCGGCAAAGACGAGTCTAGAGAAATGTCGCTGACTAACTGGAACTGGTACTCGATGGTTGTCAGCAACTAAGGAACGACAGCATCCAACAGAGCGTGATTTGTTGAGTGGCGCCGACTTGCGACTTTCAATGAAACAATTCACTTGACCACGACGTACATGTCTCGTCTCGTGTCTCGTCACATTCGTGGCGTGATCGGGCTCCGCGCTGTGGACAAGCGACAGACGTGCGCTCCCAGCTGTCTCTGACAACCTGTACATAGTACGTGATCGTACACAGTACAGCTACAACGCCGTTCTCACCATCCCCCGAGGCTTAATCTCCAACACGACGCACTGTACAAAGTGAATAAAATTTGCACCGTCATTGATAGCCCAAAGTCGCACTGCTGACAGCGTTGTGCTGATTGTTATGCCCACCGCCCACTTGCAAGAAGTTGTGATAGGCTTATACGTAATATGGTCAAACAGACGGAAATCACCAAAACAATGCTTAGAATAGACACAGCCAGCCTCAGAGATGCTTTCCAAGAGAGCTGTTAAGACACTGTCAGACAAGCCAAAACATTATTCGGTAAATCAGTGCAAACCGAGAGGAAGTCGACACCTGGAGACTGTTATAGTACAACCTGTAAGTAAATACTGTAGGCATAATCGCTATTTCATTAACACAACAGTTAGTTCAACTATAATGCAAGGCAGAAAATATATGGAGTAAATGAAGATAGTCACGATCCTTGCCTCGAATTCCCGACATTTTCAGCATTGGACATAAAACAGAGCCAAGGATGAGAGACAGAAGACTAAATACGGAACCAAGAAAACACATGTAGCCTAAGGTCGCGGCTGGCGTCACGAGCCAAGACAACACAAAGGCATGCTAGACCGATGCCAAACGGAGACGCAAAACATGTCTTGAGGCGCTCTGACGCCAGAACTCACGTCAGTGCATTATTTTAGGCATTCGTCGCGTTATTCGAAACTTCGCCCAAAGCTTTCAGTATATGCACAGCCAATGCCAATCCCCTAGAGATAGGCCGGCTACGCTGCAACTAGATTGCCTTATTTCATTTCATTTTAATTCAGGCAGCTAGGCCCATAAAACACAATCAAACACACACAAAACACTAAAACTACAGCTACAACTACAAACGAGCTAAAATGTTTAAAATCATAAAGGAGATAAAAGAGCAAAAGCAAACACACTACAAGTCATAAACATACACTCGGGACAGAACATATAACATGTCACACTATGGCAAAAATCACACAATATTCTTATTCAAATCAAAGGAGAATCTCCCGCGTGCTTACTGTTTTTGCTAGTGTGACCTTGACGTCGACCCGGTAACCTTGATATAGGCCTATGAGCATGCATGACCTGAACTTTCAGTAGATGTATTTGCATGCCAAAAATGAACTTTCTAGGTCATTGATTTCGAAAGAACGAAAGTTACCATCATTCACAGTACCCAACTACCCACACACTGGCTATGTGGGGCTATGGGCCTACAAAGCCAAGGCCAATGTCGAAATGAAGTGAATGACCTGGCCTTTAGACGTTCTGAAGCGGACAGAGGTCGCTGACGGCCGTGATAGGTCTCCACCAGCGAATAGCGACCGGTCTTGCCGACAGTGCGGGCCACTGCTATGATGACGTCACGACAGGTGGTGACGTCAGAGACCCCACACACGACACGTTCTATACCTTCCGTCGAGACTCGCAGCTCCATCGCGTGTCTGTACTGGTTGACACAAACAGCCAATCATCGCATCTATCCAGACACGCAGGCATCTATGAGACATCCAAGTTTATACAGGGTGGGCCAATTTAAATGGGGCCACGCATGTCAGCTAATAACTTCAGAAGTGCTGCTCGGGTCTTCAATATTTTTTGGCAGAAAACAAGGCCATTTAATTCTTAGCATGACATAATCTGCAAACATTAATTATGCAAAATAATATGTCGCCATCTGGTGAATGAAAGGCATGGTAATAAATAATGATCGGCAATCGTCTTTCGGTCGTTATGTTGATCAAAGCTCTAAAAAGTAAAAAAAAAGAAAGTTAATTTAACAAATAACAACAATGACTGACATCATTGTGAGGTAGTTAATTACTATCATCAATGGTGTCAAAAATTTAAGTAAGTAAGAACGTTCGTTTGGTTTTTGTCCGGTTTAATAGGGGCAGAGAATGTTTTCGTTGTCATTTTAATTCGCTAGATGGCGCCGCGGCATTTTCTTAATAGCTAAAAATGACAGAACGAAATGATGTTGAAGTTTGCCAAGAGTGGTTTAGATCTGATCAGTAGTAACAAGCTATTGAAATAAGTGGCCCGGTTTGTTTTGGCCCACCCTGTAGACAGCCGTATTAGTGATATCAGCTCCCTGATTTCAGGGCAACACCACTGCATGCACTGTTTTACAAACTTAATTTACAGTCTACTCGACGTATAAAGCGTCAAGCGTATAAGTTTCGTGTCCTCCTGTGTGAGATGCGCACTACTGCGATTCATGATCCCATATGGTGGGCGTCTGTCAGTCTGCACTCTGTCACGCGGTCGAGTGCTCTTACTCATTCGCCACATAGCGCCACATCGATTCAGTTATTACTTTATTACTGTAGTCACTTGGTAAAGTTCGGCAAATCACTCACGCAGACAAATTCGACAGGTCTAGGCCTAATGCTTGTGTGATAATATACGTCGTAAATGTATAAGTACGAAAATGACGGAGGCCACATTAAACAAAACTACACTGGTGATAGGTCGAGCGCAGAAAATAGCACCGTGATAAAAAGTGTGCTATTCAGTAAGAAAAAGATCCTTACTTACACCGATCGCTACATGGTCACTCCAGATACGCTAAACCGGCTACAAATGCATTACTCTCGTAAACGTGTATGTATGATGCATGCAAGTTGTGACCTGGGCGAAGAGTAATTACGTCGCGTAACAGCATGACGGCGAGACCGCGAGAGCCGGGCGTCATGAGCCACATTACGTACCACGCAGCGAGGTCAGTCAGGCGACACGTTTTCCGACGACCACCACCATAAATCAACGACTTGTTGACTCACAACGACACACAATAGCTGTGCCAGTCGTTCAGTCGGCAGTTAATCGTGCACTGGTCCAGACAGATCAACCAACTGAAACAGCTATGACGGTTTCTCCGTTGCGATAATCCTAACTTTATCTGCTGCGCTCGTACTTGTAGCCGGCTAATTTATGTTTTTCCTCAACAAAATCATTCGTTCACTCGTAGTGAAGACAAATTTAGCGTGTATATAGTGTACAGTGCGTACACAGAAAAGTAACGGTTCATGAACAAACATGCTCCATAAACGCCGATGTATAAACCGGCTTCGGCGTACTTCCTGCCGCGCGTCTGTTTTGTTAGCAAAGCGGTTGATAACTAGGCAAGCCTGCTTCGGCGGCCAGCGGCACCACGGCCGAACTGCAGGAGCAGCAGCATTCTGCCCTACACAGACCGTGTGCGTTTGGCGATGGGAGGAGGGGTGAAGAGTTCGGATGGTGTCGAATGTCTTCAGTAAGTTCAGTTTCACCGCTGCATCGGGCGACGTCGTTGCACTCACTGTAGTGCTGGACTGGACTTCGCAATCACGACGAGTGGCATGCAATCTGCTGTGCAACATAGGCCTATAATAGTAGCTGTGTCCAACGTCGATCAGAATAATAATAATAATAATAAACAGATTTGTATAGCGCCATAAGGTCGTAACTTCAGAGGCGCTGAGCTGTAAGTAGAGAGTGGATCAAAAACAGACCATTTAAAAAGCTTGGTAACTTCTCTATGCACAAAATACATCGCCCATACATACAGAATGGGCCATAATGAACGGGGCCACACATTTAAGCTAATAACTTAAGAAGTGCTGCATGCATATTCATCATTTTAGGCAATTAACAATGTCATTTAATTTTTAACACGACAACGTACTTTGCATAAATTAATTAAACTGTGTCCAAGGGAAGTACCAACCTGCGTGCTGCCGCTGTTTTGCGACCATGAACTTGAGATTAACCCCATGACCTTGAAACTCGAAGGTGACCTAGATATTCTGAAGATGTATCTCCATACCGAAAATAGAGTTGCTACTTGCTAGGTATAGCCATTCGAAAGGTAGGCCTATAGCCTGAGCTCAAAAATATGAAAATAGTTCTCAAGGTCAAAACTTAAGGTCAAATGTCACAAACTTCCAAACACTTCTAGCGTTCAGGATGGGGCATATTCCTACCAAGTTACATCAATTTCTGACCGGTAGTTTTCGAGATTTTCTGCGGACAGACGCACAAACTGACAGACGCCGCCAAAATAATACCTGCTCGCACCATAGCTGGCACGCAGATAATTATGCGAAATAAAATGGCGCCATCTGGTGAATGAAAGACATAAACAACGATCGGCCATCGTCTTTGGTTACGTTAATCAAAGTTGATTTAACAAATATAAAAGAACAATGAATGACATCGCTGTGAAGTAGTTAATTACTACCCTTACTGTTGTCAAAAAATTAAGTAAATAAGAACGTTTGTTTGTTTATTGTACGGTTTAATGAGGACAGATAACATTTTCACGGTCACTTTCATTCGCTATAGTTGAAATGTTAATGATGGCCCCATTTTGGACCCACCATAGGCCTACATTCCAGCTCCGAAGTCAGAACGCTCTACAGCAGCTGCATTGTGCAACACCTGAAGACGTTTCTGTTCGCACGCATTGCACGATACTTGCGACTGTACACTGCTTAGAGGACTGAAATCTTTTTGGATGAATGCCAGAATCTTATACCTACTCGATAACTCTTCTGTATCCAAATATCAGCTCTGTCCATTGTCATATTCATGTAATGTATTGTATTGTGATAGATAGTGACTAGGGATTGCAATTTCGGGATCATTTTCCAGTCCCGGAATTTCGATCATGGGATCCCGGGGTTGCAATCACTAGTGACTACTGTAACTAAACATATTTCAGCAGTGTCATATCGCAACTCGTATCATCCCAATAATGCGCTGATCATGCATCTGTGTTATGTTAAGCGACGTTAACCTCCACTACCGCTACCTAATAAAGAATCAGGTGGGTTGGCGAGATCGCAATTGCCAAGTGAAAATGTGAAATGAAAAGAGACTTGAAAATGAGAGCATGGTGTGACAATATGTAGAGACTCCGACAACGTCAAGAGCTGGAACAAAAGCGTTCTCGGCGTTTACTCCTTACTGTTGTATATTTGAGCTCAAACTTGGTGGTGAGCAGACAGCTGATGTTATATGTCGTATTTTGAGGTTGATAGAGCCGTTCAGCCGCTTTAAAAAATATCTCTTGCTGGTGAACCGCAAAACAGGCAGTGACAGTACTGACTATTGACAAAGCCGTGCATGCATGCAAACGCTATGCAATTTGTCATGTGGTAAAAAATGTTCTTCAGTCACTTTACTTTACTTCTTAATGATTCAGTTTTAGATGCAACTCTGAAACAACATTTTTGCAAGGACGGTCGAGTTCGAGTTTCATTACATTCCTGACAGCCTGCGGAATGTAATGCAGCTGGCACTCGATCGTCCTTGCATTTTTGTATTTCCTTTATGTGGTGTTTTATTTTGAATGGTACTTGTGATTTTATAGTATTTTGCAGCTTAGTATTTTGTTGATTGACAATATTTAGCATTGCTAAATAAACACAAGCTTATTGCTGTAATTATATTCGCCGTGCTCACGCACGGTGAATGAGTATTGAAAAATTTTATCCACAATGCAAGCGCGCACGATTCAGTAGCATGAAGGAAGTTAACGATCGTGCGCGTGCATGGTAAATGCACGTCAAATAATAGTACGTATAATAGTGCACATATAATAATAGCAAATGGTCAGTAAAACTATTTGCAGAGCGAAAATGTCCTAGGCGACACTGGGGGCTGCAAAATTTTGTATCCGGACACGGCGGACAGCATGTACTTCAATCTTGATGTCTCATTTTTCACACGGTGCAGTCATTCGTACTGTAAATGCATTTTAGGGTGGACATGACATAGTCATGTTTGTATTATTTTCCGCACCCATGTTGGTCAGCCGCACAAAATAATCTCCAACAAGGTTTACATGTCAACTCGTCCCCTAGGCTAACTTAACACTGGCTCTAACCCTAAACCTAACCCTAATCCTTACTCTAACCCTAACACTAACCTAAATCCTAACTAGTTCAGTTTGGGTTGAGTTAACTTGGCATTTGATAACCTGAATGCACCTTTTTTCTAATCACATCTGTAGGACTTGACTGTGCAACACTGTTTCTGCTATATAAAAGAATTCAGCTCAGAAAATTGACAGAAAATAAATTTCAACAACTTGGGGAGGAGTTGGCAGGGACGAGTTACTTGCTGACGAGTTAACCGCCACCGTGTAACAAATAGCCTGAGAGCAGTCGCCACTATGATGGTGCGAGAAAAGAGACAAAAAACTAAACTTGCAAAAGTTTCTGGACTCAAACATTTGAGAACACTACACCAGTAACATATAACCTACAGAATATTACAGGGTTCATTGACTGACAACAGATCTGTGACATGATAGTGCACACGTAAAGCTGTGGACATGCCAACAGATTCAATTCCTTCAGTGTCTTGCCGAGAATTTGACATTTTGATAAGTGCACAGGGAATGAGTAGATGAGTTTGCACGGTGAATAACGTTTCAGTTGACTGTAATCAGTGCTAATCACCAGGCACAGTCAATAACATTTTCACACTAGGTCTCCATGTGCATTCACACGGTAGATAACATTTTTATAATACTAATTCACTGTGCGTGCGTGTGTATGGTGAATATCACCCAGCAGCTTATTGTGTCATGTGCATGACAATAATACATTTTTCTGCTGTACGCCTATGTTTCAAATAATGAAGTGTGAGTGAATGTGAGTGACGATGAAATGCAAAAGTGCAAAACGACATCGTCACATAACAAGTCAATAAGTGGATTAGGATTATTTCGATAATATTTACATTACTGCTTCCAGAGAAAGACATTGTTATGATGTTTTGCAGTTCATATGCAGACATAATTCCCAGTTACTTTGCACACATGTTAGTTGCTAAATATTTGCTGTATTTAATTAGCTTTGTGAAATTTTTAAATGCTGCTGTTTTTTGTTATTAGTAACATGCTGTTGTGTTTTGAGTAGACATATGGCACACTGGCTAAGAACATAGCTGTCATGTCAAAAGGAGAACTGTTAGTTAAGCTGAAGCTCATTCGAGCTCAGACTGATGCCACTGTTGAGCTACTAAGCAATACTGCTGCACTGCCTTTTTCAGTGGATGATGAATACGACGCCGATTATTTAATTGGCTGCTTAGAATCCAGCTCGCAGAAGCTTTATGCACTTGCCAAGAGGTGTCGAACTGCTGCTGAATCTGGTCAGCATGAGCAGAATGTGGTGACTGAACAAACTGGAATGCTGTCATCAGTCACTGCAGCAATATCATCCGCGGGTGATAGCTGTGTGAATCAGTCTGCAAATCAGTCTGCTGTGAACACTGCCATTTCAGACAGTGATGACACTGCATCTATGGATTCGTCAGACATATTAACACCTCTCTCTGGTGATGGTATACCAGTAAGTAATGATGTTGCTTTTTTCTTACTAAGTAACTGTAGACTAAAATTTTATTACATTACATGGTGTTGCTTTTCTACACATCAGCAATAATTAGTGTAGTTTTTGTTGAAATTTATTTATTTGTCAATTTTTGGAGCCGAATTCTTTTACATAGCAGAAACAGTGTTGCACAGTCAAGTCTTGCAGATGTGATTACAAAAATGCATTCAAATCATCAAATGCCCTCCATTCTTAGCCTAATTTTTGAGGGCTCGTACAGTGCACACGAGGATTCATTTGAAACAGAATTTCTGCTGGAGCACGAACAAATGCTCTTTCTGACACACCTGTGGATGTGTTGACAGACTGGCTGCAGAAATGAAGGCAGAGTTTGGGTGCAAGCCTATTATCTTATTGAGACATGACTGTTCTTCACTGCAGAGTTCAGATAATGTTTCTGTTGACTTTGCCTGCAATCCGCATAAAATCTGTTGTGTCAATATTTCAGGTGGAGGATCCACCAACAGTCGAGGACGAGATGAAAGACTTTGTTGCTGACATTGATTTTGATGATGATTTCAATGCCGAGGTTTCCACTGTCCTTTCTGATTCATTCATTCTTTGCATATACCTCTGCAAAGCCACATAAAACTGATGAATTCACCTTTTAAATTTTGATAATGGGTAGTAGTTTTTCGTGGTTTTGTTTAAAAATTTGCTGCATTCACAGAAATTGACCACTGATGCCTTTGATTCCATCATTATGTATCGTGCATAATGCATTTATGTTGTTATGTATGCTCGTATTATTGCATTGATTGATTGCACTGTGTTAGCAGGCTGACAGTGTCCAAATAGCCGTGAGTAGCAAGCCAGCTGAGAATATTGAGCTGTCACACGAATCATCTGATACTGAAGATGAAGATAATTGTTAGTGTGAAATTTACATATTTTTTTGTAGCGTTGTTACAACCATCGAGATAGCCACCGACAGCATGGTGTTTAGCTATCACCGAAGCTACACCACCGCTGCCGTCTTGATAGTGTCCTTGGCGTGTTTCTGAACTTTGTGTCCCGGGAAATGTCCATCACTATTAAGACATCACACTTCTCACTAATGGCAGTGTCTGAAAGTTTATGATTGATAATGCTGCCTAGTTAATGCTGCTGTCAAGCGACCATTCAGCCACCTTTCATCACGAAACTGGTGGGCCACTGGGGAGGCAGCTGCCGACTCTATGCTCTATGCGTGTAGGGGAGTGGAAGGTTGTAAGTTGACATCACTGCTACCTGGGATCTTGTGTGTATGTGCCAGAACGTTGTGTCATTACTAGGCTTGTGAAACTGGTTTTATTATATCATCACCAAATTGCCTGGATGCCCGGGCAGTTGTGGTACCTGTCTAACTTATGGACCGGCTATCGTGATCTTGTCGGGTGTCGGCTAGCAGCAGACCAGCAGCAGGTGCGTGCCGGCCACGTGCACTAGTGAGACCAGTAACCATTAACCACCGGGCTACAGTAGCTCTCAGTCATGCACTAATATTGTTTTGACTGCAATGCGTGCTGGTAATTGGTCACTGTTATTGCCCTAAAGACTAACTGACAATTAGACCTATACACAGAGTATGGACTTGTCTCTTCTATGAAGACGTTTGCCTATGTCCGCACCATGCTGTGAGATGCACGGCCGCCAGTCTACACAAGGCAACCATTAGGTCTATAGTGACAGCCTGACTGTTGTCTGTGGCGGCGCTGGCAGAGCAGATTCTTTGTTATAAACGTACCATCTCACATGGTCGGTGAGTACCCTTCCCAGTTCTCTGTGGCGTAGTGGATTCCATCACGTAGCGGTCCTGGGCAGACTGTTTATGCACCATGGTGGTGCCTAGGGCAACTCAGCTTTCCATTTTTCCAGGGTCAGTAAATAAGGACCAGTTTCGGCTGGGAAGGCAAAGGCAGGTGTGGTTCATTCCATTCGTGTATAAATGCGAGGTTGTCCCAGAAAGAGGCACAATATCAAGTGTCATTTACCTTCACCTTCCAGTATACCTTGCTACACCTATAAGTGGGTGTCTTGATTCCCAGGCAGGAAAAGTGGGCAAGTGGCTCTATTTAGCATGTGCGATGAAGTGTGATATGGCTGTGTGATAGGCCTATAATAGCGGGATCTCAGGCTGCATTAACCGGGCATAATAAGTTCACACAGAACACCAGTGAATAGGTACCAGTCTCGTGTTATAGGGTTAACGCCGACTGATATTTGACACCGCAATGGCATGTCAAAACATCAACCGAGCTATGATATCCTGCCACTGTAACAACACTAGACATTTGCAGCCATTTTCTGCCATTTTTTTGCTTAATTTGTCAACATTGTCAAACATTTTGTGTAACTAGAATGAATGTTGCATGTTTTGCAGATGAGAGTCAGCCTCGGGAGAAGAAATATTTAGATGTATTAAAGAAGTACTTCGGATATGCACAGTTCAGACCGTGAGTGTTGTTGCTTTTGTGGCTGTAATGAAGTGTGAATGTTTCGGCAATGTTGCTGATTTTAGATTCGCATGTCGTACCATTCTTCTGTCTCGGTGCACATGTTTCACCTTTAAGCTGGGTTGGGTCTGTTTTAGTGGTGAATGATTTGACTTACATTTGGCCATTGCCAGTACTCAGTTGTGCCTCCCCATACAGGGTTGACAAGGCTGAGTAGACTTGGGTGGCTGGTTACATACTGAGACGGTATAAGCGTAAACGGTAGAGCAACTTCATTGACCACAACCAGTGCATTAAAACTATGCTGCCATTGCTGATAAATGACCTTTAACTATGATAGTTGTCAGTTGCTAACACACTCTGATGTGTATTGCTTATGTGTTGTTGTAACTGCATGCAGGCTGCAGTGGAAAATCATCAGCTCTCTGTTGATTGATCAGCGTGATAACTGTGTCGTGATGGCAACCGGTAAGCATCAGCTGCACTTCAGTATGGATGTGTAATGTGCATGTGTTTTTGGTAATTAATAATGATTAATTAATATATGCACCTGTCAAAAGTAAATTGTCAACTGAGAATAGGTTTATGTACGACACTATTTAGGCCACTACAGACTTAGTATCAGATCAGTGAGTCAAGAGCTGTCCATTAATAAACCTGTAATTTGACACTTTTAAATATTTTACAAAATCAGATTAATAAAAGACTAATTCATCTAGACCAAAGTGTGGTAATAGACAAAAACACCTCTTCGATTTTATCTTTTAACTAATCAAAATCCTGGCCAAATTTGTGTGCCACAATTGTAAAACATGCGTGCAACTTTGGCACGATTTTCATCAATTTTAGCGTAATTTTTCTATAAATTTTTGTGCAATTTTCGGACATTGTTGTGCGATTTTCTGGTGGGACTAATTCTGAGCACATTTGTTTGTTTTCATGCATTGTCTGCTTCACTGCGTTTATTATGCCATCATCATGGTGTGGTGAATTCTGTGATGCAGGTTATGGTAAGAGTCTGTGCTATCAGTATCCGTCAGTCGTCACTGGTAAGACGTCAGTGGTCGTATCTCCTTTGATCTCGCTGATGGAAGACCAGGTCCTTTCACTCAGGTTGGTGATCACGTTACACCAGTTTGCCATTTTGGTAGAAGTGATTGAGCACTGCTGTTAGAATAAGCCAGAGTGATGCTCCATAAGTTTCAGAACATAGCTCCTCTTGACAGTATTTCATAATTGTAATTTTACTTTGTTGAATAGTTGCATAAAAATTTATCATAAACACCATAAAAATCTACGGCAAGCTGTTATGCATTACCTTGCCACAATCACATTGCGTATATGCATCTTTCACCCGTGAGGCACATTTAGTTTGAAATGTAATTTTATTTCTATTGGAGACTGTGCTGTGTAACTGTAAACCCTTGTGTTTTGCTGCATTGCTGTCTACCCTGTCTTGTTGTATGTTGTTTAACAGCACAGTCAACATTGCCAGCTGTTTGCTTGGTTCGGCTCAGACCAGCATGTCCAGTGTCAAGTCCAAATTGCTCCAGTCTGTTCAGTTACTATTCTTTCCCTGTAGTTATTTTACTGTGTAGTACATGTCTTGGTGTGCCTGAATCGTTAGTACTGTATGTAAACAACATTTATGGCAAATGTTGTTTTCTTTTGCTAATAAAGGGAAGTCTAAATTTTTAAGGCACATGGAGTCATAGTGTTGATATGGTTTCCATTTCTTCAACAGAGCTGAAGTTTTTGGTGATTAAGTCAATCTGATAACAAATAATGCTCTTACACTGATAGGGTTTCTCTCCACATGATCGTTCTGAATTCAAAGAAATTTGAAATGTTGATTGACTATAATACGGGTTGATACTCGTTCTGCTTGGGGGTTGTGGCTGGGAGGACTTTTGTGGAACATTCACAAATGAAACATTTATCTCTCTGTTGATCTGTAATATAAAGTCTGGGTTAGAGAGGTTTGGGAAATCTTGGTTCAGAAGTCACAGTTTGCATTAATTGACAGTACTGTATTGTTTGTTCCAGAGGAGAGTATCGGGTAGTCTACGTGACTCCTGAGTTCATTGAAGGCGATGGGTGTGAGCTGTTTAAACAGCTTCACAGTAGAGTTGGTACGTTAGCTGTCAAAGACAGATTATTTGCTATAATTATCCAGTATTTTGATCTTTTTGTTTTGTGTAATATATTCTATTCACTTTATTGAGATTGGACATATTATAGTCCATGAGCCACACGACTTACAGGTATCATCTGATGATACCAGTAAGTGAATTTTTGGGTCTGGGTTCAAGGACCATTATGCCAAGGCTTTGTCCATGTATTGGTCATCACTTTTGGTTTTTGGAGGATAACTAGTTTCTCTGCACTCAAAATGATCAAATTTGATACAGATGTATGATGGGTGTATAATGCTTACCTCATTGGTGCTGATGTTATTTTCTGTAGTTAAATGATCGTGATTGTGTTCAGATTTATGTGAAACGTTTTTGTTTTTATGTTTAGTGCACACATATTAAATTTTTGCATACCTTCGTTGTTGTTGAGGATAATAACTGTTATTTGTACTGGTGCTGCAGGCATAGATTTGGTTGCAATTGATGAAGCTCACTGTGTGTCTCAGTGGGGTCATGATTTCAGATCAGCATATCGGCAACTTGGCAAAATTCGCAAGCAGCTTCCAAAGGTCTCGATTACATGTGGTCTTAACAATGTTTATCAGCATTAGTACATGATTGATATAAACATCACAGAACTGTGATGCGCATGATGTAGACAGGAATGCGACCTTCTAAAGTGGCTTGCAGTATGTTTACGTTATCATCAGTTTAACTAGTATTTTTGTTAATATTTAGTATTTAATTGGAGAAATAGTAATAAGTGATGCTGCAGACCAGTGGCACGGCAAGGTGTGGCTTGAAATAATTACTAGTGAGGCAAAAAAATTGAAAATTTAAGCTAGCGTGTTGGTCAGTTGTGTGAATCTGCATTTCACTCACAGTTCAGTGGCAATATTTACCAAACTTTACACGCTGTTAGACACTGTTCCGAGAAGGAACTGATTACTTTGTGGTTTAAGTAGATCAAAAGTCAGTGAATAAATTCTTTTCGTCGTAACTTTTGTTCATTGTGTTGGATTGAGTTCAGATGATTCTGGCTAGCCCCGCTTTTCTCTTCTGAGTCTGACTGCTCTTGTTGCTCTTGTTTATTATATGCTGAGTGGAACATTAAACGCTGGCACACTTGCTGGGTGGTTGCCATGTTGTGTAGGTTCCAATAATGGCATTAACGGCAACTGCTACGCCAGAAGTCCGCAGAGACATTTGTTGTTGCCTCAACCTGAAGAATCCAGTACTGACTTGTACTGGATTTGATAGGTATGTTGGTCCATGAGTTAATAGAATGATATTGGAATGTTGGAGGGACAGAAAGTTACAGTAATTGGAATGTGTTGTATACTAACTTATCTGTAAAATTGAGAAGTTGTGTGCATGAAAATTAGTGAGCTGTAGGGATGTACTACAGATGCATTTTGTTACTGTGAAAATACTGATTTCTGTTTACAGAACACACCCGACTTTGAGCCTAAAGGCATGATGTGTGAGACTTAGTTACAATGGTATTAGTTTTAGTTGCATTAGTTACAATGAGCAGTTAATGCTCATAGTCAGTTAAGTAAAAAAAATCTAACTTTGATTATTATGAATTTATGATGACAACAGCAGTGGTAGAGTCATTGATATATTGAAGACCATGAGTGATGCTGAATATTGTGTCGTTGCAGGCCGAACTTGTACCTGAGTGTATCTATGAAGCACCCTGACGTCATGAAAGACTTGCGATCTCAGATGGTACGTAATGGCGATCATATGGAATTTGATGGTCCAACAATCATATATTGTCCTACAAAGAAGTCAGCTGAGTCTCTAACGAATGCTGTCAAAGGTAAGCATGTGGCCAACTGAGAACCGTCTTTCCTTTAACTTTCAGGTTTCTATGTCCAATAAGCTTACACTTCAGGCTTTGTCATGTATGTAATATATTTGTGTAAAAATCTACAGTTTTGATCTTCATTGTTTAACTGTTCACAGTATGTTTTATTAGGATTTGATTGTCTGCTTATTGACATTCTGTATTTTGTAACTAATTATTTAATGATATGTGGTACAAATTTCCGCATTATATGTGAACTGTAGAATTGTCGGGATGTGTTTTAAGGCTAGATAAAGTTTTTATTACTAGATGAAATTCTGCATGTAGTCATATTGTTTTGGAGTTTTTCTTATGAGTGTGTTTAAGCATTGTCAGCTACTGTGTAAGTGCTAGTTGACGAAATGCAGTCACTACTGTACAGTAATGATGTGAATCTTCTGCCGTATTTGAGCATTGAAGGTTGTGAGTGAAATAACCTTGATTGATTTACACACGTGTGCGCAGCTCTTGGTTGCAGTACGGCTGTTTACCATGCTGGTCTTCCATTGTCAGCACGCAAACAGGCACATCACCGGTTTATTAACGACGACATCAGGGTCAGTTATTTTCTTGCTCTGGTGTTTGCTTTTGTCTTTCCTTTCAGATAAGCAGCAAAGATGCCATTGCCCAATATTGACGTTGTATCTGTTCAGTCCAATCCCTGGTGTAACAGATAGTTGCAGAAATGTTGTACAGCTGACCTCATGTAACTTTGCAAGCTTCATTAATAAAGCTACAAAAATGCTGTCTACTGTCTAGTCAGTGTGTTGGATTTGACTTATATCTTGCACATCAGTTGTTTTTATTATGTTCGTAATATTGTTATTAGTATGATGAATAACTGTTACACTTTTGCTTTACTAATATTCTGGTAGAATTTTTAAAAATTGTTTATAAACTTTGTTCTGTTTATTAATGTTGACATATGTAGTATATGTGTCAGTGTATTAAAATTGTCAATTTATTTGCATACAAGACATTATTTTTGGCATGCTAATGCTTTCATCATTTCTCTTGAGTATATTGTGTAATGTCGTGTCATATGTAATTGTTAGGTCATTGTTGCAACAGTTGCATTTGGTATGGGCATAGACAAGCATGATGTCCGAAGGATCATTCACTATGGAGGTTAGCCAGTTGTCAACCTATCTACATAATACTAGCCGATTTTGGATATTGTGATTGTCCTAATGTTTTTGCTTTAGCTGCAAGTTGCTGTAAGTGATTAGTAAGATATTATATATTGAAATAATTATTACTGAATCGACAGATTCTCTGTATTGTCATCTTAACTTTTAAGATAGCGTGCTGAAAGGTCGTGAAATTTGTGAAATTACACGTAATTTTATTGTGACCGTCAAGTTTCCTGCAACAGGTTTTTGATTTGGTGTATTAACAGAAATGATAATGATAAAATTTTGTGATTGTATAGCTCCCAGAGACATTGAGTCATACTACCAGGAAATTGGTCGAGCTGGCCGTGATGGCCTCAACAGTTCCTGTCACGTCTTCTACAGCTCTGCAGACTTCCAGACCAATCGGTACATCAGACGGGCTTTACTGTTCTTTATATTCGTAATTCTTTTACAGCAACGGTTTGCATAAAAAAAGGCATCATTTCCATCATTTAGCTCTACTGAAGATGCCTTTCTTTGTGTGCAATGTTATCTGTGTGTTGGCCTGTAGGATGCTGAAGATGTCCATTTCTGTAGCTCTCACTACACACCAGTTTGTATTGTGAGACCATTCATATCGGGCTGGTGCATCATTCGTACTTGTGCCCACAATTGACATGAATTGACGTGAATGGCTCTGTGTACTGAAATTGTCTAACCACTTTGCACTATGCTAAAACAGTAAAATGTTGATAAAAACAAATCTTTGCGTGTTGTAGGTTTATCTTGAAAGACATAACGGATGAGAGATTTATGCAGCACAAACAGACTATGTTGAGAAAGATGGAAAACTATCTGAAAATCACAGGTTGCCGTCGCAGGTTCTCATCTCTGTTGATTCTTATATTTTTAATTATCTTATTTTTTGTTCGTTGTTTTGTAACAAATTTATGTTGAACTATTTTGCGTGTTATAGGCATTTCAGTGCCATTGTCATATATCTCATTAGTAACTACAAAATGTTTAACTTTAGATCATTAATGTGTATATGTTTATCGCCCGGTGGTAATAAAATAAATTGAAAATAATAAATACATGCATTGCATACATATTTTTTGTCGGTAGTTTTGTACAGCATGCTGCATCTATTTGGTTTGTGTAAGTTCATCAGTAAGGCTGTAAATTTTTCGCGGCAAAAAACTTCAAAAATCGCGGGTGAATCGCGGCAAGCAATGCAAAATTCGCGGCGTCGTATGTACACAGTTCAGTTTTTGCTCGTATGTCATCGTCAAACCACGGAATGTTCTCGCAAATAAACTCGTGAGTTACGTTCAGTATGTTCAACTTGGCAACGTCCAATGCACGACACGCAGGGAAGAACTTCACAGCAGGCTGCCGGAAGCGAGTTGTGTCGCTGCCGTCGTCACGCATGTAGTTTCTAAGTTTCTCACAACCTATACGTAAGGCCTCAACACGTGGTTGATGCAGAAGGCCTTCAGATGCTGAAATATCCATCCAGTCTGCAAGGTAAGTCAGCTCATCTGTAACAAGGTGAGCTTTCACGTCTGTTCCATCTTGACCAAAAACCAAGATTAGCAAAAATCGCGGCGATTCGCGGCATGATACAAAATTTCGCGGCTGGTGCGGAATTTCATGAAATTTGCGATTGCCGCGATCGCCGCGAAAAATTTACAGCCTTATTCATCAGTACAAGCATAAGAGTAATGAGACTGTATGTTTGTTGCCACATGTGTGTCTCTGCAGAGCTGTGCTGGAACATTTTGAAGATGTGATGACAGGCAACATTTGTGGCTCTGATCGATGCTGTGACAACTGCACACTGCGGTAGTAAATCTCTTACTTCAACACGGTTTGCTGCTGCTGCTGCTGTAGTGGCAAACTGCCTTCAAATTTTGTTAATGGAAACATGTTGATTATATAACTTGCTGATTTGGCGAGGCCCCAACCAAAACATGAGCCTTGATTAGTCTAAAAGTGATGAACTCGGGACGAATTTGGTCTAAACATGGCTGTTGGGTAGTTGCTGTATAATAATGCATTATTGGCTTGGTTTGTTGCAATAATTTCCTTGACTGCTGAAGGCAATAGCCCTGTATTCTTTCCACTGTTATAATGTTGATGGGTGACCATTCTGGTTTTTTTTATCTCATTGACAGTATCATGACCAAATATACTTTTTTTGTTTTATGAATTTGTTGAATACATGTGTGTTATGTTTATACAGCATGTTCGTTGTATGTTTGTGCACAGGCAAGTGGCAAGCATCAGTGATAATAATAACCTCACTGGTCGCCACGGTCAGCTGATTGCAGCCATGACACAGGACACAAAGACTGATTACACCAAGGAGGCAAAGCTTCTGCTCGGAGCTGTCAAGGTACTGTTTTTTATAGATGGCCTGCATGACAGCGCTGTGTCGTTATGCCACAGGCAATGTACGTTTAAAGGGATGTAGAGAAAAGTTGACTTGCAATAATTCAGACATGCATTGAGCAATTTTCTTGAGATTTTGTTGATGATACATAGGAAGGTCTCCGAAGGATGACAGATGTCACTATTGGAACTGGAAATAAAATTCCGCCTTTAGAGCGTTCATTTCGAATTTCATTTTGGAGCATATCTCTGCCACCAAATCAAGATATTTTCATAGAATTTGGTTGGTATGTAGGTAATGGGTGCCCCCAAGGTGTGGAATAATCCAAATATGTTTCCTTTGAAACTCCAATTTGGCGAACGGCAGCCACTTACCACACATACAACATACTGGCGGTCACTTTCAATTTTGTCAACTAGATTGCATTTCTTCATGCTATAAGGAGAACGACATCTTCTTCTTAGTTCTTATATCTACCAAAACTTATTAGACAAACTATTTGCATATTCTGCCTAATTTTCCAAATACACATAACAAAACAGCATTCACCTACAGAATGACATTTATAGATACTGTGCCTTTTAGCTTCTTCACTTTATGCCATATGCAGGCCATCTATACACAGTGTGTGCCTCAAATGTTTAGTGTTCAGTCAAAAGCTGATTGAGTGTAGTCTGCTACATGTCAAACTGTCAATTATCGAAGAATAGACAACAAAATGAAAAAATAATAATAATACTGAAAACTTTACTTTTACCATAGGCTGTTGTTTTTGTCAGTGTTTAATATATTTTTTTGTAAATATTTTTTGTAAATTTGTAATGTACCTTACCACTTGAAACACTTTGAATTGACATTCTTAATTCGGCGTATTTTACCTTGGTTATATTTTGATTTTGCTGCATGTTGCGTTTGGTTTTGAATGAAAATGTGACTCTGCTTCTATGTGAACAGACAACTGGAGGATACTATGGACTTGGAATACCTGTCTTATTTATACGTGGATCCAACGTTCAAAAATTGCCCAACAGATTTCGTTCCGTGTCTGGGTTTGGTGAGGGAAAGTATCGGTCGGAGAAGTGGTGGAAGGCATTTGGTTAGTTTGCTTTGATTTCCACATATCAGCTATCATGAACTGCCACCTTGGAATATTGGGTCATATTGCTAGATTTTCAGACTGTGCTTCGGCAGAAGCTGTTTGAGCTTCAGAGCAAGTAGAGCAGTTCAAGGATTTCTTGGCATACATGCTAGAGGTGTGAAAGAAAAATCAAAAGTAGTGAAGATGTTAGCAGAGGTAGGTTTATGGCTAGCATAATGTGAGAATGCATTTGAACCTTCTAACGGTGCAGATGTCAGCCTGTACAATGCTGCATTATCTGCATGCAAGTGATTCACTTACGTTACACAGTTTATTTATAGCTTTTTTGTACTCTGTGGTGTTGTTTAACATTAGTTGATTTAACAGAAATGGTAGTGAATAACTTATCTTATTCCTTCAGTGCGATGACATTTGTACAGCACGACATTTCTGCAGCGCATGTGTGACTATCTTAATTGTGCAAAAGTTTGTAGCAGCTGTTGCTAGCTGCTTGGTTTGGTAGCAGTTTGTTGAACAGCTGTTGGATGAAGAGTAAGTTTTACATTGTTGATAAGTTAGTGATTAGTGTACTTATGTCGTATATGCTTGATGTGCAGGTCACGAGATGGTCTCGGAAGGTTACTTGCAGGAATGTCCAGTTCAGAACGGGTTTGGCTCGACAGTTGATCTGACGAGGGAAGGTCAGAGATGGCTGCAGAAAGCAGCCACATCTGACGACTGTACTATGTTGCTGTCCGCCAACCACGAGTTGTTAGCACTCGATCTTGATAAGTCACGACCGGAGATAACACTGTCTGCCAGGTTTAGCTGACTGCTTCTGTTAGTAGAAGTAACGAGATTATATGTCGCACCTGAAAAGCAAGGACATCACTGCATAATCATGGAAATGTGCTTTTTAACGGACGCCTCACTGTACTTAGTTATTTACTAGACATAGTGAAGCTGACAACATGTTTCCTACCCAGGGAGTGGCATAGTTTTGGTTCATAGCACAATTCATGTGAATCATTCTGATTTGCATATTTGGTTAGAAAATTCTGAAATGATTAAGGACTATATGTTTAGCTGGTGCAGAATTAGACTGCAAAGAACAACAGTTGCTGGTTTTTATGGCCATTATACTATGTTTTTGCACAGTTATTCTTCTGTATGGACCACTGAGGTTCATAGACTGCGAAATAAGCTGTGTGGGTGTCTGGGTGAGTGACTGTTTTTTCTCCAAAGGATATCTTAGGACTCAGAAGGCCTAAGAATGTCAAATTTGGCACAAAGGTGGCATCTAGTACAAAGATGATGTGCACACTTAAATTTCTGGAAAAAGTTTTTTAATATAGGCAGAATTAGCAAAAGAACAGCAAAAATAGGCCAAAAAACGACAAAAAATGAGGACATTCTTCTCTATATGCTATCTCAGAAACCAAACATAGTAGAAATGCAAAAATTGGTACAAACATAGCGCATAGTGTGTGCCCAAACTTTTTGTTTGCTATAATACACAGAAAAACTGCCAAGAATGTGCTGCCCTCTGGTGAAGTAAAATGAAGATGACGCTGGTGATGCACATTTCTTTTCCACTTGCATGGTGGTGCCATGTATGTGCACAGAAAGCATATACATTGCACCATCGTGCACATGGGTTTTCTACACGCTGTTCAGAGCTGAGGACCCGTGGCAATAGTTACCACCTTACTTGTAGTTTAGGCCATTTTTATAACAATCTGCCTAAAAGAAACTAAGTACTAGTTTGTTAACTGAGTTCACTCATCCGTCCACACCTGGTGGGGAGCGATATTTTGTTTGAGCAGCAGGTAAAATGTAATGATTGTTTCGCAATGATTGTTGTATCATTTCTGCAAAGGGACAGAAACTGAAACCGTTGTTTGTTAAAGTTGATTGATCGTAGCTGCATTACATGTGTTCGTTACCTGATGCATGTTAGTGGCAGAATGATTCTTCCGCTGGTTGAGCATAACAGATGGCAGTCAAGTACACAGGTGGAAGCATCCACGAAGAAGGCTCCACTTAATCCAAAAGATGAAAAACTGCAGGTACAATTGTTGTACGATCCTTAAAAATACAAAAAAAACCTTGAATTTGGCTTCTGGAATAGAATAAGAGTAGGGTTGTTTTTATAAATGTATTTTTGCGGTGTAGTTGCTTTGCTGAGGAAACGATGAATATTGTTTGTTGATGCTGTTTCATAGACGGAGCTGTATTCGAGATTGATACAGTTGCGGAATTCACTAGCATCTCAGCTTGGTCTGCATACCTACATGATATTTAACAACAAGAGCTTACTGGACATGTCACAGTGCAGGTACAGTAAACCTGTTGCTTTCAGTACATTAGTTAGGCTTTGTGGAAAACTGTAGACTCGAATTTGATCAAATTAGTTGTACTTTGGTTAGCAGCATGATCTGAACCATCTGTGTAGGCAGGTAGACTATTGCAGTAAATGAGATTGTTGTATGTAGCTTTTTTATTTTCATTTGTGTGTGTGTGTGTGTTTGTTTTTTGTATGTTACATTTATTAGCAATTTAATCAACATAGTTTATTTTATTTAATAATGTTATTGGAAACACGGTGTTCTAAGTTTTAGCAAAGAGTTGATGCAGTAGTTTTACTGATACTGTACTCAGAACCTCAGTATCTGTCTGAGCTTGTCCTGCCAGTGCCAACCTTGAATCAAGGCAACGACTGAGGTAAAAGGTAAAGTAAAGAAGTTCGTGAACTTCACCACACCACTACGGGAAATCACATACCATATGGGATCACACAGTGTTACCTGCCACCCGGCAGAGGTGACTTTCTCGCCTTTATTCTAGCTGAAGCTGTTACTCGATTTAGTGACCCCAAAGGGATGCAAGGCTGAGTTGACCTGGGTGGTGGTTACATTCCAAAGCTAGTCAGCAAGATACCTCAGGAAAAATAACTGGTAGTGCCGTGACCGGGATTTGAACCCACGACCGCGAGTCGCAAGTCCAACATCCTAACCACTACGCCACTGAGTCACCTTCATCAGTCTCAGAACTGGTCATGCTGTGAATGTGCTGCTCCACACAGTCTCTGACCATGCCATCTCCATGCTTTCGCTGTCACCGTGCCACATGCATGTAACAGTCTGCCTGACTCACTACACAAACTATCGTCTCAATAACTAAGAAACATTTGATGTCTCACCTGTTCAAAGTTTCACTTGTGCAACATAACATTTCTGATCTGAAGTGCTTTAGAGGCAGCTTATGTTGCTTACAGTGCTATATAAGTTGTCTACTTTCCTTACTTACTCATCCATGAGTGCCAATACACTGAAGGCTATATCAACAGTATACACATGTGCAGCAGTTGAAGTGTAGGCCTACATACACAAGTTGTGTGATGCTGTTGACTGTGTTTAGACCGACGACCGTTGAGAGTCTGATACAGCTTGAAGACATCGCAGAAGAGAAAGCCATGAAATACGGACATAGCTTCTTGGACTGCGTTAAGGAGTTCTGTTCAGAAAATGATTGGCCAGTCGATCAGTTGTCTACTGCAGTACCCGTCGACTCTGGCAGTCAGGTATGTGATGCATTTTGGACTCTGCATGGTTGCAGAGGCTGATAGTTTCTCATCTCTGTTTTCAGTATAAGTGTGTGTTTATTGCTTATCCAGAGATAAAATTGTTCCATTGTTCTAGTCTAAAGCATTGTTTCCACATGATGCAGCATGTATCACAGCTACAACTGTGTGCATTGCATTGCATGGCAGGTGGAAACAACACTTTACAGTTATCATAATTACTGTTGCTGGACAACTGTAGAATCTGCTTTTGCCTAGCAATTCATTGTGTAGAAATTCACTCCAGCTCTTTTGTTAGTAATATTGATCAATAGAACTGGAAAGAAGTTGAAAAGTTATTCGTCTGTACTCTGTACACTTATGCCGTGGATTGATTGCAGTCGATGTCGATGCCCACTGATGCCGACTTGATGCGAGTGTCGGACGCTGTCCGTGGTTCTTACATCTTGTTTGAACGTGAACACAAGTCACTGGTGTGTATCTTGTTTGCTTGTTGTGTTGCTTGGATGTCAGAGAATGAGTGGCAGCTTCAAGTCACTCTCAGCATGTGTGGACCTAGAAGGCTAAAACTCGACTTCAGCAGCATGACAGGCTGTTTGTTGTTCCCGTGTCTGGATACGGTTGAACCTTACCAGCTTTGTTTATGTGTAGTTAATATGTGGTCATTTTATGTTAGCAACTTGCACGTTGTTGCTGCCCTGGTGAAAAATTTTGGGGGTATAAACATGTGAACACAATGTCACGCACCAAAAAAAGTTGTATAGAGTTTTGTCTTTTGGCAGCATCACTTATACAACTATGACTGCAGAACTGAATTTGGAAAATGATTGAAACATGGTGCATTTCCTGGTGAAATGTGTATGTTTGTACATTCTAAGAGTCTCTGATGGCACAGTTTGTTCCTTTACTGTAACAAAGTTCTCTTCCTACATGGTAAGCTAGTCTGAGTCTTCAAATGTGCCAGCGTCTCTCGTGGTTGATGCAGGATGACGTTGCAACAATGAAAGGTGTCAAGCCATCAACAGTGGTGTCTCATCTTGCCGACTGTATTCGAGCTGGTTTCCCCATCAATGTAGAGCGACTTGGTGTCACTGATGATGTGCAAAAACTCATTATTGACGTCATTCGTAAACCACCGATTAATTCCGGTAATTATTTTCCAGTTTTTCATCATTGGTGATGTCAATATAAAGGCTGCATCTTTCAGTTGTTAATGATTTGTTATTCTTACATTTTTAGTATTTGTTCTGTTTGATTAGTTACAGTTTGATTATATTTTATTGATATAACATTTTTATTGGTACCCTGATTGTATTTGTAGTATTTTTTAAAGATTTAACCTAAAAAAAGCTAATACTGTGCCTGAGATTATTTTTGCAGACTTCTGTAAACAGAGTTGATGGTTTTTGATAGCTGACTCATGTGACTTTTGATAGCACGCTGTAACACATTTTGTCATTGACTTTGTTGCAGACGTGAGCCGATTGGCACCCGTCAAACAGGAGTGCCCTGAGCATATAACGTTTGATCAGATCAAACTTGTTATTGCTATCCTTCACCGCCGGTTTGGCATGCAAGTCGACAACGACTCAAATGTCTTAACAGCTTCAGCAGCGGTGAGCTAGCTGCGTAATAATATATTTTGTCTTCAGTGTCTTTGTGTACAACTTATTCTGTTTGTATTGATTATAAATTGTTGCACCTAATTTGGGTTTTGTTAGCTTGCATACTGTTGCATCAACCATGTTTCACACTCAGCGGACAGTGAATTATTGTTATTTCTGGTGACTATGGGTATACTTTGCTGTTTGAAATACTGAAAACTTTGTGTACTTATTTACTTATTTTAAGGTAAATGACCGATAACTATGATGCTGTAGTCAACTGAATGGCTGAAATGGTTTGTAAGCTTCAACCATACTCACCTGGGCATTTTACTGATTTGATTGCCATGGTAACTGTGTAAAACAAATGCTTGCTGTGAAATCTTTAACCAATGTTATACACTCTCTGCCAGTCGCTTACAGACCAGTCATCGAGGTCACTTAACCATTGTTTTTGCTGACCATCTTGCTGTCTTAAGCCTCCCAACCAGCTGGCTTCTTTCAGTGCTTTGACACTGTTGGTTGGGTGATATAGCCGTCCGTGAAATGACCTATAATTTGTCCAGTGAGATGGTAAGCCTCTACTCACTCACCCACTGCCAGTCAGACTAATATCTAGTCTTACTGGTGCTATGCCAGTGTAGTGTTGGTGAAAGCTGTACGTCATGTATGTCTGTTGCAGTCCGTGCGGGAAATGCAGAACTGCGTTGGACCATCGACTTCATCTAACAGATCTTATCAGGAGGTCGCACGTGCGAGTACACCAAGCCAGAGTCAGTCAGCTGCCACAAAGCATCAGACGGACCTAAGAAAGTGGCAGCCGACTAGCATGGAGCCTTCCCAGTCACAGAGCAGTGACGGTAGGAATACACAGCAGCAGCAGAAGACTGATGTCAAGCGCAAACTGCCAAACTGGATGAATACAGCCTCGACTAGCAAAACAAACGCAAAGAAGAAACTGAAAAATAGTTCACTTTTATCTTAACAGCAATTTGTGTTACATCGGAGTTGTTGGCAGTGCTTCATATCACAATGTCTATTTTACCATTTAGCTGAGTGCTATTAAGTTGAGTTGTCAAAGCTGCATTGTCAAAATTTCTCTGCTGATGTATAGTTTGTGTGACATTTTTAGTTCCTTTATAACACCGTTGGCTTTCTTTACAGTTTTTATGCTGCTTGTGCACACAGTTTAGTGTTTGCATTTGCACTTGTAATTTCAATATTTCATATATTTTGATAAGTGTATGTATCATCTGCAAATTGGAATCAGTCACAGTGGTAGGTGTCACATGTCGTAATAACGATGAGATATTTTAGCATGTGTTTGTTTTGTCTCATCAGCATCAGCGATATGTTTCAGAATTGTTGATTTCAATATGATCTAAGTGTGATTGTGCTGCATGATTTTGTCTTCTGTTAGATGATGTTGATTATGTTCAAGTTGACAGCTGCATTTTTGTGTTAAAGTGCATAGTTTCTGAAAAGTAACGTGTTAAATTCAGTGCGTGTATCAGCTCAGTTCCATAACATGATGATGTTTCAGTTCCAGTCTGTAATTGCTATTTTGAGTTGCCAAAGGACATAAATTTTTGGTTTTTGTTAACTTTGTTAGATTCATTTTGCTAATTTAGGAAAGTCTATGTGCATTCAGTTTAACAAGCAGCTGATGCTGGTTTATACAGTACAGAGTTGGCAGAATCTGTGTCGATGCATTGACCTTGTAGACAATGCATAGTCTAAGAATTATAGCAGTGAAACTGAGACTGCATGGGTGGTCGGCACTCTGTTGCGTCATGATTCTGTGCATAGGATTCTCAGCCATTTACTTGGCTTGCGCGCGCTTCAGACATGTAGTACTGACACTGGCGTAGACAGGGGGGGGCCTAGGGGGCCCAGCCCCCCCCCCCATGGCCGGGCAAAAAATAATTTTTTGTTAAAATAGAGGGACTTTCGAGTTAATTTTGAGGCCCAAAATGCTCTAAAAC